>Ga0247727_10003073_pt1 | contig 37405 bp, 25 predicted proteins | sample WisWelCaveWW1625_FD_202498 | JGI IMG/M metagenome (GOLD analysis project Ga0247727, IMG submission 202498) | Biofilm microbial communities from Wishing Well Cave, Virginia, United States - WW16-25 | ecosystem: Environmental > Aquatic > Deep subsurface > Groundwater > Cave microbial mat | place...
CTTGTATGCGCAAACTGCTGGTCATCCTGAATGCCATGATGCGTTCCAATCAGCCCTGGCGCACACCATCCGCATAACCTTTCTGGTTCTGCTGCCTTGACATTCAACACAGTTGTTGCGAGGGGTGGTTCCTTCGACAGGCTCAGGACAGGTTTTGCCCCGAAGCAATCCCCCTTTCTGTGTATGAGCCCAACACAGTGGTAGATTGCCACGCCGCCAAAAAGCAAAATCGGCGGCTCGCAATGACATCGGCACAGGAGGGAATCGGGATGCGATTACAAAATCGCGGCCAGCGGCTTGGGGGCGGCCACGGAGTTTAGCGACAGCCCGGCGTCCTGGGCCTTCTCCACGTCCCGCGCCCAGAGATACAGGCAGGTATGGTACGCCGTCATCGTATAGTTACCGATCAGGACGGCCACGAGGATGAAAACCATCGCCACCGCGCCGTCAAGGGTGATCCCGGCGATCAGGCCAACTGTGCTGCCCTCGGTAACACTTACCAGCCCAAAGCCGATCCCGGTCGTACCCAGGAGGAGGCCGATCAACCCGGTGATCCACCCCACCCCAACGGTGGAAACACCCACGAGGAGCAGGTTGCCCTTCACAATAGCGGTGGCCCGCTTCAGCCCATCCTTGAGTCCGATGTCTTCGATTACCATCGCGGGCAGGACGAGGTAGGTGGCCTCCGTCCAGACTGTGCGTATCAGGTTTGCCAGGATGCCGCGCCCTGCCCGGTTGCCCTTGCCGCGCACGAAATTCTCCAACAGCTTGACCCCGGTGGAGGCCGCCGAAAGGGTGAGAATGTCGAAGAAATCCCGCCGGACGATGGCCCAGGCTTTGTCCATGCGGCCATCCCCCTCGGTGAGGTAGCCATAAATCAGGTAAATGGTCATCGAGGAGAAGACGTAGGTGACGGTGTACTGGGCAAAAGCGAGGATGGCGCCCAGCACGATAAAGACGATCTGCCCGATGCCCTGATCGCTCTGAAAGAAGATGCCCGCCGCCACCAGCGGGACCAACCCGATCAGGGTGACGATGAAGCCGACGATGAGGGCGTAAATGGTGGGCTTGAGCAAATCCCTGTCGGCAAAGGCCATCTGCCAGGCTTGTTTGAAGAAGCCAAATCCGCGTTTGATGCTGTCCATCGGTGTCCTCCGGGGTGGTGTTTAAGGATTATTGCGTATTGCGTATTTCGTAATTTTTGCCTACGTAATACGTAATACGTAATACGCAATACGCAATACGCAATACGGAATTATAGCAGTGACTCCGGGTGGGTTTCCACGCGCCAGTCGGCCAATTTGAGGCCGCGCAGGAGGGAGGCCGGGTCGGGGCCGCGCAGGATGATCTGCCAGCGGTAGTACCCGTCCAGCCGGGAAAAGAAGCAGGGCGCGGGGCCGATCAGCTCGGTTTGGGCGCGCCCCTGGGAGCGGATCAAACCTTCGAGTTGCCGCGCCAGCTTTTGGGCGGATTGCTCCCCGCGGGCCGCGTCTGTCGCGCGGTATTCCAATCGAACGAGATTCCCAAAGGGGGGATAGCCGATCTCCCTCCGATAGGTCAATTCCTGTCCGTAGAAATTTTCAAAATCATGCGCGGCCGCGGCCTGGATGACGTAATGGTGCGGGTCAAAGGTTTGCAGGATGACCTCGCCACCCAGCGCGCTGCGCCCGGCGCGCCCGGCCACCTGGGTAAGGGTCTGGAAGGCGCGCTCGCCGGCGCGGAAGTCGGGGAGGTGCAAGCCCACGTCTGCCAGCACGATGCCGACGAGGGTAACGAGCGGGAGGTCGAGGCCCTTGGCAAGCATCTGGGTGCCGATCAGGACGTCGGCCTGGTGGTTGGTGAAGTGGGTGAGGATGAGGTCGTGCGCGCCTTTTTTGCGGGTGGTTTCGGCGTCCCAGCGCAGGGTGCGCGCCTGCGGGAAGAGGGCGTGGACTTCGTCTTCGACGCGCTCGGTGCCTGTACCGTAATGGCGGATGCGCAGCTGGCCGCAGTTGGGGCAGGTTTTGGGCATGCCGCGGTGATGCCCGCAATGATGGCAGGCCAGTTCCGCGCCCGCCCGGTGGTAGGTGAGCGCCACTTCGTCACAGCGCGGGCAGCGCATAACGTGGCCGCAGTCGCGGCAAAAGACGTAGGTGGCCGTGCCCCGCCGGTTGAGGAACAGGATGGCCTGCTGTTTCTGGTCGAGCGTGGAGCCGAGCGTCTCCTGCAGGGCGCGGCTGAAGATGGAGCGGTTGCCCGCCTTGAGTTCCTGCCGCATGTCCACAATACGCACGGGGGGCAACCCCACCCCCGGCCTCTCCCCGCCTGCGGGGAGGGGGGCGCTCTCCCCCCGCAGGCGGGGGGAGTTGGAGGGGGGTTGCGTCAGAATTCGCTCCTTCAATTCAACCAGCTTCCATTGCCCCGTCTCCGCCCGGTGGCGGCTTTCCACATCCGGCGTGGCGGAGCCGAGCAGGCAGACCGCGCCAAGCAGGCGGGCATAAGCCACGGCGGCCTCCCGCCCATGGTAAAACGGCGGCTCAGACTGGTAATACGAGCTGTCGTGGCACTCGTCAAGGACGATCAGGCCGATGTCGGGGAGCGGGGCAAACAGCGCGCTGCGCGGCCCGATGATCACGGCCAGTTCCCCCTGCCGTGCCCGCCGCCAGGTATCGTACTGCTCGCCCGCCGAAAGCTGGGAATGTGCCAGCCCCACCTGCCCCGGAAAACGCGACATAAAGCGCCGCACCGTCTGCGGGGTCAGGGCAATTTCCGGGACGAGGACGATGGCCTGCTGGCCGCGGGCGATGACCGCCTCCACCGCCCGCAGGTAAATTTCCGTCTTGCCGGAACCGGTGACGCCGTGGAGGAGGAAGGGAGGAACGGCGTTGCTGGGAGCAACGCCGTTCCTGACAGACTCAATTCCCGGAGCCGACGTGATCCCTTTGGCGATCTCATCCCAAACCACTTGCTGATCGCGGGTCAGTTCGGGGCGCGCGCCCCCTTCCGGGATCACCAGCCCCTCGAGGGGGTCGCGCCAGATTTCCGTTTCGCGCAGGATGATCAGGCCGCGTTCGGCCAGTCCTTTCAGGTCGGCCAGGTTCCCCCCGGAGTGAGCATACACCCAGGCCACGTTGACCGGGATGGCTTCGCGGAGCAGGAAGCGCAGGATTTGCTCGCGGCGGGCGCGGGCGGCCTCGGCGTTCCCCAGATCGGCGAGGGCGGCCTCCAGTTTTTGTGGGGGGACGGCAACCTGGGCGGTGCGGATGTTTTTGGGGTGGACAGTGGGGGGCGGCAAAACCGGGCGGGACGCCACCAATCCCTTGAGGGTCAGCCCCCTCATGGAAGCCCGCCAGTTGGCGCGCGGGATGGCGCGGTCAATCTGGCGTCCCCGTAGGGGGCCGCGTTTTTGGAGGAGGGTGAGGAGGCGCTGTTGCAACTCCGTTAGACCCTTAGGGTCTTCCAGGACCCTAAGGGTCTCAAATAACGTATCCGCCTGCTGGGCCAGCCCGGCGGGGAGCATCAGCCCAACCACGGCGGCGAGCGGGGAGAAGGTATCCTCAGCAAGCTGGCGGGCGAGGGCGATTTGGGCGGAGGTCAGGGCGGCGTCCGCGTCGAGCAGGGCCAGGACGGGCTTCGTCTGCGGGACATCGGGCACATCCACCGGGCGCAGGACGACCCCCTGGACGGTCTGCGCCCCAAAGGGGACGGTGACGAGGTGGCCGGGGAGCACGCGCCCTTCGAGTTCGGGCGGGAGGTGGTAGTGGAAGACGCCGCTGGCTTGCGGGACGTTGACGGCGATTTCGAGGAAGGACATGGGAATTAGGAAGCAGGAAGCAGGAAGCAGGAAACTTGATTGTAACTGGGATTACGGGGAGTTCTCTTTTTTGGATTGCTTGCTGGTATATAATGGGCGGCAGGCGGGAACGTGACGACTTTTAGGATGGTATGGGATCGGTTCTCAGGAGGCCAGACATGCAAAGCAAATGGATTGCCCTCATTGGTTTTCTTGCGGTACTTTTATTGCTGGTAGCTAGTGCAGTGTCGCGGGCGGCAGGCGGGGTATATGATGCTTACCTGCCCGTAGTGGTACATGGTGGCCCATGGTGGCAGGAAGTGGGGGCTGGGTCGGCGAGTGGAGGGGGAATTAGTAATACGCCTGTCGAGTCTTCGGACCCATCCATCGCCATTGCCCCAGATGGCACACCTTACGTTGCGTGGCAAGATGGCGGTGGCGAAGCTCAAATTTACGTTAAAAGGTGGAACGGGCAAACATGGGAGGAAGTGGGCAGTGGCTCCGCCAGTGGGGGAGGTATCAGTAATACGAATGGTCTTTCGCAACGTCCATCCATCGCCATAGCGCCCGATGGTAAGCCTTATGTCACTTGGGATTATTTTAATCCCTATGAGGGTTCGACTGAAATTTACGTGAGAATGTGGGATGGTCAAGATTGGGTGGAAGTCGGTGAGGGTTCGGCTAGCGGGGGAGGAATTAGCAACACATTTTCAGAAAGCTCTTTTTCACCTGTTATTGCCATTGCACCAGATGGCACACCCTATGTGGCGTGGAGTGATTATAGCGATAGTGGCTATGGTTATCAGATTTACGTACGGGCTTGGAATGGGAGTTCTTGGGGCGAGGTTGGAAATGGCTCTGCCAGCGGGGGAGGAATCAGCAATACGACCGACTATTCAACAAACCCATCTATTGCCATTTCCCTAGACGGAACTCCTTACGTGGTCTGGGAAGAGGGGCAGTATCGGATTTATGTTCGTTATTGGGATGGAAATACTTGGGCTGAGGTGGGAGCAGGTTCTGCCAGTGGAGGGGGTGTTAATAATGAGATTCTTATGTCTCGCGATCCAACTATTGCGGTAGCTCCAGATGGAACGCCTTATGTAGGGTGGGGAGTGAGTTATTATTCTCCTTATCCAATGGAATCATTTTCACAAATTTACGTCCGTGCCTGGGATGGGGCTACCTGGGCGGAAGTCGGTACAGGGTCAGCCAGCGGCGGCGGTATCAGCAACAATCTTGGCACATCAATATTGCCATCAATTGCGATTTCTCAAGATGGCACACCTTTTGTGAGTTGGTCCGATAGCACTGGCGGCGCGTTGGATATTTTTGTGAGGAGTTGGAGCGGGAATGCCTGGGAGGAGGTAGGGGCAGGTTCTGCTAGTGGGGGCGGTATTAGTCGCACCTATAGCAGCGTTTCGAATTCATCCATAACAATTGCACCCGACGGAACTCCTTATGTCGTTTGGGAGGCTTCCGCATATTCCGAAATCTACATCCGCCGCTACATCGAGTAAGCCCTTCCAGCTACTTAATCGTGTGTTCAGCCATTTGTACAGCGAAACCTGCATCATGGATGGCGCGCTGGGCATCGTCCATAGAGTACTGCTCCGTCGGGATGAAGCCGCTGTCGCCGTAAAAAGAAAACTCGCGTTCCTTGCGAAGCCAAGCGGAAATCTCCGCCAGCTTGCCTGCCTGCGCTTGCACATCATCAGGAAATCGCGCCTGGTATTCCAAAATCAATGGGCCGACATCGTGCCATTTGGGCGGTTCAATGCCAATCTGGCGCAACATACCCTTGAGCGACAACTCCACAATTTCCTGCGCTTCGCGAATGACATCGGAATATGCGGCTTCATTCATCAGCACTCGCAGGATTTTCAACCGAACGCGCGCTTTGTCGAGGTAGCTTGTGGCAAGGGAACTGTTTTTCATACCTCAAAAACCTCCCCGCGCACGTAATCCGGTTTTAGATCCCAATACCAGGTGTCACCCCGCCAGATGCGCCGCGCGCCAAGTTTTTGCAATCGTGCGCTTAGATCGCGGAGGTAATTTTTGAAGAAATCGTCCTGGTCATACAGTATCCGGGCATCATCCAACATATCCAAAAGCAAAAGGCTGCCCTGTGTGAGTTCCTCAGGGGATTTGAAAACAGGGGATAGCTCCACCCGGCTCCCGGATTCAGCGCCCAGCGCGGCCTCGATGGCGGCAAACTCGCGCACGCGGGCGATCCGGCCAGCAGGCAAATCCCTGATCACCAGCAACAGGTCAATATCGGAATCCGGGCGCGGCGTGCCGCGCCCCACAGAGCCAAATACCACCAGCGAAACCAGCCTTTCGCCATACTGTACTTTGCACAAATCGGGCAACCGATCCAGGCACGTGTTGATCCCATTGGGCAGGGAATCAGTTGTGATCGTCATGATGGGATTATACCGGATACGGAATCCCGACTCGCATAAAGGTGGAATTGGGAATAGGGGAAAGGAAGCAGGGATTAGGAAGCAGGGGAGTTTAAGTTGAGAGTTTAAGTTTCAAAACTCAACGCTCAACTTGAACTTTATTGTAACTGGGATTATGGGGAGTCCTCCTTTTCGGGTTTGCATGCGGGTATATAATGGGCGGCACGCGAAAGCGAATGATTTGACCGGATATGGATCGTCAGCGGCAGTACAACGGCTCATTTTTAGGAGGCCAAAGATGAAAAGCAATTGGGTTTTCCTCATCGGTTTTCTTGCGGTAATTTTTCTACTGGCAGCGAGTTCTGAATCGCGGGCGGCCAGCGGGCAATATTACGTTTATCTGCCCATCACTGTACATACGGGTACCGCCTGGCGTGAAGTTGGCGCAGGCTCTGCCAGCGGCGGAGGGATCAGCAATGATCCCGGGGCTTCGGAGTTCCCATCCATCGCCATTGCCCCGGACGGCACGCCCTACGTCGCCTGGGCGGATGTCAATGGCGAGGACTACGAAATCTACGTCCGGACCTGGAATGGAAGCAGTTGGGCGGAAGCGGGGGCTAGCTCCGCCAGCGGCGGGGGCATCAGCAACAACGCCGGGGATTCGTGGGAACCATCCCTCGTGGTTGCTCCGGATGGGACGCTCTACGTCGCCTGGATAGATACCAGTAGCGGGGAATTAGAAATCTACGTGCGCACCTGGGATGGGAGCAGTTGGGCGGCGGTCGGCGCTGGATCCGCCAGCGGTGGTGGCGTCAGTAACAATGCCGGGGATTCGTTGACGCCATCCCTTGCAATTGCCCCGAATGGCACTCCATATGTTTTCTGGATGGATGGCAGCAGCTTGGATTTCGAGGTCTACGTCCGCGCTTGGGATGGGAGCAGTTGGGTGGAAGTCGGCGCTGGTTCCGCCAGCGGTGGTGGTGTCAGTAACAATGCCGGGAATTCGAGTTGGCCATCCATTGCGGTTGCCCTAGATGGTACCCTCTATGTTGCTTGGGTGGATGACAGTAGCGGGGATAGGGAAATCTACGTCGGCACCTGGAATGGGAGCAGTTGGGCGGATGTGGGGGCAGGTTCGGCTATCGGCGGGGGCATCAGCAATAATGCCGGGAACTCGGAGTGGCCATCCATCGCGATTGCCCCGGATGGCACCCCTTATGTAGCCTGGCATGACAGCAGTGACGGGGACTATGAAATCTACGTTCGGCGGTATGAATAAGCGAGCCGCACTCCTCTAACTCTCTCGGTAGACAGGCGGAAAACCTTATAGAGCAAATGCGCCTCACTCTCGTCCTGAGCAAAGCAAAGGATCAGGAGTGGGCGCACTTTTTCGTTCCCCACGCGCCCCTCCCCCCCTGCGTTATAATCCGCGCCAACCCTACCCCAAGCCTCCCAAAAAAATTCGTGACCATTCGTGAAAACTTGTACTGAGCCTGTCGAAGTATTCGTGTCAGGATTTTTTGGCAGCGTCCCCCCTCCCATGAACCTCTCCCAAATCCGTACAGCCTCCCTCAACGAAGTTGACCCCTTCGTCGCCAACCTGCTCGCCTGGGAAGATGAGCACCAGGCCCGCAAACTCATCCTGATCCCCTCCGTTTCGTCCGCGCCGCGCGCCGTCCTCCAGGCCCTCGGCTCCTCCTACCAGAACGTCTGCGCCGAGGGCCTGCCCTCTGTCCGCATGACGGGCGGCTCGTCCGCCGACCTGGAAGATGTGGCCTGGCAGCTGGCCTCCAACCGCCGCTATGCCGACCGCCGCTTCTACAAGGGCGTCCACTACACCGACCTCGCCGAGAGCCTCGCCCAGCGCCGCTGTGCCGAAGCCTTCGCCACCCCCGAGGTCCCCGCCGAACACCTCCACGTCAACGTCCAGGCCCTCTCCGGGGGCATCGCCAATCTCGCCGTGTACCAGGCCCTCATGGAACCCGGCGACACCCTGATGGGCATGAACCTCTACGAGGGCGGGCATCTTTCCCACGGCTCCCAGTTCAACCAGTCGGGCCAGCGTTACAAGGTCGTCTCCTACGCCGTGGACCGGCAGACCGAACAATTGGATTATGACCGCATCCGCGCCCTGGCGCGCGAACACCGCCCGCGCGTCCTCATCGCCGGATACACGTCCTACCCGTGGGCTCCCGACTGGCAAAAATTCCGCGACATTGCCGATGAAGTGGGCGCGTATTTTGTGGCGGACATTGCCCACACCGCCGGGCTGGTGCTCGCCGGGGTCATTGCCAACCCAGTCGGTCTCGCCGATGTGATCTCCCTGACCACGAACAAAACCCTGTGCGGGCCGCGCTCCGCCGCCGTCCTCACCACGGACAAACATCTCGCCGGGAAAATCGACGCCGCCGTCTTCCCAGGTGCCCAAGGGGCACCCCACCCCAACAAGTTCGTCGCCGTCGCCGTCGCTTTCGAGATCGCCCGCACCGAGGCCTTCCGCAAAATGCAATTCCAGATCGCCGCCAACGCCCGCGCCCTCGCCGACGGTCTCCAGCGCAGGGGGACGCGCATCGCCTACGGGGGGACGGATACCCACCTGTTTGTCATTGACCTCAAGTCGTTTACCTCACCCACCGGCTCCACGCTCTACGGCGAACCCGCCGCCCGCATCCTCGAACTGGCGGACATGGTCGTCAACAAGAACAGCGTCCCCGGCGACCAGCAGACGGCGCACGCCACCGGTCTCCGCCTCGGCACGCCCTGGCTCACCCAGCGCGGCCTGGACGAAGCCGACATGGACATACTCGCCGGGGTCATCCACAACCTGCTCGCCAGCATCCACCCCTTCACCTACAACGGCGCAACCGGCCTCCTGCCGCGCGGCAAAGCCCCGCTGGAAGCCATCGAGGAAGCCCGCCTCGGCGTCGCCGCGCTCGTGGCAAAAACGAACGACCCCGTGACCGCCGAGCCAGCTTACCCCCATTATTTTTCCAGCCCCAACAGCGCGCCCACCCAATTCCAGATTACCGGCGAGCGTGCCCGCCCCTTCCTCCAGCAATTGGTCACGGCCAATATTGCCTGTCTCGAACCTGGCCAGTCCATGCCCGCCTTCCTGCTTGACCGCCACGGCGGCGGCATTGACCGCGTCACCGTCCAACGGGATGAGATCGGCTACCGGGTCACGGCGACCCCGGCGAACGCCGCGCGCGTCCTCCAGTGGCTATGGGGCGTCTCCGATGGCTACGTCCTCTTTGACGACGCCGACATCCTGCGCAAAATCGAAGGCCCGGTCATCATTGAGCCAATTACAGGTAGCCCGCCGGTCTCCGGCGGGGATGTGCGCGATAAATCCGCCGCAGAACTTTTTCGGAAGGAACCCGCCCTCTTTGATTTAACCAAGCCCTATTTTGTCGGCCAGTCCCACCTGGAGGGTCACGCCCCCTCCGGGAAGCCGGGCTGGAACCCGCCGGGGGAGGCGGCCCCGGAGTTAAAACGCACCCCATTGTTTGATCTCCACCTCGCCGCCGGGGGGCGCATCGTCCCCTTTGCCGGGTGGGAAATGCCCCTGCGCTACGCCAGCGTGCAGGACGAGCACCGCGCCGTGCGCGCGGCTGCCGGGCTGTTTGACGTGGCTCACATGGGCGTCTTTGAGATTTCCGGGCCGCACGCCACCTCCTTCCTCGACGCCGTCTTCTCCAACTACGCCGCCTGGCTGGCCGACATGCAGGCCTGCTATGGCTACCTGCTCGACCCGGCGGGCGCGGTCATTGACGATGCCATCATCTACCGCCTGCGCGCCGAGCGCTACCTCATGGTCGTCAACGCTGCCAACGAGGACAAAGCGTGGGACTGGCTGAACGCCGTTAACGCCCAAGCCGTGGCGCTGGATGCGCGCCGCCCGTGGGTACAGGTGGAGGCCACGGCAACCCTGCGCAACCTGAAATCCCCGGATGCGGGCGCGGCCCAACTGCGGGACATCGCCCTGCAAGGGCCGGCCTCCCTGCCGACCCTGCTCGCCCTGCTCGATGAGGCCGCGCTCAAATTCCAGCTGCGCCAGTTGCCAAAGAACAGCCTGATGCAGGCGAAGCTCGGCGGCATCCCCGTTACCCTGGCGCGCACCGGCTACACGGGGGCGGAATGGGGCTTTGAGATTTTCGCCCACCCGGACGACCTGCCCGCCCTTTGGCAGAAAATCCTGGAGGCCGGGGCAGCCTTCGGGGTGAAGCCCGTTGGGCTGGGGGCGCGCGATTCCCTGCGGATTGAGGCGGGCCTGCCCCTCTGGGGGCACGAACTGGCCGGGGGGGATGCCATTACCCCCATTGAAGCCGGGTTCCCCGCTTTCGTGAAATATCACAAACCCTTTTTCGTGGGCCGCGCGGGGCTGGTTTCCCGCGAAGCTTCCCGTTCCCGTGAAATTATCCGTTTTATAGTGAGCGCAACCCGCGCCCGCATGCCCCAGCCCGGCGACCCGGTGCTCGGCGCAGATGGCGGGCAGGTGGGCGTGGTTACCAGTTGCTCCATTGATGGGGAGCGCCGCCTGCTCGGACTGGCGCTGGTGGGACGGGCACACACGGCGGCGGGGACTGCGCTGGCGGTCGCGCCCGGCGGGAGGCCGGACGCCTCCGTGGTAATCGCCGTGCTGCCCCGCTTCCGGGCGTCGGGGAAATCCGCCCACTGACCTGGCGGAAACGAGACTTTCCTTGAACAACGCAGGCATCATCATCACCTTTCCGCACCCGATCGGGACACCTGGCGGCGGCACACAAGGCTGCCTGGAAATCGCCCGGCACCTGAGGCAGGCCGGGATGCGCGTCTGGCTGCTGCCCGTGATGGCGTCCAGCTTCAGCCGTTTCCCGCGCGGCGGCCCACCGGGGGATATCGCCGCGGCGCAGGCCGCCATGGAAGAAGAGCTAAAATCCCAGGGCGTTCAAATCATCCGGGTGCAACCCCATCCCATCCATTATGCGTTGGACAGCCTGCCGGTGAGGCGGGCGGCGGCGGCGATCATCCGCGAGCACAGCGTTGATTTTATGCTGGGCTGGCACCAGGAAACGTGGCTGGCCGCCCGGCTCGCGCGGCGGCAAAGCGTCATACCCGGCATGATTGCGGCGGGCAGTTACGGCCTGCTGGATGGCAATCGCCCGCGGCTCATCATTCATCGTTGGCTGATCCGGCGCAGTATGCAGGCGGCAGACATCATCTTCGCCCTGTCCAACTTCACCAAAATGGAGCTGATCAGCCTGTTCGGGATTGACGAGGCGAAAATCCGCGTGGCCCATTGGGGCATTGACCCCAAATTTTTGCGCGTCCCCGCGCGCGTCCCGGAAAACCACATCCGCCGCCTGCTCTTCTTCGGCAAGGTCAGTCATGAGAAAGGGGCGTTTGACTTGTTTGAGGCGCTGGGTAAACTGGCCGGGCAGGGGGCGCGGGATTGGGAACTGCGCATTGCCGGGCAGGGCAAAACAGAGGCCATTGACCGGGCAACAGCGCAGGCGGGCATTGCCGGGCAGGTGACGCATTTGGGCTTCATTAACCACGCCCAACTGATGGAGCAACTGGCCTGGGCACAGGTTGCCATCCTGCCCTCCCACTCGGAATCATTTGGCCTGGCCGTGGTGGAGGCGCAGGCGGCTGGCCTGCCCGTGATCGCCTGCAACGTGGGCGCCATGCCGGAGATCATCGTACCCGGCGAAACTGGCTGGCTGGCGCCCGCCCGCGACAGCGCGGCCCTGGCCGCCGCCATTGCCGCCGCGCTGGAGAGCCCGGAGCAGACACACAGGATGGGGCTGGCCGGGCGCGCGCGCGTGGAAAAACTTTTTAGCTGGGAGCAAACGGCCAATGGCATGCTGGCCGGTTTACAGGAGGCGGCCAGGGGAGGATGATATTGAGCTTTCGGTTGATGAACTCATGGGAACTCGTGGGAACTCATGGGATTTCCTACGAGTTCCCACGAGTTCCTATGACTACAAACTGGCAAGCCATACCATTCGCATCCCTAAATCAGGCCAACGATGACCACTGAAAACCATAACCAACTGATCCAGAAATATTTCGACACTCACGCCCAAAGCTGGCAGGATTACTATCAGGGCGTCACCGATATTGTGGATATGATCCTCATTGACCGCAAAAATATCGCCGTGGCTTTCCTGGGTGGGCGGCTCCCGGCAGGCGCGCGCATTCTGGATGCCGGGTGTGGGGCGGGCCTCACCGCCCTCGAGCTCGCCCAAAAGGGCTTCCGCGTCCAGGGGGTGGATATTGCGCCCAACATGATCGCCCTGGCCGGGCAAAACCTGGCCGCCAGCGGCCTCCCGGAAAACGCGTGCAGTTTCCGCCTCGGCAACGTCCTCGTCGAACCCGAACCCGCTGAAGATGCCAAATTTGATTGCGTGCTGGCGCTCGGCTTCCTGCAATATCAGGCCGACGAACACGCCGCCCTCGCCAAACTCAACGGTCTGCTCAAACCTGGCGGCCTGCTCGTCATCTCCGGCCCGATGCAAACCAAACTCTCCAACTATTTCGGCCTGCCCACCCTCCTGCGCAGCCTCAAGCGCCGCCTCACACGCCAGCCCCAACCCCAGCCCGACCTCCTCCACCAGATTTCCATCCACTATTACACCGTCCGGCGTTTCAAAGCGCTCATCCGGGAGGCGGGTTTCCGCTTCATCGAATACGAGGGGCACGGGTACATCCACTTTGAATGGATCGACTGGCGGCTGAACCTTGACCAGCGGATCAGACTCCACCGCTTCTTCACCCGGCTCTCCAGGGTCCTGCCCATCCAGCGGTACGCCAACGATATTGTGGTCACCGCTCGAAAGACCGCCCAAAAAACCACGTGAAGCCCCGCAACCTGCGCACCGCCCTCAAGCATTGGGCCAGGCAGACCCTCCTGGGGTACGCTCCCCCGGAAATGCGGCTGGCCCTGCGCCAGCTCAGGCACCGCACCCGCCACAGGCTGGGCCGGCCCGAAACTTCCCCTTTCCCGCCCCGCAACTTTACCGTGGCCCGGGGCGTGGAACCGGCCCGCGTGCTCGTGCTGGCCCCCCACCCGGACGATGAGATCATCGGCCCTGGCGGCGCGCTCGCCATGCACCTCGCCGCCGGGAGCGAAGTGACCGTGCTCTACCTCACCGACGGCCGCGGCCCTAACGTGCATAATACTGATCTCGTGGCGGTGCGCCGCAGGGAGGCGGAGAGTATCGGGCAGGAGTATGGCTTCGAGCAGGTTTTTTGGGACGTGCCGGATAATCACCTGGCCGCGGACGAAGCCGCCGTCGCCAGGTTGGCCGCCATCCTCGCCCGCCTCCAGCCCGGATTTGTCTTTGTCCCCTCCTTCTTCGATCACCAGTACGACCACTTTGCTGCCAACCAGGTGCTGGCCGGGGCGTTGCGCCAAATTTCGGGCACGGAGGCGATCATCCTGGGCTACGAAGTCTGGGATAATATGCCCTTCCCAAATTTCATCGTGGACATCTCCAGCCATTTTCAAACCAAAGCGGACATGCTGGCGCAGTATGCCGTCCCCAATGAGTTCACCGATTTCATCCAGCTTTGCCGCCACCGCAACGGCTTGCACTACCTCCTCTATGTGGACAGTCTGCGCCGCCAACCGGAGGGGTATGCGGAGGCCTTTTACCGGCTGGATGCATCCAGCTATCCCGCGGCGCTGGATGAATACCAGGCCCTCCTCGCGGAAAATAAAAGCCCCCTGATGCGGGCCGGACAGCCTGCGCCAAAGCTATGATCAACGACGACAACCCCTTACCCAAACTGGTCTTCCTCATCGGCTATCCCCGCAGTGGGACCACCTGGCTGATGTGGCTGCTCTCGCACCACCCGGAGATTGTAGGCTGCAACCATGCCGGTTTCTTCCACGCCATCCGCCCGCTGGAAACCTGGTGGACGGCGGCAGACAAGTTCGGGAAGAACGTACACATCTTCACGGGCGATGGGCAGGGCGGGGAGCAGTACCAGCGCCTGCACCTGAAGGACGCGCTCGCAGATGTGCCCCCCCGTGAAAGTTTCCGGGCGGCGGGGTGGGACGTATTCCGGGCCATTGCGCGCACCAAACCAGGGGCGGGCATTGTGCTGGAGCAGACACCGGAAAACATGCTTTTTACCGAAACGATCCTCAACGTTTTCCCAGAGGCCTACTTCCTGCATGCCATCCGCGACCCGCGCGCCATCGTGGCCTCCATGCGGGAGGCGGTGGAAACCTGGGCCAACCCGCTCGACTTTTTGACCAACCCGGTTCAGATCGCCGGGAAGTGGTCGTGGTACCAGGAGCTTGGGCGCAGCCTGGCCGCCCGCACGCCCAATTACCGGGCGGTCCAATATGAGGCGCTGAAGGGCGACGGGATCAGCACCTTGATGGGCATCTTTGACTGGCTGGGGATCGCCTGCACGGAGGAGCTGGCCAGGGCATATCTTGAGGCCTCCACGCTGGATCGGATGAAATCAGAGGAGGGGCTGATGCCGCGGGGATTTTTCCGCAAGGGGAAGGCGCAGGGCTGGCAGGAGGAGTTGTCTGCCGGGCAGGTGCGGGCCGTGGAGCATATCGCGGGGGATTGGATGAAGGAACTCGGGTATGAGCGGGTATACCTGGCGGGGCGCGTACCACCCGCGGTGCGGCGTTATCACTTTGGCCTGCGGGTACGCACCTTCTTTTCGGAGGGCACCCGCCCCGCCCTCAAAAAAGCCTTCCAACGCAACCGCGCCCTCAAGTGGGCGCTCACACGGGTGCGCTCCATCCAGCTTACCCTCCAGAGAATGAAATGACCGCCATCGCCATCACTTATCCTTTCCCGCTGGGCAAAGCCAATGGCGGGGCGCGCATGACGCGGGAGATCGCCCGCCATTTGGGGCGGCTGGGCGTGCAGGTGACGATTCTCCCCGTCTCGGCCAGCCCGGCTTCGCGCTATCCGCGCCCGCCCGCCGCGCCGGATGGCCTCGGGCTGGAGTTTGATGAGGAAATGGCGCGCGACCAGGTGCAAGTCCTGCGCGTCCCCCAGCACCCGGCCCACTGGCTGCTGGACGGCCTGATGGTGCGCCGGGAGTTGGGCAGGTTGTTGGCCCGGCAAAAGGTGGATGCCGTGCTGAGCTATTACCAGGAGGCGGCCTTCCTGCCCGGTTTCCTGCGCCGCCGGGGTGTGCGGTTTGGCTATATTTCCACCTGGCAATCCTACGCCCTCGCGCTGGGCGAGGACGCCCGCGAGGCTCCCCGGCGCAAACGCTTGCGCAAATGGACGAATAACCGCTTTATCCGGACACCCCACCGCGCCGCGGATGTCCTCTTCCCCACATCGGCTTTTACGCGGGAGGAGTTGGTGAGCCTGCTGGGGGTGGATGGCGCACGGGCGCAGGTTTGTTACCTCGGGGTGGAACCGGGGTTCCTGGGGATACCGCGCCCCCCGCTCGCAGGGCCTCCGCGGGATGCCATCACCCGGTTTATCTTTTTCGGGCGCTACGTCCCCTCCAAGGGCGTGGCAGATGCCCTTGAAGTGCTGGGCCGCCTGCGGGCGGAAGGCCAGGCCGATTTGGAGTTCCGCATGATGGGGCAGGGCGACCGCGGCTGGGTGCGCGGGCTGGCCGAAAAGTTTGGCGTGGCGGAACAGGTCACGATTGGCACAGCCGTGGGCGACGCGGATTTGCGCGCTGCGCTGGAATGGGCGGATGTGGCGCTGATGCCTTCGCACGCCGAGGCCTTTGGCCTCTCCATTGCCGAGGCGCAGGCCGCCGGGCTGCCCGTGATTGCCTATGCCGCCGGGTCGGTGCCGGAGGTGGTGGCGGATGGGGAGACAGGCTGGCTGGCCCCCTTCCGCGAGGTGGCGGGGCTGGCGGAAGCCATCCGGCAGGCCGTCGCCGACCCGGTGGAAACGCACCGGCGCGGGCGGGCGGGGCGGGTGCGCGTGGCGGCCCGGTTTACCTGGGAAAATACAGCCCGCACCATACTCACCGGGGTGGAGGCTTTATTGTGAAAGTTTTTTGCACCGGCTGGCAGCGCACCGGCACCACATCACTCAGCAATGCGCTCAATCATATTGGCATCCAGACCCGCCAGTATCCGTGGCAGTTGCTCGATAACCCGTCCCACCCCCTGCTCGACAAGTTTGACGGCTTTGCCGACAACCCGATCCCCATCCTCTATGCCCAGCTTGACCTCCGCTTCCCCGGCAGCAAATTCATCCACACCGAGCGCGATGAGGCGGGCTGGCTCAAAAGCGCCGAGTGGCTGATGACTGTGGGGCCGAAGAAATTCCACTGGGACCGCCTGCCCAAAGCCTATGAGATGATTGAGATGCTGTATGGCACGCGTGAGTTTGACGCCGGAAATTTCCTGGCCCGCTACCGCCGCCACAACGCCGAGGTGCGCGCCTACTTTGCCGACCGCCCCGGCGACCTCCTGATCCTGGACATCACGGCGGGCGCTGGGTTTGAGCCGATTTGCGCCTTCCTCGGCCAGCCGCTCCCCGCCGAACCTTTCCCGCACAAAAACGTGCAGGAGCCGCTCTGGCGCGGCCTGGTGCGCCAATACGCCCGCAAATTCCGCCGGAAATTCCGACCTCTTTAGACTTCCGAGTTCTTGAAGAACTCGGAAGTCTGGAACTCGGAGGTCTGGGGCGTCATCAAATCCCCGCGCCAGAGTAAAATTCGGTGATCAACCCCGGCCCTGCCCGGCTGACCACAAATCCATTCACGGAGCAACACATGTCCGAAGTTTACTGGCGGCAAAAACTGGCCGGGTTCGCCACGCCCACCGAACTCGTCATCGGCCACCCCCTGCGCCGCACCGGGAACACGGGGACCCGCAGCCAAGCCCGCCCTCATCCCGCCTCCCTCGCACACAAACTGGCGGCCTTTGCCCTCCTGCTCGCGCGTTACAACCGCACCGACGACCTGATCCTCGGGGTGGAACGGGGTTCACCGGGGGATGTGATCCCGCTGAGGGTCAGTATCCCGGAGAGCCAATCCGCCGCCGATTTTCTCCGCGCGGCCGCCGCCGAATACGCATCCGCCCTCACCCAGCCGGAGGCTCTCACCGATATTCAAGGCTGGAGCGAAATCCCCGCCGGTTTCCCGTTGTTCGAGAGCGCCGTCGTTTTCTCCGGCCATGTGCCTGCCCTCCCGCTCATCCTCCACGCCACCGCCGATGCGCTCACCGTCCATTACGACGCCGCCCTCTTTGACGAGGACAGCATCGGGCGCATGCTCGGCCACCTCACCACCCTGCTGGCCGGGTTCGCCGCCCACCCTGACCGCCCCGCCGGCCAGATTGACTTGCTGACCGAGGCGGAGCGCACGCAAATCCTGTACGGCTGGAACGCCACCGCCATTGACTTCCCGCTTGACGCCTGCCTGCACACCCTCTTTGAAGCCAACGCCGCCAGCCAGCCGGACAAGACTGCCCTGATCTTCAAAGGCCAGTCCATCACCTATTCCGAACTGGATCGCCGCGCCAACCAGGTCGCCCGCCACCTGATGGGATTGGGGGTGGGGCCGGATGTCCCCGTGGCCATCTTTATCGAACGCTCCATCGAGATGGTCGTTGGGCTGTATGGCGTCCTCAAGGCGGGCGGGTGTTACGTCCCCGTGGACCCCACCTATCCCGAAGACCGGATCGCCTTCATGCTTGCCGATACGCAAGCCCCCGTGATCCTCACGCAGGCCAGCCTGCTCCCCAGCCTCGCCGGACACGCCCCCGCAGGGACGGCGACTCTCGCCCTTGACCGGGATGCCTCCGCCATCTCCGCCCACCCAGACACAAAGCCGGCGGTGGCTGTAAATTCACTCAACCTCGCTTACATTATCTACACATCCGGCTCGACCGGGAAACCCAAGGGGGCCATGCTCAACCATCAGGGGCGCGTCAATAACTTCCTCGATTTCAACCGCCGTTACCAAATCGGCGCGGGGGATGTCGTGCTCGGGCTGTCCTCGCTCAGCTTTGATATGAGCGCATACGATATTTTTGGCACGCTGGCCGCGGGCGGGACGACCGTGATCGTGGAAGGCGAGGCCCGCCTCGAACCGGGGCGCTGGGCCGACCTGCTGGTGCGCCACGGCGTGACGGTCTGGCACTCCGTCCCCGCCCTGCTGGAAATGCTCGTCACGCACATCGAAACCCGCCCGGAGCGTGTCCCGCATACCCTGCGGCTCACCCTGCTCGGCGGCGACTGGATCCCCGTCAGCCTCCCGGACCGCATCCGCGCCCTGCTCCCGGATATCCATAACGTCAGCATGGGCGGGGCCACCGAGTGCTCGATGGACTCCACCATCTACGACATCACCGAACCCTCCTCGGGTTGGAAGTCCATCCCCTACGGTGTGCCGATGGCCAACCAGCTTTGCTACGTGCTGGATGACCACCTCCAGCCCGTCCCGATTGGCGTGCCGGGCGAGTTGTTCCTCGGCGGTATCGGCGTGGGCCGCGGCTACCTCAACCGCCCGGAGTTGACGGGGGAGAAGTTTATACGGAACCCGTACCCCCCCCTTATTCCCCCCCCGCAAGCGGGGGGGGACAGGGGGGGGTTGTACCGCACCGGCGACCTCGCCCGCTACATGCCAGATGGCAACCTGGAACTGCTTGGGCGCAAGGATTTCCAGGTCAAGATTCGCGGTTTCCGCATCGAACTTGGTGAGATCGAAGCCGCCATCCGCCAGCACCCCGCCGTGGAGGAGGCGGTCGTCCTCGCCCGGCAGGATGACCGCCCAACGCGGCGGCTGGTCGCCTACCTGACGCAGGATGCCAGTTACCTCGGCCAGCCCGAAGAATTGCAGGCCTGGCACGACGCCCAACTCGCCCAGTGGCAGTTGGTGTACGACACCGCCTACAGCCGCCCGCCCAACACCCCGGACGAAACCTTCAACATCGTCAGTTGGGACAGCAGTTACACCGGCCAGCCCATTCCCGCCCTCGAGATGCAGCAATGGGTGGACACCACCGTGGAACGCATCCAGCGGCACAACCCGCGCCGCGTCTACGAGATCGGCTGTGGCACCGGCCTCCTGCTCTTCCGTATTGCGCCCGGCGTGGACAGCTACCGCGGCACCGACTTTTCCCCCGTGGCGCTTGATTACGTCCAAAAACACCTGCCCGCCCGCAACCTGGCCCATAAAGTGACCCTCGCCCGCCAGCTCGCCGACGACTTCACCGGCGTCACCCCCGGCTCGCTGGATATGGTCGTGCTCAACTCGATCATCCTCGACTTCCCCTCCGTGGATTACCTGCTCGAGGTCCTGCGGGGTTCGGCGCGGGCCGTCGCTCCCGGCGGGCACATTTTTGTCGGTGATGTGCGCTCCCTCCCCCTCCTCGAAACCTATCACGCCTCCGTCCAACTATACCGCGCCCCCGATGACCTATCCGCCAATGACCTGCGCCAGCGCATCATCAAGGGCATCCGGCTGGAGGAGGAACTGCTCTTTGACCCGGCATTTTTTGCCGCCCTCCCGCACTGGATACCGGAAATCTCAGCGGTGGAAATCCATCTCAAGGAGGCGGATTACGATAACGAACTCTCCCGCTTCCGGTTTGACGTGACCCTTCACGTAGGCCCACTCACCGGAGAGAATACTGCCCCTGAAATTGATTGGCTCGACTGGGGCGCTTCGACTACCCCGCTCAGCGTGAACTCCCTCGAGGGGCTGCGTACCCGGCTGGGGGAACCGCGCCCCCTCGGGGTGCGCGGCATCCCCAATGCCCTCGTTACCCCGCATGTCCAAGTGGCCGCGCTGATCGCGGAGAGCAACGGGAACGCAAAAAGCCTGCGGGCCGCGCTGGACAAAATTAACCGGGAGGCTCCGGGGGTCCAACCCGCGGCCCTTTGGGGGTTCCGGGATACCCATTGGGTGAACGTCCAACCCGCGGGACAGGCCGGTTTCATGGAGGCGGTATTTATCCCAAAAACCATGCCCCGCCCGCTATTCCCCCACACCCTTACCGTCGATGCCGCCCAGCCGCCGCAAGCCTTTGCCAATAACCCGCTGCGCGGCAAACTGGCGCGCAGCCTGATCCCGGAAATCCGGGCCTGGCTCGAAGGCGTCCTGCCCGATTACATGGTGCCGTCGGCGTTCGTCCTGATGGACGCCTTCCCGCTCAGTCCGAACGGGAAGATCAATCGGCGGGCCTTCCCGGCCCCGGACAGCGTGCGCCCGGAGATGGCCGAGGCGTTTGTGGCGCCGCGCACCCCGGTGGAGCGCGTGCTCGGAGGAATTTGGTGCGATGGGCTGGGGCTGGAACAGGTGGGCATCCACGACCGGTTTATTGCGCTCGGCGGGCATTCGCTGTTGGCGACGCAGGTCGTCTCGCGCATCCGCGATATTTTCCAGGTGGAGATGCCGCTCAGTTACGGGTTCAATGCGACCATTGTGGAACTGGCGGACAAACTGGCAGAAATGGGCGGCCAAATCGGGCTGGACATGACCGAGGTGGCGGAGATGTTTATCGAGATTAGCCAACTCTCGGATGAAGAAGTGTCGGCCCTGCTGGAAGCGGAGACGGCCTGACCCATGCCCAACACAACAGGTTCATCCCGGGGATGGCGTTCCCGAAAAAAACAGCGGCTTTATTTCACTTCGCACCTGCTGGACCTGGCGGTGGCCCCGCTGGTGAACCCGCGCCAGACGCTCGTGGTCTCCGGCTTCTGGCGTAGCGGGACGACCTGGCTCCAGGAATCCCTGGCCGATCTGCTGGCGGCCAAGATGATGTTTGAGCCGTTTCATTACTCGGTGCCTGAAACGCAACAGTATTACCGCGAAATCCAACTGCCGGAAGATGACATCTTTTTGCGGGCCTTCCTGCCCTATGCCCACGCACCGCTGGAGGGGACGCTGGCCCGGCTGGTGCGCCAATCGTTGCGCTCGACGCTGGCTTCCCCGTGGGCGCGTAATCTCAGACACCGGCCGCAGTTGGCGCTCTCCCTGCGGCGGCGGGTGGTCGTCAAGTTTGTGCGGGCGCAGTTGTGCCTGCGGGCCATCCACGATTCCTTTGGTGTGCCGGTGGTGCACCTCTACCGGGACCCGCGCGCCGTCATTGCCAGCGCAGTATACAAGACCGACCGCATGTGGGGAAACTTCGAGCCGTTCAGCCTGCGGCGGCAGTTGCTGGAGGTGAGTGACGGGCGGGCCGCGTACTTTGGGCAGTGGGTGGAGGTCATCCACCGTTTTGACGAAAAACCCTTCCCGCTCCAATTTGCCGCCTACTGGATGCTGACCGAGCGTTTCCTCGCCGACAGCATGGCGGGCGCGGATGCTTCCCGCGTGCGCTTTGTCCAATACGAGCAGATCGCCGCAGAGCCAGATACCGCCATCCCGCAGATCCTCTCCGATCTCTCCCTCCCGTTTCATCCCCTCGAAGGCGGGCGCTCCTTCCACAAGGACAGCCCCTCCACCACCCGCCGCGGCCAGACCTCCGGCGAGCGCGTGCATGGCTGGATGAAATTGCTTTCCGAAACGGAAATCCGAGAAATTTCGGCGCTGGCGCGCGATTTCGGCTTTGCCGACCGGCTGGTGGATTGATGCTGAAAACCAAAATGCACAGCCCCCTATACCGGGCTGGCTATTTCCTGACCTACCTGGCAGACCTGGCCGTGTCCCCGCTCATCAACCCGGCAGAGACGCTCGTCATCTCCGGGTTCTGGCGCAGCGGCACCACCTGGCTGCACACCGCCCTGGCGGACATGCTGAATGCCAAGATGGTGTTTGAGCCATACCACAACCTCACCCCTGAAATGCTGGCCGTCTATCGGCATCACAACCTGCCGTACCAAAAGATGAAATCCAACATGCACATGCCCTGGGCCGAGGGGAGTGTGGCTGGTCACCCGCTCGCCAACGTTATCCGGCGCGCGCTCAATTCCAGCATCCGCGGGCGCTGGGTGCGGCTCTACCGCCCGCACTGGCACGACTGTTTCCGTACACGCGTCATCGTCAAATTCACCCGCGCCGCGCTCAGCCTGCGCGCCATGCACAACACCTTTGGCATGCCCCTCCTGCACGTGTACCGCGACCCGCGCGCCGTGCTCGCCAGCGTCATCTACAAGACCGGCAACATGGGCGGCAATTTCATGGGGTTCAACCTCGTCCAGCACACCCTCGAACTCCCCGATGGCCGCGCCGATTACTTCCGCCAGTGGGAGGGGGAGATTCGCACCCTCCAGAAACAAATCCTCCTGGCACGGGTCACCGCGTGGTGGGCGCTCACTGAACGCCGCCTGCTCGATACGTTCCCCGATCTGCCCCCGCGCACCTGCTTCGTCCAGTACGAAAAACTTGCCGCCGCCCCGGAAACGGAAATCCTCCCCGTCCTAGCCGCGCTTGGGCTGCCCATCCCGTCCGACATACAACTGGCCGCCCTGCTTGCCGACAGCCCGACCACCTACGGCGAGGCCCAATCCTCCGCACAAAAAATCAGCGGGTGGCGCGGCCTGCTCTCCACCGGGGAGATCGCCACCATTGAAGCCATCACCCGCGCTTTCGGCCTCGCTGACCGGCTGGTGGACTGACATGCCGGCCCCTCACCCTGCCCTCTCCCCCGAAAAACGCCTGCTTTTTGAGAAATTGCTGGCAAAAAAGGGGATGGCCGCGCCCGCCGGGGGCGGCATCACCCCCCGGCGGGGCAATGACCCCGTTGAACTCACCTCCCTCCAGGAGGGTATGTGGTTCATCGAACAGCTCAATCCCGGCACAGCCACCTACAACGTCCCAATGGCCGCCCGCCTCAATGGGGAACTCAACCTCCCAGCCCTGCACCGCGCCCTCGATGAAATCGTCCAGCGCCACGAAAGCCTGCGCACCACCTTCCCCGAAATGGGGGGCGTGCCCAGGCAGGTGATCCTGCCCCCGCAGTCCATCCCGTTCCCCCTGCTCGATGTGGCCGGGGATGAAGCCCAGGCCCTCCGCCTCGCCACCGCAGAAGCGCGCGCCCCCTTCAACCTCGCCACCGAGTTGCCCATCCGCGCCCAACTCATCCGCCTGACCCTTACTCATCACTTATTACTCATCACCATCCACCACATCGTCACCGACGGCTGGAGCATGGGCGTCCTGACCCGCGAATTGATCGCCCGTTACCGGCATTACACCGCCTCCACGGAACCCGCCCCCATTGCCGCGCTCCCCATCCAGTTCGGCGATTACGCCCGCTGGCAGCGCAACTGGCTGAAAGGGGAGACGCTCGCCAACCTGCTCGGCTTTTGGCGGGAGAGCCTGGGTGGGCACAGCTTTGCGCTCAACCTGCCGCTCGACCACCCGCGCCCTCCCCTGCAATCCGGGCGCGGCCTGCATCACACCTTTACCCTCCCGCCGGAATTGTCCGACACGTTGAGGCAGATCAGCCAGCACCAGGGCGTCACCCTGTTTGCCGTCCTGCTCGCCGTCTTCAAGGCGCTGCTCTCGGCGTGGGGAGGGCAGGATGACATTATCGTCGGCACGCCCATCGCCAACCGCAACCGCACCGAACTGGAGGGCATGATCGGATATTTCGTCAACCTCCTGCCCCTGCGCACCAAAATCGGGGAGCAGGACAGGCTGGGGGAACTGGCCCGCCGGGTGTACCAGACCACCCTGGAAGCCAACGCCCACCAGGAACTCCCCTTTGGCAAACTCGTGGAGGAACTCCAGCCCGCCCGCGACGCCAGCCGCAACCCGATCTTCCAGGTGGAATTCACCCTGCTCGACCCGGCGCACGCCCCGCCCGTCTATGGCTACGGCTTCCGGCTCCCGGCGCGGCAGGCCATCGAATTTGCGGGCCTCACGCTCACCCCGCTCGACATTGAGAGCGAGGCCTCCAAGTTTGACCTCACCGTCCTGCTCTGGGACATGCCGGGCGGCATCAGCGGCACCTTTGAATTTAATGCCGACCTTTTTGAAACGGGTACAATTATTTCAGCCGCCGGTCATTTTGAAGCGCTTCTCCAACAAGCCGCGGCCTCACCCGACATCACCGTTGCCGCGCTCAAACAGGTTTACGCCGGGCGGCAGCGCGAAGATACAGCCCGGCAGCGCCAGGCCAAACGCGACACCGGCGCAAAACGTATACAAACCATCCGGCGCAAATCCGTCGCCGACAAGGAGAACTGAGGATGGCAAACAAATCCATAGGCATTAAGAAATCTGCTGGTGTCATCCAGCGCAAAAGTGTGGCCGACTCGCCGGAAGCCTGGGTGAAGACGGCCCCCCTCTTCCCGGACAAACACATTCCCCTGCTCGTCACGCCCGCCGTGGACGGCATTGACCTGATGGCCTGGGCCGCCAACAACCGCCCGTGGATTGAGGAACTCCTGCTCAAACACCGCGCCCTGCTCTTCCGCGGCTTTCCCATCCGCAACCCCGAAAATTTCGAGACCTTCGTCAATGCCACCTCCGACGGCGACCTGCTGGAATATGTGGACCGCACCACCCCGCGCCACTCCGAGGGCGGCAAAAGTGACCGGGTTTACATCTCCACCATCTACCCCGCCGAGCACTCGATCAACCCGCACAACGAAGGCACCTACTGGACCCAGTGGGCGCGCAAACTCTATTTCTGCTGCCTCGTCGCCCCCGACGAGGGCGGCGAGACGCCCATTTACGATGTGCATCACGTCTTCAACCGGATTGACCCCGCCATCCGCGGCCGCTTCGTCCACAAGGATTGGATGCTCGTCCGCAATTACCAGGACGGTTTTGGCCTGCCCTGGCAGGAAGTCTTCCAGGTGGAAACGAAGGAGCAGGTGGAAAAATACTGCACCGACCACGCCATCGAATACCAGTGGCTGGCCGACGGCCATCTCCGCACCCGCAGCAAGCGCGCCGCCGTCCAGAAGCACCCAATGACGGGCGACCCGCTCTGGTTCAACCACGCCGCCTTCTACCACCACACCGCCCTCGACCCGACCACCCGTGACGCCCTCGTCATGGAGTTTGGCATTGAAGGCCTGCCCTACAACACCTGGTACGGTGACGACACCCCCATTGACCCCGACGAAATTGACAACGTCCGCGCCGCCTACGCCGCCGAAAAAATCAAATTCCGCTGGCAGGCCGGCGATGTCCTCATGCTCGACAACATGTACATCGCCCACGCCCGCGAACCCTACAAGGGCAACCGCCGCATCGTCGTCGCCATGACCGAACCCGTCAGCACCAACCCGTGGAAAGGTTAGGAAAGACGGGACAGCCCTCTGCATTGCGCTCATGGGAACTCATGGGAACTCGTGGGAACTCAGCGCATCTCCCTAATGCAAGAACAAGGACATTTTAGGATGAGCTCAGGTGACAGTCACCTGCAAAACTGCTCAGCATGGCTAATTTCAAGCAAGGTGACTGTCACCTCATCCGAATATGTTGCTTGGAATTGCACTAACCACCCAACTACGGACTACCCAACCCAGCGGGCAATTCCATCGCATACCAGTGCCAAGCCCGCCTCGGTACCACAGAAGTTTGACAGCCGAATTTCTGCCAACTATAATTTGCACACCAACCCAGCAAAGCGCCCGCCGCAGACCTGTCAATGACCTCAACCAGTTCCCGCAAAACGGTCATCATTTTCCATGAGACCACTGGCAACGAACCTTTCACGAATTGGCTAAGCGGCCTGCGCGATCCCCAGACCCGGCGGCGGATTCTCCAACGCCTTTGGCGGCTGGAAGACGGGCATTACGGAGATTTCAAGTTGATTGGCAGTGGTGTGTATGAATTGCGCTTATTCTTTGGCCCTGGCTACCGCATCTATTTTGGCGAAGATGGCGACAAAATTGTGGTTTTGCTTTGCGGCGGCGACAAGGACAGCCAGCAGCGCGATATCCAACAAGCCAGGACCTATTGGAAGGAGTATTTGAGCCATGCCTGAATACCGAACCCTGCATGACATCAGCGTTGAATATTTCAACGCACACCCGGACGAAATTGACACGTTCCTGAATGAGATTTTTGCCAGCTACACTGAAGATGGTGATTCCGCGGCCCTGCTCTCTGCCCTGCGGGTCATCGCACGCGCCAAAGGAATTTCTGCGATGGCGGAAAAAATTGGAATGACCCGCCAGGGACTGCAAAAAGCGCTGTCCAGCCGGGGCAACCCGCGCCTGGATAGCATCAACGCCATTATGCGCGCCATGGGCTACCAGCTCATACCCTATCCCTTGGATGCCACCCCCGGCGGGTATCCGTCCAACCCATCCTACTGACGTTCAATTAACTTTCCCAACCCTCAATAAAAACCTCCCTGCTTGCCACAGACTACCCGACTACGGACTACCCGACTATGTTCCGTCTCTCCCCTCAGCAAAAACACATCTGGCACCTGCGTCAGGGCGAACATGACCGCGCCTGGATCACCCAGGGGACGATCACCCTCTCCGGGGGCATTGACCCCCGAAAAGTGGAATCCGCCCTTGGGGACGTGATCGCCCAAAATGAAATCCTGCGCACCGGGTTTCCCCTCCCCCAGGGGATGATCCTCCCCCTCCAGGCCATCGCCGACCCCGCCCCGTTCGCCCTGACTTTCCACGACTGGCGCGGCCTCTCCCAGGCTGACCAAACCCGCCAACTCGCCGCCCTCGCCCAGGATCACGCCGCCCCCTTTGACCTCGCCCACCCCCCCCTCCTCCGCGCCACCCTCATCCAAACCCAAATTACCAATTACTCATTACTAATTACTCTTTCTTCATTCATCGCCGACGCCCGCACCCTCGACCTCCTCGCCGACCAGCTTGCCGCCCGCCTCAGCGGCGCGCCTGCCGAAGACGCCATCCAGTACGCCGACCTCGCCGAGTGGCTCAACGAGACCCTTGAAAACGCCGACAACGCCGCCGAAGCCGAGGCCTGGTACACCAAAATCATCGCCGCCCCCATCGTCGTGCGCCTGCCCTTTGAGCGCATCCCCGACGACATGGGCCGCTTTGACCCGCAGGCTGTCACCCGCACCCTCGACGCCGCCGCGGCCCAAAAGCTGGACGCCCACGCCGCCCCCGAACCGCTCCACCTCGCCGCCTTCCTCGCCCTCATCCAGCGCCTGAGCGGGCAGGACGAATTCGTCATCGGCCTCGGCTGTCACGGGCGCACCTACGAGGAACTCGAAACCGCCCCCGGCCCGTTCTCCCGCTTCCTCCCCTTTCCCGCGGCGGTCACCAGCGATACCACTTTCAACGGCCTCCTCCAAAATTTACCGGACGCCCTTGCCGACGCCTACGACCACCAGGAATACTTTAGCTGGGACGTGGCCGCCAATGCGGGGGGCGACTCCCCGTTGCCCTTCTTTGCCCTCAACTACGCATACCAGCCGGGGGCCGACCCGGTTTCCCAGGGGGGCGTGACCCTTCAGGTGGGCAACAGCCTCGCACGGGGGGATCGCTTCAACCTCAACCTGACCGTCACCGAACGGGATGGCCTGCCCCAATTTGATTTCCATTACGACGCCCTCCTCTTTGACGCCGCCGCCATCGAGCGCCTCGCCGATCACTTTATCAACCTGCTCACCGGGCTGGCCGCCAGCCCCAACGCCGCCATCGGCGCGCTGGACATCACCACTCCCGCCGAGCGCACCCAACTCCTCGAAACCTTCAACGCCACCGACATTTCCCCCGCCCCGCAGACGACGCTCGCGGCCATGATCACCGCACAGGCCGCCAAAACCCCCGATGCGCCCGCGGTCATCTTCCAGGAGCGCGCCCTTAGTTACCGCGAACTGCACGCCCGCGCCGCCGCCCTCGCACGCCGGCTACAAATGCTGGGCGTGGGGCCGGGTACATTTGTCGGGCTGTTTACCGAAAACTCACATGAGATGTTGATCGGCATGCTCGGCATCATTCAGGCGGGCGGCGCTTACCTGCCCCTCGACCCCGACTACCCCGCCGAGCGGATTGCGTTCATGCTTCAGGATGCTGGCGCAACCCTCGTCCTCACCCAATCCAAACTCCAAAGCACAATTACCACTTACCAATTTCCCAATGTAAAGTTACTTTTCCTCGACCAACTGGGGGATGAATCGGCCACCGGGAGTGCCGCCCCCCTCGGGTCCGGCCCGGCCCCCGAGGATCACGTTTACGTCATCTACACCTCCGGTTCCACGGGCAAACCCAAGGGGGTGCCGATCATGCATCGGAATCTCGTTCATTCCATCCATGCCCGCCATCATTATTATGGGACGCCGGTCGGGCGTTACCTGTTGCTCTCGTCGTTCTCGTTTGACAGTTCCGTGGCCGGTATTTTTTGGGCGCTCACGACCGGCGGCGCGCTCGTCCTGCCGGAGGCGGGGATGGCGCGTGACCCGCGCGCCATCGCCGACCTGATCCGCACGCAGGCCGTCACGCACACGCTGGCCCTGCCCTCGCTCTACAACCTGATCCTTGAGGAGGGCGCGCTGGCCTCGTTGCAGGTCGTCATCGTCGCCGGGGAAGCCTGCCCCCCTGCCCTGATCGGCAAACATTTTGCCGCCCTGCCCGGCGCCGCCCTCTACAACGAATACGGCCCCACCGAGGGAACCGTCTGGGCCACGGTCTACCAGATTCCCCCCCCGCTTGCGGGGGGGGCAGGGGGGGGTGGGGCGGTGCCTATCGGCAAACCCATCCCCGGCGCACAGGTCTACCTCCTCAACGGCCACCAACAGCCCGCACCACTCGGCGTGGCGGGGGAGCTGTATATCGGCGGCCCCGGCGTGGCACGCGGCTACCTCAACCGCGCAGAGGAGACGGAGAGGCGTTTTGTGCTGAATCCATTTATTCCAGATGAAAAGGAGAAAAGGAGAGAAGGAGAGAAGGAGAAACCTCTCTTCCCCTCTTCCCCTCCGCCCCTCCACCCCTCTTCTCCTCTCCCCCTCTTCCCCTCTTCCCCGCTTCGGCTCTATAAAACCGGCGACCTCGCCCGCTGGCTCCCGGATGGCAATATCGAATTCCTCGGACGGGTGGACAACCAGGTCAAGATCCGCGGCTACCGCGTTGAGCTGGGCGAGATAGAAGCGGCCATCCTCCAGCACCCCGGCGTGCGTGAGGCCGCCGTCATCGCCCGCGAAGACACGCCCGGCGATCAACGCCTCGTCGCCTACTTTTCCTCCGCTGAACAAAAAGACGAACTGACTGCCCGGCTAAAGGACGAACTCACCGCCAGCCTGCCCGCCTATATGGTCCCGGCCATCTTCGTCGCACTCGACAAACTGCCCCTCACGCCCAACGGCAAAATTGACCGCAACCGCCTGCCCGCCCCCGACCGGGCGCGCCGCGCCTCCACCAGCGAATTCCTCGCCCCGCGTACCCCCGTCGAGGAGGTACTCACCGGCATCTGGGCGGATGTCCTCGACCTCGAAACCGTCGGCATCAACGACAACTTCTTTGAACTCGGCGGCCACTCCATCCTCGTCACCCAGCTGGTCTCCCGCGTCCGCGACGCTCTCCCCGTTGACCTCCCGTTACGCACGATCTTTGACCATCCCAGCGTCGCCTCGCTTGCCGCAACCCTGCTCGCCCTCCCCAACCGCCCCGAAATCGAACGCACCGCCGAACTGACCATGCAGGTCGCCCGCCTCTCCGAGGACGAACTCGACAAACTGCTGGACGGGTAATGGAACGCGCCCTCCCCGACAAAAAACGCCGCCTGCTCCAGGCCTTGCTCGAAAAAGAAGGCCTCACGCAGGCCAGCGGAGCCATCCCGGCCCGCCCTCCGGGTGAGCGCCCGCTTTCCTTTGCGCAGGAACGTCTCTGGTACCTCGCCCGCCTCACCCCGGACACGCCCGCCTACAACATCCCACTCGCCTGGCACCTCCACGGCGAACTGAATATCCCCGCCCTTCAAAACGCCTTCAACGAACTGACGGCACGGCATGAGATTTTGCGCACCCGCTTCCCCGAGGGGGACGCGCCCACCCAGGAATTTGCCGCGTCCCTCCAGGTTCCCCTCGCCCTCCTGGATTTAACCAACACACCCCCCGGGGACCTGACCCCCCAAATCGATCAGCGCCTCAAAGTCGAAGCGCACACCCCCTTCGACCTCGCCCGCCCCCCCCTTATTCGCGTCAAACTCCTCCACCTCTCCCCCACTCATCACTTATTACTTATCACCATCCACCACCTCCTCGCTGACGGCTGGTCCCTCGCCATCCTGCTCAACGAAATTTCCGCCCTCTACCACCGCTTCACCCTGAGCGGAGGACGCCCTGAAAGGGCGGACGCAGTTGAAGGGCCAACCTACGCCGACTTCGCCCACTGGCAGCGCGCCCGCGCCGCCTCGCCTGACCTCACGCCCCAACTCAACTACTGGCAAAAAAAACTCGCCGCCCTCCCCGACCCGCTCGAACTCCCAACCGACCATCCCCGCCCCGCCATCCAGACCTTCAATGGCCGCTGGCTGGCGCAGGCACTCCCCCCGGAGACCGCCGCGGCCTTGCGCGCCCTCACCAAAACCGAAGGCGTCACCCTGCTCGCCGTCGTCCTCGCCGCCTTCAAAACCCTGCTCCACCGCTACACCGGGCAGGATGACATCCTCATCGGGTCGCCGGTCACCAACCGGGTACGCACCGAACTCGAGGGGCTGGTCGGCCACTTCGTCAATACGCAGGCGCTCCGCACCGACCTCTCCGGCGACCCCGCTTTCCGGGCACTCATCCAACGTACCCGCCAGACCATCGTGGAGGCCTTCGCCAATCAGGATGTCCCCTTCGAGAAATTGCTCGACGGCCTTCAGACCGGGCGCGACCCCGGCAAAAACCCGCTCTTCCAGGTCGTCTTCATTTTGCAGGACGCGCCCGCCCACGCCCACTGGCGCAGCGCCCTGCAACTGGACGGCCTCGCCGTGGAAAACACCTTCACCCACAGCGATACCGCCAAATTCGACCTGACCGTGGAAGTGGAAGACCTCCCCGCCGGGCTGACCGTCTCCTTCGAGTACAGTACCGATCTCTTTGAAGAGGCCACCATTGCCCGCATGGGAGGACATTACGCCACCCTGCTGGCCGGGGCCGCCGCCAACCCGGATACCCGCCTTTCGGAATTACCCCTGCTCACCGCGGCGGAACTGGCGCAACTGGCCGCATGGAATCAGACGGCCACCGTCTACCCGCGCCATGAGACCATCCAGGCATTGTTTGAGGCGCAGGCCGCCCACACGCCGGAAGCCATCGCCCTCACATTTGAAGGCCAGCACCTGGCTTATGCCGAACTGAACCGCCGTGCCAACTTCCTGGCGCACACCCTGCGCGGGCTGGGCATCGGGCCGGATGTGATGGTCGGGATCGCCTGCGAGCGTTCGTTTGAGTTAATTGTCGGAATTTTGGGCGTACTGAAAGCCGGGGGAGCCTACGTCCCGCTGGACATGAATTACCCCGCCGAGCGGCTGGCGTTCATGCTGGCGGACACGCGCGCGCCCGTCCTGCTCGTGCAGGAAAAATTCCAGGGGTTATTGCCCCCCCATGAAGCCCGCGTGATCCCGTTGGGCGGACTCCCCGAGGGGGACGACGCCAACCCTAAAAATCTCTCCTCCCCCGAAAATCCCGCCTACGTCATGTATACCTCAGGTTCAACGGGACGGCCCAAGGGCGCGGCCATCCCGCAGCGCGGGGTCGTGCGTCTGGTGCGTGACACAAATTTTGCAGAGTTGGGGCGGGAGGAGGTGTTCTTCCAGTTTTCGCCCGTTTCCTTTGATGCCTCCACGCTGGAGATTTGGGGGGCGCTGCTGAACGGGGGGCGGCTGGTGATCCCGCCGCCGGGGCAGATGTCGTTTGAGGCGCTGGGAGAGTTGATCCGGGCGGAGGGCGTCACGCTCCTGTGGCTGACCGCCGGGCTGTTCCGCGAGATGGTGGAGCGATACCCGCAGGGGCTGGCGCGGGTGCGGCAGTTGTTTACCGGCGGGGATGTGGTTTCGCCCGCGCACGTCCGTCAGATGCTGGCGCACATGGAAGGCGGGCGTGTGGTGAACGGCTACGGCCCGACGGAGAACACGACCTTTACGGCGACGTACCCGATGCTGGACGCGGGCGAAGTGGGCGCGACCCTCCCCATTGGCCGCCCAATTGCCAACACGACCATACACATTCTCGACCGGAATTTGGGGCCTGTCCCTGTGGGCATCGTCGGCGAGTTGTATACCGGCGGCGACGGGCTGGCGCGCGGCTACCTGGGGCAGCCGGGGCTGACGGCGGAGCGGTTTGTGCCGCTTCCCCCCTTGCTCGCGGGGGGGGCCAGGGGGGGGTCTCGCGTCTACAAAACCGGCGACCTCGCCCGCTGGCGCGCCGACGGGGTGATCGAATTCCTCGGGCGGCGCGATTTCCAGGTCAAGCTGCGCGGATTCCGCATTGAACTGGGTGAGATTGAGGCCGCGCTGGCGGCCCAGCCGGGGGTCAGGGCTGGTGCCGTGGTTGCCAACACCGCCTCGGGCGATAAACGCCTGATCGCCTACGTGATCCCGGAGGGCGAACCCGTCCCGACGGTGGACAGCTTGCGAACCGGGCTGGTCGCCGCCCTCCCGGATTACATGATCCCGGCGGCTTTCGTGTTCCTCGAAACCTTCCCGCTTGACCCGAACGGCAAACTGGACCGCAGGAGCCTCCCGGAACCCCCGTCAGACCGCCCGGCCCTCGGGACGGCCTTCCTCGCCCCGCAGACCGCCGCCGAACAAAAGATTGCCGCCATCTGGCGCGAGGTACTCGCCGTGGAACAGGTCGGGCTGGACGACAATTTCTTCGACCTCGGCGGGCATTCGCTCTTAATGTTACAGGTACACAGCCGCCTCAAAGCCGCCTACGCCGACCTCCCCATGATGGCGATGTTTACGCACCCCACCGTGCGCTCGATGGCCCGGCATTTGGGCGGCGCGGAAAGCGCGCCGCAAACCGCGGAAGATGATGTGCGGGCGCGCGGCGCAGCGCGGCGGGAGAGGATGGGGAGGAGGAGGGGGTAGGGGCGGGTCTCCCGGATTGGCAAAGCAGCCCCGCAATCGAATATCAAACACAGCCAAAATACCACGCTTGTATTGGAGACCCGCCCCTACATTGTGAATTCGCCGCCAGGAATGGGAGAGCATCCTCCACTATAATTTCCGCCCGCGACATGAGCCGGAAAGAGAGAGCGATCTATGACCAATCCAATCCCCCAATTCCAGAGTGAAGATGAAGAACGCGCCTTTTGGGCCGAAAACGACTCCGCCGATTATCTTGACTGGAGCCAGGCGGAGCGCGCCGTATTCCCCAACCTAAAACTATCCACGAAAACGATCTCCCTGCGCCTGCCGGAGTCCATGCTCAACGAATTGAAATCGCTGGCAAACAAACGGGATGTGCCGTATCAATCCTTCATCAAGATGATCCTGCGTGAACGGATTGATCAGGAATATCAGGCTTAAACCGCAAAAGCACAGGTTGGCGGGGCGAATGAGCGGAACCCCCACCCGCCTCCCCCAAATTCGGCGTGTGGCTTGGGCAGGTAACGCCCGGTTCGTGGCCGAATTTGGGGGAGGTGCCCGGAGGGCGGAGGGGGCCGTGTCAGCGCATGATAAATGGCAGCCACACCCGAAATCCAAACTCATAAGCCCCCATATCACAGGTGATCCCCTGCGGGCGCGGCATCCCGCGCTGGTCAAAGGGGACGGGATTGCCATCCGGGTCGGTGCAACTTCCGGTATCAATCGCCGGGCTGCCGGGCAAAAGGGCGTGGGTGAGCGTCGTGCCGCCGTTATTCGCCAGCGGGCCGAGCAGGGGGTCGAGGCCGAAGAGGTCACTAGGCAGGAGGGTGACAGTGCAGCCGGAAAGATCCTTGATCAGATTGTAGCCGTTGGAAACCAGCCCGCCGCCGCAGTCGGGGGCTTCGCCGCCATAGTCAATGTTGTTCGCAAGGATGACATTCTGGATGAGAAGCGAGCCGTCACTGTAAATGCCGCCGCCGTCGCCGATGCCGTTTACATTAGCATCGGCGGCATTATTCGTAATGGTTGAGTGCGAGATTTTGGAGGGAAAGGCAGAGACCGAATAAATGCCAGCGCCAAAATCACCGGCGACGTTTCCACTAAATGTGGTGTTTGAGATGGACATACTCCCTAGATTACGAATAGCGCCGCCCTCACCCGCATTATTGTAAAAGGTGGAATTTGTAACCGTAAGCGTCCCGGCGGAATAGATCGCGCCTCCCTCAGCCGCAACATTTCCTGAAAAGACGCAGTTATCTACAATCAGGCTTCCACCTGCACGCACAAATATGCCGCCACCGCGGGTGGCGTGATTATTTTGAATGACACAATCCTTCAGAGCAAGATTTTCTGAGTTATCAATCGCGCCTCCATCCCCGCTAATGACCCCATCTTGCAGAGTAACCCCTGAAATCGTCACGGTCATTTCAGCCGAAGGTGTGACATTGGTAATCACGAAATATTGTCCGGTAGTTGAGTCTATTATCGTGGATGAACTTCCTGCGCCATTGATTGTAAGAGTCTCAGTAATGGGCAGGAAGTACAACACATAAGAACCGGATGGCAGAATTACATAGTTCTCGCCCGGAATGTAAACGAATTCCTGCACTGCGGCCCGGATGCTGCAATTTCCTGACCCGTCTGCGCAAATGCCATCGCCGAGGTTGACATCCGGCGTATCCCCAGACGTATTTACAGTAAAGCTGGTGCTGATCTGTGCAGAGAAACTTTTCAGATAGAATATAGGCATCAGGAACACCAAACTGAGTAAGGGAACCAACATGATAAGCCCGTTTCTTGATGACTTTGGTAACATTCGAATCTCCAAAAGAGAGACGGCCCTTGATTAAAACGGATTCCGCAAAAAACCAACCTACTGATTCACAAACCATGAACAGGCGTTTGGCAACACGATAGGTCTGCCAAGAATAATCTCCGTCTCATTATCCCCGTTCACGCTATCAACCCTCTCCAGTTTGATCGTGATTGTGCGCGCAAATTGAGGAGAGTAACAAACAACAGGAAAGATCATGGCAGAATAAACACGCTGGTTTCTGGTTTCAAGGGTTGGGGGGTTTGTGGGATACGGATACTCAACATTGACCGTAAAATCGGCCGTGTCCTCAAAGTCGACCATGCACATCTTTCCCAACAGCAGGTCAGTGGTATTCGGTGGAGTGCCCACGGTAGTACAAATATTGAATTGGACACCCTCGGCCTTTATGATCCCAAATGTTTTTATCACCGGGAAATAAATTGTGCTCCAATCCAACGGTAATGTGACATCTGCGGAAAGCGGAATGCCATTATAGCCCGACCCACCCACGCTACTGCTCGAAAGCCAGCCCTCCCTCAACCCAAGAGGTTGATTCCACTTGTCCGCGCCTACTTGTGCCCATACTGCGTAGCATACACCAAAGGGAGTAACGTACCATTGCTTCGAGATTGGGTCAAAGGGAAGTGGCCTCCAAGTAATTAATGGAAAGGACGAAAACGAACTTTCGTAAGTCCCTGTAGCTGCGGGCACAGATGGGAGCATAGTGTTGATGTTTAGACATTGGTATTGCACCTGTTGCGATTGGCTGTTCGCGTCGTAATAAACTTGGTTGCGTGGAATATTTGGATGATAGGTTGGCCACTGCTTTGTATAGGGTGGTTTCGTTGGATTGTGGATGGCTGCGTAGAGGGCATGAGTATTTGGGGTGGAAGCGTTTAGGGGATCGACGAGAAAGCATTCCACAGGCGCTATCCTGATAATCCAGCAAAGACAGCTATTCCACCAGGATAACCCGTCCCTCATGTTATCAAACCATCCCACAAATCGTTTGCCTAAATCATCCTCACCATGCCAGTCCAGGCCAAATTCACTCAATACGATGTCCATCGGCAAGTTCTGGTCCGCAGGGGGTAGGTTGAAGGGAAGATAATATGTGTCCCTATACCAGTCCGCCGCCTCACGAATGATGCTGGCATCATTTGCTACTGCTTGCAAGGGAGGCGTTGTGGGAACAAAACTCTGTGGATTAGCTGTGTAATGATGGATGTGGAGCGCCTGCATTTCCCCTGGGGTTATTCCATCTTCATCCGGGTAGGGTGGAATTGCTATTTCAGTGCCATGTACGGTGTTGTAAAAAGTGAGCCAATAACTATTGTTGATGCCAAGCCTCGTGTCAGCCGCGGAGGGCGGTAGGATGATATGACCCCTCGCGATTGTTTGATTTTCATGCCACAATTTCAGATAAAGAAAAGCAAGCGTATCGGGTTTGATTCGCCGGTGGTCGGTGGATGAGGAAAGCGGGTTACAAAACGAAGCTGATGAGGTCGGAGAAGTATCCCAATAGAGCGAGGCTAGAATAGATGCCAAGTAGGGATCTACTGTGTAATCGCGAGGGTCCCAACAAAAATTGCAGTCAGATTGGGGCTGATTGCGCAGCCTGCTTACAATTTCAGGTTCATTAAGCGCGAAATAAAGGTGATTGGTATAGGCGCCGCGGTGCCATTGATAGGTGCGTTGGGCTGGTACAACTCCTGGCTCCTGGGGTTTGGCTTGGGTTAGATTTCTGCGTGCAAATACAGAATCATGGGTTGAAATTTCGCGCAAGGTCGTCGTTTGGTTTATTTCGGCGTCCATCGCCCCGCACCATTCTGCTGCAGCAATGGTGGGGCCTTGCGCCCAAGTCTGGCTATGAACCAACTGTTGCTGGTAAATCAGAATATCGGTGGGCAAACGCAACACCATATTGGCAAATTCCGACGCATTTGGCGCACGCGAGTTTGAGATACCCAACCGATTTGTCCAGGGGATGTTTCCAAGCGGCATGATGAACTCCTTCTTAAACGGGATTGCCCGCCTAAATCGTTGTGTTTGTATCCAGATCAGAAAAAATAAATTTGGTATTCGCCAAAACCTCCCCCACCTGCACACATTGGTAAATGCTGGCCCCGTTGTCGGTTACCCAGGCCGTCCCACTGCACCCGCCATAATGCCAGTACCCGGCGTTCAGGTCTTCGGCGTGCGGCGGCCAGCCGACTTCCACAAAGTCTTCGGGCTGGATTTTGGGTGAGTTGGGGCGCGGGAAAGTCCAATCGCCCCCAACGCTGGGACGGATCATCGTTGGCGGGGCAGTGGATTGGGCCTTTGAACTCGCTGGCTCCGCGTAAGCCGGGTAGCGCACATCATAGCGGCTGCTGGAAACGACGAGCAAATCCACTAGGCTCCAGCCAATCACCGTTTGTACTGAAGTCAGGATGGAGGCTGACAGGTCAACGGTAAAAGCCAAATCCGCGCCAAAGCGCAGGCTCTCCGATTTCACCTGCCGCAGCACCCACCCGACCAGCTTATCCTGCATGGAGGGGAACAGGACGG
>Ga0247727_10003074_pt1 | contig 37405 bp, 34 predicted proteins | sample WisWelCaveWW1625_FD_202498 | JGI IMG/M metagenome (GOLD analysis project Ga0247727, IMG submission 202498) | Biofilm microbial communities from Wishing Well Cave, Virginia, United States - WW16-25 | ecosystem: Environmental > Aquatic > Deep subsurface > Groundwater > Cave microbial mat | place...
CCTGGTGGTGCGCTACGAGCGCCTGACTCTGATGTACCTGGCGTTCTTTCATCTCGCGTCCGCGATCATCGCTCTCAGATGGTTATGAAACCGCCTCTAGTCGTTCCTGACTGGGCCTCCCACCGATCCGGTGCGGACCGGCGGGAGGCTCTCGTGGTTCAGGTTCTCGCGCCCTTCCTCTTCTTCTCGTAGGGGAACGTAGTCATCAGGTTACGCGCGCAGCTGGAGAAAGAATCGCCGCGCGTCATGCTGGCCATGGCGAATCCGATCAGTCCACCCTGGCCTCCCGTTCCCGTCGCATGGTGCTCCCACACCGGCCCGCCCTTCTCCTTGTCGAACAGATAGCCGGAGCAGACGGTGCCGAAGGCCGAGCCGAGCGTCCGCTTGCGGGCGGCATCGTCGAGCACCAGGAGCAGCACGTACCGTCTGTCGCGCGGACCGAGCTGCCGCACCCACTCGGCGTCGAAGTACTCGAGGTCATCCTCGGTGACTTCGGCCACGCCTCCGAGGTCGGTTTCGAACTGAAGGGTGTAGCTGCTCTTCTTCAGGTTTCTCTTCACCGCGCGATGACCGATCTCGTCGAGCCGCTGGAAGTTCACCGACTTGTCCTTACGCAGATCGGCCACGGCGAGGACGGCGATTGCGTCCGGGTCGCGAGGGGAAAAGGCCACGGTCATGGATGCGCACGTCAGCACGAGACAGGCGATTGAAGCTCGTTCGATCCTACGCATGGCTTCCTTACCTCCCGATCCTGAGGTTCGAGTACATCCCCGCCGCGGCCGCGGCCCACTTCCTGCTGTCCACGTCCGGTAGGTCGCGGTAGTACAGTTCGCCTCTCCACAGCACGTCGCCGGAACTGCAGTCCAGGAGAGCAGCCCGAAGGTCGGAGTTGCTCATCCCCACGCCGAGCCGACCGGTGGACGAGTCCCACCAGCCATGCTTGTCCATCTCGATCTTCAGGTGCTGCACGAACACGGCGCAATGCCGCGCTCCGGCGCCGATTCCTCTGATCAGCTCGGTCTTGGCCTCGGGACCCCGGCGGCTTCGGACGTACTGATCCGCGATCTCGTGAACCCGCCCCGTCGCCTCCTCCAGGTCCGGGGAGATCAGCGCGATGGCGAGCCCCTTCGCGCGCAGGCTCGTCCGCGCAACCCCCGCGAGCCAGTCGGCGACATCGACGATCGAGTCATCGAGCCGCCTGTTGACACCGTCGTAGGCCGCCAGCTCGATCTTGGGCGGGACCACGAGCACGCGCGTCTTCGCATCGACGATGTGCACCTCGTCGATCGGGTATATCGGCACCCTTTTCTTCGCCACGGCCGGGCTGGCAAACAGGATCGCTCCGGCCAGCCCCCATGCCGTCGCCTTCCTTGCGTTTTTCATTCGGCCACCTCCTTCCTGCCAGTTCCTGCGCAGGACGGAGGCGAACCGCGCAGCACGCGGTCGAGAAGGTGGCAGGCCGGAATCAGTCGAGGCCGTGGCGCAGCCGCAGACCGAGGGACTTCTGGCGGATTTCCGCCGCCTCCGTTCCGCGACCGGCCTCGTCGAGGAAGCTCGCGTGCTCGTCGAAGCTGTTGGCCAGCAGTTTGGCCAGGTCGGGATTATCCGGATCCAGGACCTTCTCGAGGATCGTCCGGGCCCGGACGTACGCCTCGTACGAGCCAGCCGGGTCACCCCGCTTCAGACGCACCTTGGCCAAGCGGAACATCACCTCGGCGACCCGGTCGTCATCCGTGCCGTAGGCGCGGCCGAGGTTCTCGAGCGCGGAGTCCAGCTGATCCTCGGCCTCCTGGTAGAGGCCGGCGGCGTACTGCGCTTCGGCGAGGAACAGGTGGCCGTACGCGATGTCCGGGTCGCCGGGCTCGAGCACGGCGACGCGGATCTCGAGGGAGCGCTCGGCCAGCTCGATCGCGCGATCCGTGTCACCGGAGCGCAGGGCCGCCTTGGCCAAGCTGCTCAACGTACGGGCGACCGGGCGATTCTCCTCTCCGTAGTGCGAGATGCGATAGGCGAGCGCACGCTCGAGGTAGCGCTGCGCGGCTTCGATGTCGCCGAGCTGCGTGCACACGTCCCCCAGGTTCTTCAGGATCGGCGGCACTTCCGGGTGATCCGGGCCGACCGTGCTCTCGGCGATGCGCAGGGCCTCCTCGAAGTGGCTTCGAGCCACAGCTCGATCGTCCAGACGCAAAGCCAGGTTGCCCATCTCTGTGAGCACGTCGTAGACCTGCCTGTGATCGCCGTAGGCCGCGCGGACCAGCGGGAGCGACTCTTCCAGCAGCCGCTTTGCCGGAGCGTAGAGGCCGAGCCCCGCATAAGCCTCGCCCATCGCCGTCATCACGCGTCCCCGCACACCCGGTTGCTCCGGGAACCTGTCGACAATCGTCGCAGCCTGGGCGTCGAGGATCTCGCGGGCCGTCACAGTCTTACCGCGAGCCTCGCCCGGGTCGGCAAGCTGGAAGAGCTTCATGAAGTAGCTCGCGATCTCGTCCGAGACCACCGCCTGCTCGAGCGCTCGTCTCTCGGCGCGCAGCGCGCGGAACAGGCCCACGCCTGTCCCTAGCGCGCCGACGACGAGTAACACGGCGATCGTCGCGACCGAGGCGACGCCGACGCGATGTCGCCGCGCGAACTTGCCCACGCGGTACCAGGTCGAAGGTGGGCGTGCCAGGACCGGCTCGTGCGCCAGGTGCCGCCGCACGTCGGCGGCCAGCTCCGAGGCCGCGGCGTAGCGTCGATCCGGCTCCTTCTCGAGCGCGCGCAGCGCGATCCAGTCCAGATCGCCGCGCAGATAGCGCGCGAGGGAGCGGGGATCGGTCCGGCGCCGGGCGGCGATCTCGGCGGAGTTGCCATCGCTGCACGCGCTCGGCCTCAGCGGCTCCTCGAGCCGGATGCGACGGAACGCCTCGTCGATCGCCGTGCAAGACCCACCGAGATCGAGAGGCAGCCGTCCGGCGAGCAGCTCGTACAGGAGCACCCCGAGCGAATACACGTCGGTGCGCGAGTCCACGCCCGCGCCGGTCAGCTTGGCCTGCTCGGGGCTCATGTACGCCAGCGTCCCCACGACCTGCCCGGCGTGGGTCAACGCCGTCGCCTCGCCGGGGCGTTGCTCCACCGCCCGGGCGATGCCGAAGTCGATGATCTTGGGCACGGGCCGTCTGTCCTGCGACGCCACCAGGATGTTCGACGGCTTGAGGTCGCGATGGATGATGCCGCGCTGATGCGCGTGCTGGACCGCATCACAGATCTGCACGAACAGCCCGAGGCGATCGCCGAGTCCCTGACGCTCGCGGTCGCACCACTCGGTGATCGGCAGACCCTCCACGTACTCCATCACGAAGTACGGGCGGCCCTGCTCGCTCCTCCCGGCGTCGTACACCCGCGCGATCCCCGGATGGGTCATTCGCGCCAGCGCCTGGCGCTCGGTCGCGAAGCGCCGCACGACCTCGCGCGTATCCATGCCCGGCTTGATCAGCTTGATCGCCACGGTGCGCCGCACGGGCTCTTCCTGCTCCGCCTTGTAGACGACTCCCATGCCGCCCTGGCCGAGCACCTCCGTGATCCGGTAACCGTCGATGCGTTGGGGATGCTCGTCGAGGTCGGCGAGTGCCGCGACCTGCGCCGGGTCGAGCACGTCGCCGCCACCAAATCCGAGCAGCGATTCGACTTCGCGCCGAACCTCCGGATCGTCCGGACAGCACTCGGACAGGTGCGGTTCCAGTCCGAATCGACCGAGCGGGCGGAAATCCCGAGGGGAGCTCGTTGCCCTGCAGAAGAACCGGTACTGGAGGACACGCGACGGCCTGGCGCTCGATGCCGGGCCGTTCGTCGTCGGCCTCGAGTACGCGACGTCGAGGTCCGCGACCGTCGTGGGCAAGCCGAGCCGGGAGTTCTTCGAGACCGCGGCACGGTCCATGGATCTCGCGCTGTCCGATGTGGCGATGATCGGCGACGACGCGCTGACCGACGTCTGTGGCGCGCAGGCCGCTGGTGTCGCCGGGATCCTCGTCCGAACCGGGAAGTACGCAGCCGACGAGTCGGGACGCGCCGCGGTCGAGCCCGACGCGGCGATCGACTCCCTGGCCGCTCTCCCCGCGCTCCTCGGGGTTTAGCTCGTACGCCGGGCGACCGTCCTCATCCGAGGACCGGCTGACCTGAAGTCGAGACAGGTGCCTTCAGCCCCGTCCGGAGCTGGACGCCGAAAGATCGCCGTTTCCGCGATATCGACCGCGTTTCTCGACTTGGCCCAGGTCTCGCAACTCTGGCCGGTGTCGAAAGAGGTGAACCATGAATACGAGAACGACATTTCGTCACGCGATCGTGTCCGCCTGCTTCGTCGGTGCCGTCGCGCTCCTCGCGCCCACGGCGGACGCGCACTCGCGCCACCACCGACAGCCGCATCACGGGAAGGTCAGGGTCCAACGCCACGACCGGTTCGTTCCGCGCACGGTCGCCCTCGGGTACCACGGGCCCTACTCGTCGTTCTACTCCGGCCGCATGTACTTCCCGGCGCACCGGCACCATCACGCGACCTATCGTTTCCCGGTCGTCGTGGACGGGTACGTCGTCTACCGGCCTTACGCGTACTGCGACGGGAACCTCGTGGTGCGGGCGTCGGCGACGCTGCCGAGCCTCGCCGTCGACATCGTGTTCGGGCGCGATCCGTACGCATGGCGCGCGGACGAGCCGTACCCGCGGTACGAGCGTGGGGCGGGGTACCGGTACGATCCGTACTACCGCTCGCACGACCACGACTACGACGACTGACCCACGCGCGGCAACGGTCTCTCGCACGGTCGGCCCGGGGCGGTCATAATGGCCGCCCCGCCAGCCGTGCGGGGAGGGGACTCGGACCGTGGCAGTCGCCGCACAACCGCGAGTCGGGCACTCGATCGAGGACTACTGCCGGCCGTGCAAGATGGCGCGCCGACACACGGTCGAGGCGGTCGCACCGGGCTCCGGCGTCGTGCGGGTGCGCTGCGATACCTGCGGGAGCCTGCACAATTTCCGGGCCGGCGGCGGGCGCAGCGCGGCACCGACAGGCGACGCGGGTGCGCCCACGGCCGGAAGCGAGGCTGTCCCGGTCGAGCCGCTTCTCGAGTGGGCGCCGGGTGAGGAGGTCGACATGGACGGTGAGACGTTCGAGCGCGTGCTGCGGCGGGTGATTCGTGAGGAGACGGGGCTCACCCCGGTGAGCCCGGCCGAGAAGTGGCGCGGTGGTCAGCTCGTGCTCAAGCCCGGACGGCCGGGCGTGCAAGACAAGACCTGGCCGATCGACACGTTCTTCCACAAGATCGTGATGCTACGCAACCGGCTACGCGTGCTCGAGCAGCACATCAACTCGGTCGAGATCGCGGACGACGTGAAGCTGAAGCTCCAGGGGTACGTCACGGGGTGCTACGGCACGTTGACGACTTTCAACGTGCTGTTCGCTGACGACGCGGACCGGTTTCGCGGCGCGGGTGGCGACGACTGATCCTGCGGGGTTCGAGGACCGCCCGACTCGCGTCGCGCGCTCGATGGTGGGAGGTCTCGGCGCTCTGCGGGATCCTGCTGCTTGGCGGCGCGCTGCGGCTCGCGTATCTCACGGAGGCTCGCCGCGCGCCGGACTTCGCCGCTCCGGCGGTCGACGCCGGGTTCCACGATTGGTGGGCCAGAGGCATCGCGTTCGGTCACTGGACCCCGCCTGAGCGCGAGGCCGATCCGCACCTCGCCGAGACGCCGTACTTCCGGCCGCCGGGCTATCCGTTCTTCCTCGCCGGGGTCTACCGCGTCTTCGGTCCGGGCCACGTCGCGCCGCGCGTGGTGCAGATGGCGCTGGGCCTCGGCAACGTGCTGCTCGCGTTCTGGATCGGTCGACGCTGGTTCGGTCGAGCCGCGGCGCTCGTCGCGGCGCTCGGGATGAGCGCGTACTGGATCTTCCCGTACTACGAGGCCGAGTTCCACGACGTCGCGCTGTTCGTCCTTCTGGTTCTACTCACCCTGCTCATGGTCGGACTGTGGCGCGACACGGGCTCGCTCGGTGCTGCGCTCGGCGCTGGCCTCGCCTGCGGCCTCGCCGCCGTCGTTCGTCCGAACGCGGTCGCGATCCTCGTGGGTGCGCTCGTGTGGATCGTTGCCGTCGGCCTGCGCCGGGACGCTCGGCGCTGGCGCGCTGCGGCGGTCGGTCTGCTTCTCGCCGCGGCGGTCGCGATCGCTCCCGTCACCGCGCGGAACTGGATCGCCGCCCGTGACCTCGTCGTTCTCACCTCGAACGGCGGCGTCAATCTGTACATCGGCAACCACCTCGGAGCGGACGGATTCGTGACGACCGAGATCCCGGGCTTTGGCAAGTTCCGGACCTGCTTCGACTGGCCCGGGATCGTGGCGAGTCTCGAGAAGAAGCTCGGTCACCCGGTCGCGCACTCGGGGGCTTCCGTTTACTTCGCGGCCGAGGCGCGCCGGTTCGTGCGCGAGCATCCCGGCGCGTTCCTGCGACTGACGCTGCGCAAGGCGCTCCTGTTCTGGGGGCCGGTCGAGGTGGCCCACAACAAGGAAGTCCATTTCGAACGGGTGAACTCGCCGCTCCTGCGCCGGCTGCCGGGCAGCTTCCCGCTCGTGCTGGCCTTCGCCGTGCTCGGTGCGACCGTCTTGGTGATCGAGCGCCGCCGCGGCGGGACGAGCCGGCGCTGGGAGATCTCGCTTCTCCTCGCGCTTGCCGTCGTCGCGTACTTCGTGTCGGTGCTGCCGATCTTCGCCGCAGCGCGCTATCGCGTGCCGGTGATTCCGCTCCTGCTCCTGATCGGGGCGTACGGAGTCGTCCGTTGCGCCGCGTTGCTGCGCCAGCGACGACTGGGCGCTGTCCTTGCGTGCGGGCTCGTCGTCGTCGCGGCCTACGCGCTGGCCACGCGGTCGTTCGCCGGGTACACGCCGTCCCTCCCGCGATGGCATTTCGATCGCGGAACGGACTGGGGCCGGATCGGTGACGACGACCAGGCGATCGCCTCGTACCGGTCAGCCTTGGCCGTCGATCCAGGGATGTTCGAGGCGAACTACAACCTGGGCCACATGCTGTTCGACCGCGGGCAGGTCGATGCGGCGGTCACTCACTGGGAGCGCGCGCTGCGGGCGGACGCCTCGTTCGCGCCCGTCCACGCGAACCTCGCGCAAGCCTACACGCGAGCCGGCGACCGAGCTCGGGCGATCGAGCACTGGACCTGGGCCAGCCGGCTCGATCCCGACGCGGTCCGGTACCGCGCCCGGCTCGCGGATCTCCTGTTCGCCGCGGGAGACGCGGAGCGCGCGCGCGCGGAGTACGAGGCGGTGCTCGACGCGAGCCCGGACCACCTCCCGGCGCTGCGGAACCTCGCGTGGATCCTGGCCACGCATGCCGACCCTGCGGTCCGCGACGGAGCACGCGCGGTGCGCCTGGCCGAGCAGGCGGAGCGCCAGTCGGCCGGGCGCTCGCCGAGCGTCCTCGATGCCCTCGCGGCCGCATATGTCGCAGCCGGCCGCTTCGACGACGCGATCGCCACCGCTCGCCGTGCGGTCGCCGTAGCGCGCGAAACCGGCGCCCACGACCTCGCCCGCCACATCGAAGAACGCTACGAAGGCGTGGGGTCAGGTCTTGAATCATTGCGTCCGACACCATGAGTCAAGATCTGACCCCAAACGCGGCCGAGCATGAGGCGCCAGCGGGATTCGAGAGCGGTCATCAGGGTTGCGGGGACGCGCCAGGTGGAGAGCCAGAGGTGTGCCTGGGGGCCGCCGGCACACGACTCGCAGCCGAGCCGCATCAGGCCGTTTCCGAGATTCTCGACCGTTCCGGCGACCTCGACCGGCGGGACGCGCATCGTGACGACGCCCTCGAGCACGTCGCCGCTGTCGAGCACGACCCGGTAGCGGTCGCCCACCGCGAGCGTATCGAGGCGCCCCTCGCGCAGGAGTTTCCCCGGGCGCGTCATCTGCGCCCACACGTCTTCCGCGCTGATGGACACGGGCGTCCGGACCCAGAACGCACGGCGCTCCTGCCCCGCGTGGTGCGCGAGGTAGTGCCGCAGACTCCCCAACTCGAACGTCCAACCGCAACGCGTGCCGTCGAACTCCTCGTCGCCTTTCGCATCGTGCCCGAACCCCGAGTGGACGAGGCGAAGCACGGTGCCTCCGGCGCGACCCTCGATGTGCCAGTCCACCGCGAGCGGCACACGCGGCGCGCCCGCCCGATCCGTTGCTTCGGTCGGCTTGATCCACATCGTCCGAAAGGTGACGTGGCGGATCCCAGGTCTCGCGACGACATACACGCACGCCGCCGGCCGGAACGTGCGCTCGATGCAGCCGCGCCGGCGGCGTTCCTCGACCAGCTCCAAGAGCCCGGCGCGCGCAAGCTCGTGCAGGTGGTAGCTCACCCGCTGGCGCGGGAGGTCGAACTTGCGCGCGAGGCCCGCGGCCGAGTCCGGCTCCTCGCGCAGGCGCTCCAGGATCCGACGACGCAGCGGGGGCAGCAGCAGCCGGACCCGGGCTGTCAATATGCCGCAAGGCCGCGGAGCCGGGAACTCCGAGGTGCGTCCGGCTCAGCCCGGGCGGGGCCGGTGGGCGACGTACAGGGCTGCGCCCACGGCGAGCGCGAGCGCCCCGGCGAGCCAGTTCTTCGGCTCGGCCGTGACGACGAGCACCGTGCACAGCGCCACCGCACCGAGCGGGATCGCAGGCCCACCCGGGAGCCGGATCGCCCGGGACGTGGCCGGCATCTTTCGCCGCAGCACCGGCACCGCGGCCGCGGTCCCGACGTAGGTCGCCAGGCGCGCGCTGGCCGAGAGCGCGGCCAGCTCGACGAACGTCCCGCTCAGCGACAGCGGCAGCGCGAGCGCCGACTGCACGAGGATCGCGACGTGCGGCGTGCGCCAGCGGGGATGGATGCGCGCGAGCGGCGCCGGGAGCCGTCCGCTCGTGGCCAGCGCGTAGAGGTAGCGCGGCCCCGCGAGCATCGTGTTGTTGTTCGTGCCGAGGATCGACACCATCGCCCCCACGGTCAGGAGCCACACACCGGCCGGGCCGATCAGGAGGCCGGCCGAGTCGGCGAGCGGCGTCTGTGCGTGCGCCAGATCGGGGAGCGTGCCGAGGGCGACCACCTGGATCAGCGTGTAGAGCGCCGTGACGAGCCCGATCGTCACGAGCAGCGCGAACGGCACGTCGCGGCGCGGGTTCCTGAACTCGCCCGCCGGCGCTGCGGTGTTCTCGAACCCCGCGTAGGCGAAGAGCAGCAGCAGCGCGACCTTGCCGAGCCCGCCCAGGTCGGGGACCGTCGCCGGGCCGAGTCGCTCGGGGTCGAGCGCCAACAGGCCGACCACGATGAGGAGGACGAGCGGGGTCGTCTTCGCGATCGTCAGGACGGTCGAGGTCCGCGTGCCGACCTTCACACCGACGAGGTTGATGAGCGTCAGCGCGACGATCACTCCCGAGATCGTCGCGGCGCGCCCGAAGCCATCCATCGCTCCCGGCCAGACCGCGGTCAGCGCCTGTGCGAATCCCGCGGTCAACCCGGCCACCGACGTGAGCCGCGCGAGCCACGTCATCCAGCCCACCTCGAAGCCGACGAAGTCGCCGAACGCGGCCCGCGTGTACAAGTAGGCGCCGCCCGGGCTGTCGAACAGACTCCCGGCCTCGGCGAAGCACAGGACGACCAGCGCGACGGCCAGGCCGGCGAGGAGCACGGCCCACGGGCTCGCCGGGCCGAGCGCGAGGGCCGCCGCGGCCGGCAGCAGGTACACGCCGCTCCCGACCACGTCGTTGAGCGAGAATGCGACGACCTCCCAGCGCGATACGACGCGCAGGAAGCCGGGCGTCTCGCCGTGGCGCTGGGAGTTCGCGGTCAGAGCACGTCATTGTCGCCGGGAAGGCCCGGCGCGCCAAGCGCGGCGTAGACTCTGCCCTGTCGAGGAGGGGAGGTCGCATGAGGCAGCGATCGATCGCGTGCGGACTGTTGATCCTCGGTTTCTCGTGCGCTCCGGCGGAGGCGGAAGAGACCCCCGAGGCGGTTTCGCTATCCGGCAGGCCGCTGTTCGCGCCCGACCTCCCCGCGGACGAAAGGACGGAGCGCGAGGCCCGTCTCGCCGAGGCCCGCGCGGTCTTCGACGCGGATCCTGGAAGCGCAGACGCGGCGATCTGGCTCGGCCGGCGCCTGGCGTACCTCGGGCGGTATCGCGAGGCGATCGCCGTCTTCTCGGCAGGCATCGACCGGCACCCGAACGACACACGGTTCTACCGGCATCGCGGCCACCGGCACATCACGCTGCGCCGCTTCGACCTCGCGATCGCGGATCTGACGACGGCGGCCGGGCAGATCGAGGGGGTGCCCGACGAGATCGAGCCCGACGGCCTCCCCAACGCGCGGAACGTGCCGACGAGCACATTGCACTTCAACGTCTGGTACCACCTCGGCCTGGCGCACTACCTGTCCGGGGAGTTCGAGCCCGCGCAAGATGCGTATCGCCGCTGCCTCGCCGTATCGAGAAGCCCCGACTCGGTATGCGCGACGACCCACTGGCTGTACATGACGCTGCGGCGCTCGGGCCGCGAGCGGAAGGCCAAGCGCGTGCTCGAGCCGATCCGAGCCGACCTCGACGTGATCGAGAGCCAGGACTACCTGCGCCTGCTACGGATGTACAAGGGCGAGGTCGCGCCGGACGATCTCATCGGCGAGGCGACCTCGATCGGCCTCGCGACCCTGGGCTACGGTCTCGCCAACTGGCACCTGGTCCACGGCCGCCGCGAGGACGCGCTGGTCGAGCTACAGCGAGTGGTCGACGCGGGCACGTGGGCCGCGGTTCGGCGCGATCGCGGCCGAGGCCGACCTGGCGCGGCTCACGGCTGCCCGGAGCCACTGAGGCGCGTCACCCCGGCCGGCCGAGCTTGGCCAGCGCCTTCTTCGCTTCGGGATGCTTCGGGTCGAGGCGCAGCGCAGCCTCGAACTCCAGACGCGCCTGCGGCACGCGGCCGAGCTGCTCGTACGCCTGTCCGAGACGGTAGCGGCCCCACGCCAGGGATGGCTCGCCCTGTGCGGGCGTGCCCTCGAGGTAGGTCTCGAGGCATTCGGCGGCTCGTTCCAGATTGCGCCCCGACAGGACCCCGGTCCGGCCGACCTGGAACAGGCCGCTCATCCGCCCCTTGTCGGTCCTGGCGATTTCCTCGAACATCCGGAACGCATCGTCCCACCGCTCGGCCCGCTGATACACGAGGCCGAGCTGGAACTTCGGTCCCAGGTCGTCGGGCTTCACGGCGGAGGCCGCAAGCAAGTCGCGCTCGACGAGATCATCCTTCTTCTCGTGCCCGTGGATCCGGGCGTACGTCAGGTGCCCCTGGAACGGGTCGAGCTTCGTGATCTCGGCCGCCTGCGCTGCGGCTTTCTCGACGCTTCCGCCCATGATCGCCGGAGCCATCAGGTAGTAGCTGACGAGGTCGGCCCGCGCCTCGATGTTGCGGCCGTCGAGCTCCACCGCGCGCTCGAATTGCGCCCGCACCTTCTTCGCGAGGAACGGCTGCTTCAATACGCTCGCGCGCTGGGCCTTGCTCCCGTACGCCCGGCCGAGCCACAGGTGGTATTCCGCGCTCGCGTCGTCCATCCGCACTGCCTTCTCGAACCAGTCGATCGCCGCGTCCCAGTCCTCCTCGCGCAGGCTGAGCCGGCCGAGCCAGTAGGGGGCGACGGGACTGCCCGGGTTCGTCGACGCGGCGGCCGAGAAGATCGTCCGGGCGTCGTCGAACCGGCCGGCGTCGACTAGGCGGACGCCCTCGTCGATCGAGGCCGGAACGGTTCCGGCCCACGCCGCCGGGAGCGAGACCAGTGCGAGCGAGGCCAGGGCGCGAGCGATCGCCGCGTGCGTCATGCCGGTCGACTCCTACCGAGAGGAGCCGAGTATAAAGGCGGTCACGAGCGCCTGCGACCCCGCCCTTTGCCCGCGACCCGCGCGCGGCCCATATTCCTCGTGTCCCGACCGCCCGAGCGAGGAGACACGCGGTGGAACAGCTCCAGGTGCCCACACGGAGGATCGAGGTCGATGTCCGGCTCGCCGACGGTGGCCATCTGCTGGGGTACATGTTCTTGACCGAAGCGCCGTACCAGTCGGGGCGGCCCGAGGACGTGATCAACATCCTGAACGACGAGCGGACGTTCCTCCCGTTCGCCAGCGACCACCCGACGAGCTCGCCGGTGGCGCTCAACAAGGAGCACATCGTCCTCGTCGAGGTCGAGAGCGCGCCGTCGGCGATGCTCGGATCGTCCCTCGGGCACGTCGACGAGGAGGGCTGCGATCGCACACTGCTCCTCGTCGACGGACAGCGCGTGACCGGCGACATCTGCGTCGACACGCCACCCCACGCATCGCGGCTGCTCGACAAGCTCAACCTCTCCGGCCGGTTCCTCGCGCTCCGGACCACCGGGGGCTACGCGTTCGTGCAGCGGCAGCAAATCGTCCACGTGGAGTAATGAGGAGCGAATGGCCCAGCTCGACGCCCTGATCGGCGCCTTGGTCAAGTACTCTGCCCAGTCCCTCGAGCTCGCCCCTGGCCGACAGCCCGTGCTGACGATCGCCGGCGCGCGGAAGTCGATCTCGAGGCAGTCGCTCGAGGCGATGCATATCGCCGCGCTGTTGCGCGAGGTCGCCCCCGAGGACCAGCGCCCGGCGATCGTGAGTGGCACGTCGGCGACATTCGCCTACTCCTTCGATGGGACCGCGGTGCGGGTCGAGGTCGGGCCCGGGCCGCAGGCGGTCATCCGTCCCGCGTCGGTCGCGCCGCGACCATCCGCGGTGCCCGCGACGCCCGCACCGCCCGTGCAAGCGGCGCGACGATTCGAGATCAGCGCGACGCCCACGATGGTCCAGCTCCTGCAGTGTCTCCACGAGCAACGGGGCTCGGACCTCCACCTGGGCAGCGGCGCCGTCCCGATGATGCGCATCGACGGCGCCATGGTGCGGGTCGACGGCCTGCCCGAGCTCGACGCCGGGTCGGCGGAGCGGTTGCTGCTCGAGATCGCGACCGAGGAGCAGCGCGACAAGTTCCGCGAGTTCGGCGACGCCGACTTCGCCTACGAGATCCCGGGTGTTTGCCGGTTCCGCTGCAACCTGTTCCGCGACCGCAAGGGTCCGGGCGGCGTGTTCCGGATCATCCCGGCCGATATCCTGACGGCCGACGATCTCGGCCTGCCGAAGTCGATCCGCGACCTGTGCTTCCTGACGAAGGGTCTCGTCCTCGTCACCGGGCCGACCGGATCGGGGAAGTCGACGACGCTCGCCGCGCTCGTCGACACGGTCAATCGGTGGCGCAGCGATCACATCGTCACGATCGAGGATCCGATCGAGTTCGTGCACCAGAACCACGCGTGTTTGGTCAACCAGCGTGAGGTGGGTGTTCACACGCGGTCGTTCAAGGCCGCCCTGCGCGCGGCCCTGCGCGAGGATCCGGACGTCGTCCTCGTCGGGGAGATGCGGGACCTCGAGACGGTGGCGATCGCCCTCGAGACCGCAGAGACGGGGCATCTCGTGTTCGGGACGCTGCACACCTGCTCTGCGATCTCGACGGTCGACCGGCTGATCGATCAGTTCCCGGGCGACCAGCAGGCGCAGGTGCGGGTCATGCTGTCCGAGTCGCTGAAGGCTGTGATCGCCCAGGTGTTGTGTCGCAAAATCGGCGGCGGACGCGTGGCCGCGCTCGAGATCCTGATGGTCACGCACGCCGTGTCCAACCTGATCCGCGAGGGCAAGACGTTCCAGATCCCGTCGCTCATGCAGACCGGTCGCGGCATCGGCATGGTCCCGATGAGCGACGCGCTGCTCGACCTCGTCGTACGCAAGGTGGTCGAGCCCCAGGAAGCCTACATGAAGGCGATCGACAAGACGTCGCTCTTGTCGTCGTTCAAGTCGAAGGGGATCCCGGTCGACTTCCTCGCCGCCGAGGCCCCGGTCGCCGCCAAGTTCGCCTGACCTCAACCGCCGCGTGCTCGGTACGCGGAACGCTGGCTGCGGTCCGTCAGCGACGGCGTGAATCGAGCGCGGCTGCGCGGTCCACGAGGCCGACGAATTCCCGACGGTACTCGCGGCCCTCGCCCCGGCCGATCGCGTCCGCCGCGAGCGCGCGGACGTCGTCGTAGGTCAGATCCAAGGAGTGTGCCGAGCCGCGGAGCAGCATGCCGAACCCGGCGACCGCACCGGCGAATTCGAAGTCGAGCGATCCGCGACGGGCCCCGCTGTCGTGCGCCGGGAACTCGACGAGCCGGCTGCGCTCGCCCTCGGGCTCCTTGTAGCGCAGCTTGAGCGTGAACAGCTCTCCGCGACGGGCGCTCTCGGTCAACGCCGGGCCCTGCTGGTAGCGCAAGGGGTCGACCGAGGGCAGCTCGACGTCGCGGCGGGCGGACGCGGGAACGATCTCGTACAGCGCGGTCACCGTGTGCCCGGCGCCGATCTCGCCCGCGTCCTTGCGGTCGTCGTTGAAGTCCTCCTTGCGCAGCATGCGGTTCTCGTAGCCGATCAGCCGGTACGCGCCGACCTCGGCCGGGTTGAACTCGACCTGGATCTTGACGTCCTTGGCGATCGTGACGAGCGTTCCGGTCAGCTCCTCCACGAGCACCTTCCGCGCCTCGCGCAGCTCGTCGATGTAGGCGTAGTTGCCGTTGCCCTTGTCGGCGAGCAGCTCGAGCGTCGAGTCCTTGTAGTTTCCCATGCCGAAGCCGAGGGCCGTGAGGAAGATCCCGCGGCGCGCGTCCGCTTCGATCAGGGACAGCAGCTCGGCCTGGCTCGTCACGCCGACGTTGAAGTCACCGTCGGTCGCGAGGATCACCCGGTTCGTGCCGCCCCGGACGAAGTGCCGCCGAGCGGTCTCGTACGCGAGCCACAGTCCCTGGCCGCCATTCGTGCTTCCGCCGGCGCGCAGCCGCGCGAGCGCCGCTCGAATCTCGCCGCGCGCCGAGCCGGGCGTGGACGGGAGCACGAGGCCCGACGACCCGGCGTAGACGACGATCGCCACGCGATCGCGGTCGTCGAGCTCGTCGACGAGGAGCGCGAGCGACGACTGGAGCAGCGGCAGCTTGGTCGGCTCGTCCATCGATCCCGACACGTCGATCAGGAACACGAGGTTGCTCGGCTCGCGCTGGCCGCGGTCGATCTCGCGGCCCTTGAGGCCGATGCGCGCCAGGCGGTGCTCCCGGTTCCACGGGCATTCGGCGATCTCGATGCTCGCGCCGAACGGAGCCCGCCCTGTCGGCTCGGGGTAGTCGTAGCGGAAGTAGTTCACGAGCTCTTCGATGCGCACGGCATCGCGCGGCGGCAGCTGGCCCTGGTTCAGGAAGCGACGCACGTTCGCGTAGGACGCCGTGTCGACGTCGATCGAGAACGTGGAGAACGGGTTCTCGATCGCGGCCAGGAACTCGTTCTCCTGCAGCAGCGCGTAGCTCTCGGTGTCGAACTCCGTCTCGGGCACGGCTCTCGCTCCCGAGGCGACGACCTCCTTCTCCTCGATCGAATTCGCGTACGCGTCCATTCGTTTGTCACCGGCCAACGGATCGACGTTCGAGACGCCGCTCACAACCGCCTTGAAGTCCCGCTCCCGCGCACCGCGGACGTTCTGAGCGCCGGGGGCCACGGACAGCTCCGCGGGCGGGGTGAGATCGTTCGGCCGGGGCTCCGGCATCGAAGGATCGACCGCGCGTCCGACGTAGCCCACGGGCGGCAGCGCGTCGTTCGGCTCGTTCGCGACCACGTCGACGATCGCGTTTCGCTCGACGACCGGCGGAGCGGAAGCCTTGACGGACCTCTCGGCCGTCGCAGTCTTCGCTGCCTCGGTTTCTTGGGGCCCTGCTTTCTGGACGAGCGGTTGCACGCTCGAGGCGTCCTGGCCCGCCGGCGCCGGGGGCGGGACGTACTTCTGCACGACGACCATCCGCGTGGGATGCGGCGGCGCCTGCGTGCCCAGCCAAGCCGCGAGAGCCACGACGGCCGCGCTCGCGGCCGTGGCCATCCAGGCGATCCGCGGGCCGCGCATGCGCGGGCGCATCCGCCCTTCGCGCGCGACGAGCGTGCGGAATTCCGGGGCGGACTCGCGATCGGTCGCGCGCGCTGCGTCGAAGTGGATCCGGATCTCCCGGTCCTCGGTCTCGTGTCGGTCCATCACCGTTCTCCCGCTCCGTCGTGGAGCAGCTGGCGCAGGCGCGCCTTGCCTCGCTCGTAATGCGTGCGCGCGGTTCCGACCGGCAGGCGTAGGATCGCGGCCGCCTCGGCGACCGACAGATCCTCGTAGAACACGAGGTGCAAGAGGTCGCGCTGGCGCGGCGAGAGCCGGAGCAGCGCTCCGCGCAGGCGCCGCTGCACCTCGTTCGTGGTCGACACGGCCTCGGGCGACGGCGCCGGCTCGACTGCCGGACGTCGCTCGACCCAGCGCCCGAGCGCCAGGCGCCGCACGACGCCTGCCCGGCGCTGTTCTGCGGCGGTCGTCTTGACCACGCCGAAGAACCAGGTCCGCAGGCTCGAGTGCCCGTTGAACCGGGCGCGGCCGTCGATCGCCTTCAGATACGCGGCTTGCAAGACCTCCTCGGCCTCCTGGTGGTCGAACCGGCAGCAAGCCAGGGCCCAGCCGTAGCTCGAGCCGTGGATGCGCTCGAGGCCTTCCTCGATCGAGTCGATCGAGGCCGGGCTGTCGGGGGGGCTCGTCGGCTTCGCGTACATGCGCGAATGGGTGGATCGAGGGTCGGGGTCCATAGGACAGCGCCCTCCGGGGCGCCTGGGATCAGGCTACCCCGAGCCCCAAAGACCCGCCGCCCCCGGTCCGCGTTCAGCGCACGAGGTCGCGATAGGCCTGCATGCGCCGGCGGATGCGCTCGGCGAGCGCCACCACCCCCGCGCCGGTCGCGAGGTCGAGCGCGCGCTGAGCCGCGGCGAGCGCGTCGTCGATCCGTGCCGCGCCCGCGAGCACGTCCGCCAACTCCATCCACGCGCCGACGTCCCGACCGCCCGTGGACTCGACGCGGGAGCGCGCCGCGGCGATCGCCGCTTCGATCTCGGCCTCGAGCGCCAGCGTCTGACCGAGGTTGTACCGCGCGTCCTCGAGAGCGGGATCGATCTCGAGCGCACGGCGATAGTGCACGATCGCCTCGCCGGTGCGTCCGGCCTCCGCCAGCAGATTGGCCAGGTTGTTGTGCGCCTCAGCGAGATCCGGATCGAGCGCGAGCGCCTCGCGGAACAGCGTCAACGCTTCGGCCGCACGACCCTGCCCGATCCGAGCGTGTCCCAGCGCGTTGACGATCTCGGCGTCCGAGGGGGCGAGACCCCGCGCGACGGTCAGGTGCGCGATCGCGCCGTCGAGATCGCCGCGCCGCTCGAGCAGCAGGCCGAGGTTGTACGGCGCATCGGCCCGGTTCGGGTCGAGGCGGATCGCGGCCTCGTAATGCCCGGCCGCGTCCCGGTCCTGGCCGTGGAGCTGGAGGATCCGGGCCCGATTGTAGTGCGCGTCGGCGTAGCCGGGGTTCAGCTGCAGCGCCTGTCGCAGGAGCGCAAGCGCCTCGTCGGTCGCTCCGCGCGCCTCGAGAACGAGGGCCAGGTTGTTCAACGCGGAGGTCCGGGACGGGTTGAGCTCGATCGCCGCGCGGTAGTGCGCGATCGACTCGTCGAGGCGGCCGGCCTGCTCTGCCGACACCGCAAGGTTGTAGTGCGCGAGCCAGTCGCTCGGGTCCTTGGCGAGATCCTGCCGGGTCAGCCCTTCCTGCAGCGCGGCGAGGTCAGCTGGGCTCGCCGGGACGACCTGCAGCGTGAGCGTACCCATCTCGTCGACCGAGCGCGAGCCGCTGCGCACGCGAACCGGGGGAACGCTCGGGTTGCGCGGGTTCGCGGCGGAGTTGTCGTAGACCAGGGTCAGGTGGACGCGCGTTCCCGCGGGAAGGCGCACCGGCTCGGCATACCGGTATTCGTCCTGCCAGTTGAAATCCCAGTCGTCGATCTCGAGGAGCCACGTGCGCGACCCGTCCGGCCGATCGGCCCAGACCTCGAAGCGCTTGCCCAGGTAGTGCGCGTGAGGGTAGACGCTCAGCACGTCGAGCGGAACGGGCAGGACGTATTCGTCCTGGATCGTGTGCGCCGGTTCATCCGACGGAATGTCGAGGTTCCGCGCTCGCAGCACGACGCTCGCGACGAGGCTCGTCGGAGGCGAGTCGGCGAAGAACAGACCGATCCGCGGACGAATCGTCTCGACCTTGCCCGTCGGCTTCAGGTGGAGCTGCAGGACGAGATCGGTGTTCGGTCGGAGCGTCCAGGCGAAGCCGTCGCGACCGGCGCTCGCCACGTGGCCGGGCGTCCAGGACAGCAGGTAGCCGTCGGGAGGCTTCGCGTCGCCCATGTTCATGCTGCCGAAGCCGAGATCCGGATCCTTCTCGTCCTGCAGCCGGGAGGACCGCGTCTCGTCCGTGCGCATCACGGCGTGGTGCACCAGGCGCGGGTTGCCCGGCTGCAGCTCGATCGCGCGGACGTAGCGCGTCGTCGGGACAGGAAGCGGGAGCACGAGATTGCGAAACACATCCTGTCCTTCGGCGGGCAGCGTGTAGGCCGCCTCCAGCTCGAACACGGCGTCGGGCTCGCCGATCTGCCAGCCCTCGACCCACTTGGGCGCAGGTGGCAGGTCGGCCGGATCTCCGGCCAGCGCGCCCCCGGCGATCCACGCCCCGATGCGGGAGATCTCGTCGTCGGTCAGCCGGCGCTCGTCGGCGAACCGGCCGCGTCCCGGTTCGGGAAGCCACGGCGGCATGTAGCGCGATCGCGTGACGGTCCCGATCTGCTTCGCGCGGCTGCGCACATCCTCGTGCGTCACGAGCGGGAACGGGCCCGCGCCACCGGGACGATGGCACGGCGTGCACCGCGCGTGGACGATCGGCGCAATATCCCGCGCGAAGGTCGGCGCGCTCGGATCCGTTTCCGGCTCTTCCGCAGCCGCGGCCGCGGCGACGAGAAGCGCGAGCGCGCTCGCCAGGCTCATCGGGGAATCATAGCCGAGGCCGCTCGGGCGATCCCGGACGTCACCGATCGAGAGCGCGGCGGAGCTCGGGGATCCGCTGCTCCAGGTCGCGCACGAGAGTCAGGTGGACGCGGCAGCGATCGAGATTCTGATCTTCGCGGTAGACCTTGAAGTACGAGTCGCCCTCGAGGAAATCGGCGAGAAAGCGCAGCCCGATCGTCAACGCCACGATCGGACCGGCGAGCGCGAGGGCGGCGACCTCGTCGCGCGACAGGAAACCGCGCGTCTCCGCGAGGTAGCCCTGGGCGATCGCCTCGAGCCGATCGGGATCGACGAGGACGCGAGCCAAGTCGCGCTCGTCCTCCGCCGCACGCGTCGCCCCGAGGCGCACGAGATCGCCGAAGTCGTAGAGCACGCGACCCGGCATCGTCGTGTCCAGGTCGACCACGCAGATCCCCGCGCCCGTCGCGTCATCCATCAGGACGTTGTTGATCTTGGTGTCCTGGTGCACGACGCGCTCGGGGAGCGCGCCCGGGGCGAAGAGCACGCGGGCCTCGTGGAGGAGAGCCTCGTGTCGCTCGACGAAACGAAGCTCCTCTGTGACACGGCGGACTCGATTGGCGACATCGGCATCGACCGCACGCAGGAAGGCCGCATGCCGCCCCGCGGGGTCCGCGAAGCCCGGGATCGTCTCGTCGAGCCGTGGCGCGGGTAGGTCCCCCAGCAGTCGGACGAACCGGCCGAAGGCGCGGGCGGCCTCGAAGGCGTGGGTCGCGTCGCGGGCCGTGTCGAAGCTCCGGGCGCCGTCGATGAACCGAAACGCTCTGTAGCACTCGCCGCGATCGGTGCGGTGGAGCCGTGCGCCGTCGCGCGTCGGCACGATCGTCAGCGTGCCCCGCAGCGGGTCGCCCCCCTCCTCGACGATCTTCGCTCGCAGGTGCTCACTCACGCGGGCGAGGTTCTCCATGAGCGCGTCGGGCGACGCGAACACGCGGAGGTTGATCCGCTGCAGCAGGAGACGCGACGCGCCGCCGTCCGGGACGCTGAGCGTCATGACGAACGTGTCGTGGACGTGACCCGTGCCGAGCGGGCGGACGTCGATGACAACTCCGTCCGCTGCGAACGCCCCGGCGACGGCGGCGAGGTCGTCCGCGGATCCTGTCGAGCGCCGGCTCACGGGCTTCCGCGGCTCGACCGTCGATGGGCCACGAGCAGGTCGACCATCTCGCCGTAGCTCCGTGTGCCCGCCGCCTGGCCCTGCGCTTTCAGGTACAGGTCGTTCACGCGCTCGCCGACGTCGGTCACCGGCGAGTCGTAGCGGTCCCAGAATGTGCGCTGCGCCGCGAGGTCCCGCCGGACCTCCGCGCGGAGACGATCAGCCAATGCGCGCCGGTCGTCCGGCGACACCTCGCCGAGAGCGGCGAGCACGTAGCGTGTCGCGGCGAGATAGCCCGAGTACCGGTAGTCGGGATCGGGATGCCGCGTCGCGGCCAGGAACCCGACGAAGCTGGCCTCGTCCTCCCGCGCGTATCCCATCTGGTGCGCGATCTCGTGACACGCCGTGAACGGCAGCGACGAGTCGGGGAGCAGCCCGTTGACCGTCGGCTCGCCGGTGAACGGCACGAACACACCCGAGAGCCCGAGGTACGACAGCGCCGTCGAGAACAGCAACGAGCGCTTGGCGCGCCCGGCGTATCCGCGCGTCAAGGGCTCGTACGTCTGCGACGCCCGCTCGAACCCGAGCCGGGCCCGCCCGAGAGCCCGCGTGGGGGTGTCGGGAACGCGCATGACACCGTTCTCCTCGAGGACCTCGCCGCGGGTGGCGTTCGTCGCCTCGACGAGCTCCGCAGCGAGATCCCGAAGCTCGGTCACCGCCGCAGGAGACGCGTCGTATCGCGCCTCTTCGGCGAACGGCGTCCGGTAATAGTTCCCACCCCACAGCACCATCGCCCCGCCGTAGCCGAGCCCCGCCAGGGCCAGCAGGTTGATCCCGCCGCACGCGGCCACATTCGTCAGTCGGCGCTGCCCCAACCGCACCCGGCGCAGCGCGCGACCCAGGGCGAACATTGCACCGAGCCCGATTGCGACCGCGACGATCTCGGCGATCGAGAACGGGACCCAGCCGGTCAGGGCACCGAGGCCGCGGGACAGCAGCGGGTAGATCGTGCCCGCGTAGGCGTCCCGGACGACCGGGACGCGCGGAGCGGCCAGACGCAGCGCGATGCCGGCGGCGAGAAGCACGAGCCAGGGCATCCGGCGCCGCCACGGGAGGTCTCGATCGTGGGACCGACGGCCGCGCCGCGGCGTGCCCGCGTTCCGACGCAACGACAGCATCCCCCCAACTGTACCAGCGGTCGTCTCCGTCCGGGGACATGTGTCGGTGTCGGGTGGGGTATGCTCGCGCGCGGAGGTCGCCCATGCGCATCCTGAAGCTGCTCTTCGGATCGCTCGTCGTGCTCGCCGTTCTGCTCGTCGCCGTCGCGTTCGCGCTGCCACGGCAGGTCCACGTCGAGCGTTCGACCGCGATCGCCGCGCCACCAGCGACGGTCTACGCGCTCGTCAGCGGCTTCCGCTCGTTCCACTCGTGGTCGCCATGGTTCGACGACGACCCCCGGGCGCGCTACAGCTACGACGGTCCGGCGTGGGGCGTCGGCGCGAAGATGAGCTGGGCGAGCGACGACCCGAACGTCGGCTCGGGGAGCCAGGAGATCATCGAAGTCGTTCCCGTCGAGCGAGTCCGGACGCGGCTCGACTTCGGTGAACAGGGGAACGCCACGGCCGAGTTCCGCCTGTCGCCGGGAGCGGGTGCCACGCAGGTCACCTGGAGTCTCGATGCGGACATGGGACGCAACCCGCTCGCGCGGTACGTCGGTCTGATGTTCGACTCGATGATCGGCCCGGACTACGAGCAGGGGCTCGCCGGGCTGAAGCGCGTGGCCGAGGCGCTTCCGAAGGCCGATTTCGCCGAGCTCGAGGTCGCGGAGGTCGATGTCCAGCCGATGCTCACCGCCTTCGCGTCCGGTGCGTCGAGCCGCGAGCCGGCCGAGATCGGGGCGGCGCTCGGCTCGGCGTACGGTCAGGTCGGGCGGTTCCTCGCCGCGCGGCGCCTCGCGCAGACCGCGCCGCCGATCTGTGTCACGACACGGTGGGACGAGACCGGCTTCGGATTCGAGGCGGCGATCCCGATCGACCGTGAACCCGACAAGCCGGTCCCGGCGAGCTCGCCGGTCCAGATCGGAAGAACTCACGGAGGAAAGGCCCTGCGCGCCGTGCATCGAGGAGCCTACGCGGGGATGTCGGCGACGTACGACAAGCTCCTGGCGTACGCGGCGGCATATGGTCACGAAGTCCACGGCAACGCGTGGGATCAGTACGTCACCGACCCCGGCACCACACCCGAAGCCGACCTCGTGACCCACATGTACCTGCCGGTCCGGTGAGTCCGACCGGGCGCGACTCCATGTGCTACGATCCCCGGCCCGTCGCCTCCGGAGGTTACTATGCCCGGCAGTTCCTCGATCGGTAAACAGGTTCAGTCGATTCGCTCATCCCTCCGCCGGCTCGATCGCGCGCTCGCCGGTCTCACCGCCGTCGTGCAAGAGGCCGGGCGGAGCCGGCCCCCGGCTGCGGACGCCCGAGCGCCGCGCAAGCTGCGCTTGTCGCCGGCGCGGCGCCGGGAGCTGCGGCTCCAGGGCCGTTATCTCGGCTACATGCGCCAGCTGCGACCGGGGCAGAAGGCCAGGGTGCGAGCGACGAAGGCGGCGCGCGGGATGATCGCCGCGATCGCGCAGGCCAAGAAGCTCGCCGGAGCGTGAGGCCCGGCGCCCCAGCGGGCGCGCTCCGCGACTACTCGCCCACGCCGACCGCGCGACCGAGACGCCGGCGGATCTTCTCCACGCGCTCGACCTGCCCCCGCGCGGGGAAGCGCTCGTAGAACCCCTCGCGCCGGAACTCGCGCTGCAGGTCGGACCAAGCGGCGAGCCGACGCTCGAGCACCGGCGCAAGCTCGCGCCCGGCCGGAAGGTCGCGGCGCCACGCGGCGCCGATGTCCCCCGCGACGCGCACGAGCCCCTTCAGCGCCACGTCCCGTGTGACCATGAACCGGGTGTTGTCGCCCCACGCCTCGCCGAAAGCGATGCGCGCCGCGCGCAGCACGTCGCGCAGGTACCCGTAGCCCCGTTCCCGACTCCACCCCCGGCCGTCCTGGAATCGCGCCCGCGTGTCCTTGCGCAGGACGAGCCGGTGCACCTCCCCGAACAGCTGCGCCTGGTTGATCCACAGCTCGCGCTGGGATCGTCCCCCGAGCATGTTGATGTGGTACTGCAAGGGCGAGTCGCCCTCCTCGTACAGCGCCCGCACGAGCGTCGCCGCGAACCGCTTCTGCGGATCGGTGCCCCACTCGATCTTTTCGTACAGGTCGACGATGTGCGACTTGTTGATGCGCGTGTGAGTCGAGTTGATGATCACGAACATCTCGGTCGCGAAGTCCGCGGTCTTGCCGTCGAAGATCACGCACGGAACCTCGAGCGTCCGGTCGGCGTCCGGCTCCTGCAGGTAGAACTGCAGGCCGGCGAGGCGATGCTGGCCGTCGATGATCAGGAAGCCGCCCTTGGGCTCGGCCAGGTCGCCCATGCGCTGGTACGCGCCGAGCGGCTCGAACCGCAGCTCCTCGGACGTGAACAGCAGCACCGCCCCGGGCAGGATCGGCTGGCGCGACTCGACGCGATAGAAGTCGCGGATCTGCCGCACTTTCCTGCGATTGACCTGACGCTGGAACGCCTTGGAGCTACGCTCGATCGCCTCGATGAAGCGCTCGACGTCGTCCGGCTCGGGGCCGCGCTGTCCGCCGACCTGCTCACCGCGATCCCCGTAGAAGCGGCTGACGAACCGGACCTTGCGCAGCAGGTCGCGGGCCGAGTAGCTGACGAAGTAGAACGCGGCTTCCTTCTGTCGCATTCGTAGGGCGAGCATCGATACTCTCCCGAACCTGGGGCGCAGCGGCCGCGCCGCAATGCTCCATTCTAGCCACGCCTACGTGCCCGCGTCGCTCGGTCTCCCCGCGGGAACCGGCTCCATCGGCAGGGTCGGCAGGAACACCGGCGGCCGGCGGTGCCGGGTGGCTTGCTCGAACGCGTAGGCCAGGCGCAGCAGCACAGGCTCGCTCCATGCCGGGCCGAGGAACGTGATCCCGACCGGGAGGCCGTGCACGTGGCCTGCCGGCACCGTGATCGTCGGATACCCGGCGATCGCCGCCGGGCTCGAGCTGCCGCCGACGTAGTGATCCCCGTTGACCGGATCGATCGGCCAGGCCGGTCCGCCGGTCGGCGCGACGATCGCGTCGAGGCGGTGGCGCGCAACCGTGGCGTCGATGCCCTTGGCCCGCAGCAGCTCCAGGTTCGCGCGCACGGCGCGCCGGTACGTCCGGTCGGTCAGCGGGCCCGCCGCCTGGGCGCGCACGAACAACTCCTGGCCGAAGAACGGCATCTCGCGGTCGGCGTGTCGCTCGTTGAACGCGATCGCGTCCGCGAGCGTGCGCACCCGGGCGCCGGACGGCAGTGCTGCCAGGTACGCGTTCAGGTCCGCCTTGAACTCGAACAGGAGCACGGTCATCTCGTTCTGTCCGTAACGGCTTCCTTCCGGAAGCTCCACCGGATCAACGAGCTCCGCGCCGAGATCCCGGAGCGCGTCGAGCGCCTCGATCAGGACGCGGTCGACCTCGCTGTGGAACCCGAAGAACTGGCGCGCGACGCCGATCCGGGCGCCCTTGGCCCCCGCGGCGTCGAGGAACGACGTGTAATCCGCGTAGCCGCGCGTTCCGGCGGCAGCGCTGACCGCGTCGCGCGGATCGGGACCCGCGATCGCGCCGAGCAGGATGGCCGCGTCGCGCACGGAGCGGGTCATCGGACCGGCCGTGTCCTGGGTATGTGAGATCGGGATGATCCCGGCCCGGCTGACCAGGCCGACCGTGGGCTTGAGGCCGACCAGACCGCAGGCGTTCGACGGGCAGACGATCGAGCCGTCGGTCTCGGTCCCGATCGACGCGGCGCCGAGGTTGGCCGAGGTCGCGGCGCCCGATCCCGAGCTCGATCCGCACGGGTTCCGATCGAGCACGTACGGATTGCGACACTGACCGCCGCGGCCGCTCCAGCCGCTCGAGCTGCGCTCGGAGCGGAAGTTGGCCCACTCGCTCATGTTCGTCTTGGCCAAGATGATCGCGCCGGCGTCGCGCAGCCGGCGCGCGATCGTCGAGTCCTCGGCCGGCACCGAGCCCTCGAGGGCCAGTGAGCCGGCCGTGGTCGTCATCCGGTCGGCCGTGTCGACGTTGTCCTTGAGCAGGACCGGAATTCCGTGGAGCGGCCCGCGCGGCCCGCGTGCCCGTCGTTCCTCGTCGAGGGCGTCGGCGATCGCCATCGCATCGGGATTCGTCTCGAGGATCGACCGGAGCCCTGGTCCGGCTCGATCGACCGCCTCGATCCGCTCGAGATAAGCCTCGACGAGCGCCACGGAGGTCCATCGACCTAGAGCCAGCCCGGCTCCGAGGTCGTCGATCGTCGCCTCGGCCAGCTCGAACGGAGGAACCGCCGAGCCGTGAGCGACGCTCGGCGTCGCGCCCGCCTGTCGCGCGACGGCGCGGCCGGCGAGAGCGGCGAGGCCGGCGAGCGCGCCTGTGCGGAGAAAGCCGCGTCGTTCCATCGATCACTCCTCGGATCCGGACGCCCAGAGCTTACCAGGCCCGAGGCGCGCCGCGGAGTCGGTTGTAGACTCGACGCCGTCGGGCCGACCGGCCCCGGATTCCGTCGCGAGCCCGGTCTCGACGCGAGGGAGAAGCGATGAAACCGATGTACCTGTCCGAGGTGGAGCGCTGCGAGCCGGCGGGGCTGCGCGCAGCCACGATCCGCGGGATGAAAGACGCGGGGCTCCCGGTGCCGCAGATCCTGCACCTCCTTTCGTACAAGCCCGATCGAACGGACCACCTGTCCCGCTTCACGCAGGCGGTCCTGCGCGGCCCGTCGCCGTTGCCACCGGGGATACGCGAGCTGATCGCCGCGTTCACGTCCCGGCGCAACGAGTGCCCGTTCTGAATCGGCAGCCACGCCGCGGTCGCGGCGGAGCTGCTCGACGATCGAGGTCTGGTCGAAGCGGTGCTCGACGACTATCGCAGCGCTCCGATCGGCGACGAGCACAAGGCCCTGTTCCGATTCGTCGATCGGGTCAATCGCGCGTCGGCAACGATCCGCGAGGCCGACGTCGAGGAGGTGCTCGCGGCAGGCTGGTCGCAAGAGGCAGTGTACGACGCCGTTACCGTGTGCGCGCTGTTCAACTTCTACAACCGCTGGGTCGACGCGATGGGGGTCCAGGACATGCCGGCGGCGGCGTACGAGGCGGCGGGCGTGCGGATCGCGGCCCACGGCTACGCACCGGACGAGGGCCAGGCGCCGAATCCGACGGATTGACCGGCCGAGGAGATGAGGGGTAGGGTGGGGTTCGTCTGGCTCTCGATCGACACCGAGGACGCGCGAAACGCTCCGTTCGTCGAGCAGAGCGCCATCGCGGGGTACCTGAAGTTCCTCGTGATCGATTCGGTGACCGAACGGATCGCGCTGCGCTGGCTCGGAAGCCTGACGGTGTCGCAGGTCGATCGACTGCTCGATGACGCGGAGCGAGCGGTCGCCGCGATCGCGCGACCGGAAGCGAGCGACGCGATCGTCCGCGCGGACAGGCTCTCCACCGACGGGCACGCTGCCGAAGCCGTCGCGCTCAATGCGGAAGCGCTCGCCGCCGAAAGGCTCTCCGGACCCGACCGGGCGCGTGCCGTCGAGTCGCTCGTCGGGGCGGCGGGAAGGGCGGATGAGGCCGAGCGCTGCGCGACGATCGCAGCGACCGAAGCGCCGGCCATCGAGCGCGGCCCGACGTTCGCGTCGGTCGTGGTGAGTGGATTCGCGTGCGCGACGGAAGCGCCGGACGAGGGCCCCTGGAAGGCCGGCGCGGTCACGACGCTCCTTCCGCTCGTCGAAGAGACCATGGGGCTCGAGACGGTGCTCGCCGACGACCGTTCGTCGATCTACGGCACGCTCGTCGCCTACCGCAAGAGCGCGGGGGACGACCCCGGCGCGAAGGCGCTCGCCGTCCAGTGGCTCGACTTTCTCGAGGCTGAATCGGCGCAGGCGGCGGACGTCGAGGCGCGGGCCGCGTTCGATTCGCACCGCGTGGCCGCGGCGCTCGGGGTGGGCGATCCGGCGCGCGCGATCCCGGCGCTCGAGGCATCGGAGCGAGATCTCCCCGACGACTACAACCCGCCGGCGCGCCTCGTGATCCTGTATCGGGCGCTTCCGGAGACCCAGCGCCCGAAGCGTCTCGTCGAGCAGATCGAGGTCAAGCTCGCCGAGACCGGCTAAGCTGCGCCAGGCCCAATCGCCCGCCCTGGAGTATTCTTCCCTTGCCGGGAGGGTTCGATCCATGAGCGGCAAGGGCTTCCGTCACAACTCGAAGGTGATCTGGCCGGGATTCACTGCGATTACCAGGCGCCGCGTGGTGAAGGTCGGTCGGAACGAGCCGTGTCCCTGCGGCAGCGGGAAGAAGTACAAGGAGTGCCACGAGGCCGAGGGCACGCCGTTCCTCGCGCGGCTGGCGCACGACAGGGACAAAGAGCGCATGCGGGAGCTGCGCCAGCGGCTGAAGGAGCAGGGGGTCCCCTGGTACAAGCGCCTGTTCGTTCGGGCCTGACAAAAAAAGGGCGCCTCAACGAAGCGCCCTTCTGGACTTGCGAATCGACTCGCCGATCAGAACCGGCGGAACCGCCCGCCGCCGCCGCCGCCGCCGCCACCACCGCCGCGACGGTCACCACCGCCACCACCGCCACCGCCCTCGCTGCGCTCGCGAGCTTCGTTGACCGTCAGTGGCCGACCGCCCATGTTGAAGCCGTTCAACTCGCGGATGGCGCCCTCGGCGTCTTCTTGGCTGGCCATCTCGATGAACCCGAATCCGCGCGGCCGCCCGGTGTCGCGATCCGTGATGAGCTTGACCTCCATCACGGTGCGGTTGTTCCGGGAAAACAATTCGCGGACCTGTTCCTCGTCCGCACTGAAGGGCAGATTGCCGACGTAGAGCCTGCTACCCATGCTCTCCGAACTCCTTACGGCTCCCTGTCCGGGAGCAAGAACGGGTCCCGATCGCGCACCCGAACCTACGAGTGACACAGGTACCTACGCCGAATCTGGCCTCGGTCACTCCAAACTCCGTTTCCAAACGAGAGAATGGGCACAGGACCTCGCGGGAAGGTATACGAGCCCAGAAACCATGTCAAGACGCCAGAGTTTCGGGTTCGGAACCACAGAACAAGCGTTTTTTCGCACATTCCGGACCGCCCTGGCCTACGATCGCTCCTCCCGAACGAACCGACCACTGGTGAGCTCGTAGACCCGGACCGCGACGACGCGCCCGGCCTCGTAGGTGGTCACACGGACGTGGCGGGAGTCCTCCGCCGGCCGGTGAACGAGCCACGCCCCCGTCGGGACCTTTCGGCTCAGCGTTGCGCAGTCTCCGGGGCGCGCTTGGTGGCCTGGCGGCTGTCCCGGCTGCCAGATCCGGCAGGCACCGGGTGGCGGTAGGTGGCCCGGCGGAATCCCCAGGTCCGCCGCGATGCGACCCGGAGGGGAGCTTTCCGCCCGGGTGACCGGCGGTGGCGAGGAGGGCCGGCTGTCGACGACGATCGTCCCGGCGCAGCCCGAGCTGAAAAGCCAGAGTGTGATCACGACGGGTCCGATCGATCGCATGTGGCACCTCTGCTCGATGCAGGGAACGTAGGTCGCAAGAGCCGGGGCGGGCAAGCCGGCCGGTGTAGCATGGCCGGCGCCGATGATCGATCTACGCGCGAGGCTCGCCGACCGAGCGTTCGAGGCGATTCCGGGCTCGCGCTACAACGCGTACCGTGTCGCCGCAGAAGCCAGCGCCGGGCCGGGGCTGTACTACGAGGTTGCGCTCGCCGACGACGCCTCGTGGCAGCACGTCGTCGCCGACGTCTGGCCCACGCTCGCCCGTTACCTGGACGAGAAGCGGATCGACCCCGAGGAACCACGAGCGGTCGTGATCGCCGTGTTTCTCGGGCCGACGTGCTACCTCGTGCGCGGGGAGGACTTCCGCGACCTGTTCTGCGAGATCGAAGGACTCGGCCGTCACGCGTTCCACTTCCGCGTCCAACGCTGGCTCGCGGACACGCTTTCCTGACCCCGGTCCCGGGAACGCTACCGACCGACGCTCAGGCCGTCTCGTCCCCCGAGCGGCTCCCGGCCGCTGACGGACCGATCGGGGGCGTCGTCTCGCCGGCGAGCGGCACGGGCAGAGCGGCCCGGACCGCGGCAGCGCACGGCAGCGTGCCGAGCAGGTACATCAGCTTCACGGTCGCGGCCTCGACCGTCATGTCGCCGATCCCGACCGCGCCGAAGTCCTTGGCGAGCCGTCCCCCCGCGTAGCGCTCGAGGTCGACCCGTCCGTTCTCCGACTGGGATGCGATCGCGACGACACGGCCAGCCTCGTGCAGCTCCCGGACGCATTCGGCGACGGTCCTGTCGATCACCGGAACGTTCCCGACCCCCGGTGCGACGATCAGGATCCCGCGCGCGTCCGAGCTCAGGGCCGCGCGCAGGATTCCGGCATCCTGTCCGGGAACGAGCCACAGCACGGCGATCCGTGGATCGAAATCGCCCTCGATCCGGAGGGGTCCCGCAGGAGCGAGCGGCGCGAGGCCGCGCTTCAGCTCGAGGCCGAGCTCGGCGAGCGGCGCGCAGTTCGGGGATGTGAACGCGCCGAAGGCGAACGTGCTCGATTTGCGCGCCCGGTTTCCGCGTAGGAGCAGCCCGTCGAAATAGATCGCGACTTCCGGAATGTCGCGCAGCGCGAGGTCGACCGCGCCGACGAGATTCGCGCGTCCGTCGCTCCGCACGTCCGACAGCGGGCGCTGCGAGCCGGTCAGGACGACGGGCCGTGGCAGGTCGCGCAGCAGGAACGACAGCGCCGAGGCCGTGTAGGCCATCGCATCCGTGCCGTGCGTGATCACTACGCCGTCGCACGTCGCGAGCGCCTCCGCGACCTCCCGCGCCAGCGTCCGCCACAGCGTGGGGGACATGTCGCTCGAGTCGACGTTGCACAGGACGCGCGCGTCGATTTCGCACAACTCGGCCAGCTCGGGCACGTGCTCGAGCACCGTCGAGCCGAACTCGTCGGGCGCGAGCACGCGGTCGGGCTCGCGGGGCCGCATGCCGAGCGTGCCACCCGTGTGCAGGATCCGGACCCGGCGGGCCATGCGGGCCATTCTAGTCTCAAAGCGACGACGACATGGGAACGGCGGGTGTACCCTACGCGCAACGCACACGGACGAAGAGGGGGTGCCCATGGATCCGATGTCGGATCGAGTCTGGCGCAGGCCTTCGCGAATCGCGCTCGCCGCTCTCGTCCTGCTCGTCGGGTCCGCGGTGCCTGCCGAGCAGGCGCCGCCCGAGGACCTGACGGGTCTCCTCGCGAGCCACCGGGCTCTCGCCCCCGCGCCGACCGGCTTCGACGCGGCGGGCACGACGCTCGAGATCGGACACCTCTCGCTCGAGCTGCTCGACGGTGCGCTCTACCCCGTGCGCGGCGCGCAGGCCGAGCTGCTCGGCGTGTACTTCGAAGGACAAGGCCGGTACGCGTACCGCTCGGACGACGCGCGTGACCTCACCGTGCTGGCCGACAACCTGGCGCGCAACACGCCCCTGCTGAAGTTGAACCAATCGACCGTTCGCGATTCGTTCGAGCGCTTCGTCGTGTTCTTCGCGCGGCCGCTGTTCGAGGATCGCCTGGCGGGCGAATCGCGGCCGCTCTCGGCCCTCGGTCGATCGGCGTTCGACAAGATGTGGAAGCGCGTGGGGCTGACGCACCTCGAGTACGACCACCTCGCGGCAGAGGCTCGGTTGAACCCCGGCGATCTGCAATACGTGTACGCCGAGATCGAAGGTGCCGGCGCTCTGGTCGGGTACACCTACGACCGGGTGCGTCGTTTCATCGAAGGACTGGTCACGTTCGAGAAGTACCCGGGCGTGGATTTCCGGTTCTCCGTGCGGCTGAGCGCTCAGGAGCTGGCGAGCCCGCCCGACGGACTGGCGATGGCGCGCGTGCGGCATGCCAAGGTCGCCGTCGTGACCGAGGACAACCGCACCGGGTCGATCGACAGCGACCTGACGATCGAGCCGGCGAAGGACGGGCTTCGGGTGGTGACGTTCGAGCTCGTGAACAACCGCGCGCCCTACTCGTGGGACTGGGCGTCCGAGAAGAACCAGCTCCGGGTCAAGCGCGTCACGGGTCCGGAGGGCCAGGAGCTGGCCTTCTCCCACCGGTACCACGAGCTGCTCGTGCAGCTCCCGGCGCCGTCGAAGCGCGAGGACAAGGTGACGCTGCGCGTCGAGACCGCGGGCGAGATCTTCACCGACATGGACGACAAGCGGGGCGAGGAGTACTTCGAGCTGTTCACCGTATCCTGGTTCCCGCAGGCCTTTCGGTGGGATGCCCGCCGGTACAGATTCGAGCTGACGGCTCGTACGCGCAAGCCGTACTACCCCGTGGCGTCGGGGACGACGACCGTCCGGGAGGACGGTGATTCCTACATCCTCGAGTCGGAGAGCGATCGGCCCGTGACTCAGGTCGCGTTGTTCGCGGGAAAGTACAGGACCGTCGAGCAGATGGCCGGCACGGTCCGCGTCCGCGTACATGCGTATCTGAGCGCGACCAAGCAGATGCTGGAAACGCTGCCGGGTCTCGTCGCCGAGTTGCTAGGGTTCTACCAGGACCAGATCGGTCCGTATCCGTTCGAGGAGATCGACGTCGTCGGGATCCCGACCTACTGGTTCGGCATCGCGCCGTCGGGGATGGTGCTGCTCCCCGCGCAGACGTACAAGCCGATGCAAGGTCACATCGCGGGCTATCTGGCCCGCGGCGCGCCGCCGTTGATCGCCCACGAGGTCGCGCACCAGTGGTTCGGGCACAAGGCGTTCCCGGGAGTGCCGGAGGAGAACTGGCTGTCCGAGTCATTCTCCGAGTACCTGTCTGGTCTGGCGATGGGGGCAGGGGAGACCAAAGTCCACCGCGTCGTCGGGTTCAGGGAGATGCTCGACCAGTGGCGAGCCGCGGCGCGGGAGTGTGCCGATGTGGGATCGCTCGACACCGCGAACCGCCTGAGCGGAGAGAAGGGGTGGGAGGATCGATTCTGCCTGCTGTATAACCGCGGGCCGCTGGTCCTGCACATGTTTCGCACGGTCGTCGGCGACAAGAACTTCTACCTCGTCCTGCGCAAGCTCCTCGACAAGGCGAACTACGGTCCCGTGACGACGGACGACCTGAAGCGGGTGGTCCAGGACACGCTGCGCACCGATCTCGGCTGGTTCTTCGATCAGTGGTTCAGCGAGGCCGGGATCCCGACGATCGACGTCGAGCAGCGCGTCGTCGCTTCCGGAGCCGGCTTCTCGCTCGTCGGCAAGGTGTCGCAGCCCGCCGAGACCTTCAAGAAGATGATCATCCCGTTCGTCGTGGAGTATCCGGGCGGGAGCCGGGAGGCCAAGCTGCTCCTGCAGGAGAAGCCGGTACAGGAGTTCAGCTTTGCGCTGGGTGGAAAGCCGACCGACGTGAAGGTCGATCCGGCGGGCAACAACCTTGCCGTCTACCGGTAGCGCGTCAGGCCGCGGGCGCCGGGCTCTCGCGCCGGGCGACGCGCACGCTGCGGATGCGCGTCGTCACGACGCGATTGGCGAACTCGAGGAACAAGCCGCTCGCGGCGACGACGTCCGGACGAATCGCGCTCCCGCCGTACGTGCAGCCGTTGATCCGCAAGGTCGCGGGGGACTCGCCGTTGCGGTCGAACCACCCGCCCTGGACCACGAACTCGCCGTCGCCGAGCGCGATCAGCGAGTACACCGAGTTGCGCGTCGTGATCACGAGCCGGTCGCCCGGCGCAAGGTCGTCCCGCCGAACCGCCGGGGCGTGCCGGGTGTGCTCGGTGATGGCGTGCAGGGTGCGGACACCGGGCTCCATGGCCGCGGGGAGGATAACCGAACTTCGCACGGTGCTCAACGGCCCGGGCCGCGCGCGGGTCGGCTACCCTGTGGACGGCCCCGGAACGGGGGCCGAGGGAGGTTCCATGAGCTGGTCGCGCCCGATCGTCGTCACGTTGCTCCTCGGCCCCATCGGCTGCGCCGCGGTCGGGGCGGCCGATCTCGCGGACAGCACGGCGGCCGAGCGGCGCTCGGTGTCCGTGACGGTCTACAACGTCAACCTGGCGCTCGTGCGCGAGACCCGGACGCTGGTCGTCGACCGGGCGGGGACCCGCGCCTTGCGGTTCATGGACGTCCCGTCGTCGATCGATCCGCGCACGGTCCACCTCGCGTCGCTCACGGCTCCGGGCGATCTCGCCGTGCTCGAGCAGAACTACGAGTACGACCTGATCTCGCCGCAGAAGCTGCTCGAGAAGTACGTCGGCCGCGAGGTCGAGATCGTCGAGCAGGCCGAGGATCTGTCGACGCGGACCGTGCGGGCGGAGCTGCTATCGGTCAACGGCGGCGCCGTCTACCGTGTCGACGACCGGATCGTCCTCGGCCATCCGGGCCGGGTCACGCTTCCGTCGATCCCTCCCGACCTCGTCGCGCGACCGACGCTCGTGTGGACGCTCGACGCGCGCAAGGCGGGCAAGCACGAGATCGAGGCGTCCTATCTGACGGACAACATGAACTGGTCGGCGGACTACGTCGCGGTCGTGGATGCGGACGACCGCGAGGCGGGGCTGACCGGATGGGTCACGATCGACAACCGCTCGGGCGCGACGTTCGAGAACGCGACGCTCAAGCTCGTTGCCGGGGACGTACGCCGTGTGCGCCCGATGCCGGTGATGGAGGCGATGCAGGGGCGACACGACATGGCGGTCAAGGCCGCAGCGCCGCAGTTCGCCGAGGAGTCGTTCTTCGAGTACCACCTGTACACGCTCGACCGTCCGACGACGGTCAAGGACAACCAGACGAAGCAGCTCTCGCTGTTCCAGGCCTCCGGGATCCCCGTGCGCAAGAAGCTCTTGCTCGTCGGGCAGCCCTGGTTCTATCGAGGCCAGTACGGGACGATCGCGCAGGACGAAAAGGTTGCCGTCGTGCTCGAGCTCGTGAACTCGGCGAAGGATGGCCTGGGGATCCCGCTGCCCAAGGGCATCGTGCGCGTGTACAAGAAGGACCGCTCGGGCGCCCAGCAGTTCGTCGGGGAGGACTCGATCGACCACACACCGAAGGACGAGACCGTGCGCCTCAAGGTGGGCGATGCCTTCGACGTCGTGGCCGATCGGAAGCAGACCGACTACCGCGCGATCAGTCCGCGGGAGAGCGAGTCGGCCTACGAGGTGTCGATCCGCAACCGCAAGGACGAGCCGGTCACGGTCACGGTGCGCGAGCCGGTCGGCGGCGACTGGCGCATCGTCACGTCGAGCCTCCCCGGCAAGAAGCTCGACGCAGCGACGATCGAATTCGAAGTCCCCGTCTCCGCCGGCCAGGAAGTCTCCCTGATCTACCGCGTCCGCGTCCGCTGGTGATCGGGGACAGCTACCGGGATTCCTCGGTGCGCCGGCTGTGGCGCAGGCCGTAGAGGAAGTACACCACGAGGCCGATCGCGAGCCAGACGACGAACCGGATCTTGGCCGACTGGGGCAGGTGCCACATCAGATAGAGGCAGGCGACGATGCCGCCAAGCGGCACCCACGGCACGAATGGAGTACGGAACGGGCGCCGCCGCTCCGGCTCGCGATAGCGCAGCACGATCACGGCGATGCACACGAGGATGAACGCGAACAGCGTGCCGATGTTCGTGAGGTCCGCGGCCTCGGCCAGTCCTTCGAACGCCGCGACCGTCCCGGTGACGATGCCGACGACCGCCGTCGCGACGTGCGGCGTGCGGAACCGCGGGTGAACGCGCGAAAACGCACGGGGCAAGAGGCCGTCGCGGGACATCGAGAAGAAGATCCGCGGCTGCCCGAGCTGGAACACGAGGAGTACCGCGGTCGTCGCGATGACGGCACCGACGGACACGAGCCCGGCGGCCCAGCCCATGTCGAGCCGCTCGAACGCCATCGCCAGTGGATCCGGCACCCCGAGATCGGTCCACGGGACCATGCCGGTCAGCACGCCCGCCGTGACGATGTACAGCACCGAGCACACGACGAGCGAGCCGAGAATGCCGATCGGCAGGTCCCGCTGCGGGTTGCGCGACTCCTCCGCGGCCGTCGACACCGCGTCGAAGCCGATGAACGCGAAGAAGATGATCGCCGCGCCGGTCGAGATCCCGCTCCAGCCGTTCGGCGCGAACGGCCGCCAGTTCTCGGGTTGGACGTACAGGGCGCCGACACCGATGAAGAACAGCAGGATCGCCAGCTTCAGCACGACCATCGCCGTGTTGAACCGCGCGCTCTCCTTGATGCCGACGATCAGGAGCGCGCTCACGGCGAAGCAGATCCCCGCGGCCGGCAGGTTGATCAGGATCGGGATGTCGAAGAATCTGGGCGCGGCCGCGAGGATCTCCGGGGTCGCGAGACCGGTCCTCACGTCGGTCGTGATCCACGCCGGCAGGTGCAGACCGAGACCGTCGAGCAGGTTGACGAAGTAGCTGGACCAGGAGACCGCGACGCCGATGTTCCCCACCGCGTACTCGAGGATCAGGTCCCAGCCGATGATCCACGCCACGAGCTCGCCGAGCGTCGCGTACGAGTACGTGTAGGCGCTTCCGGCGATCGGGACCATCGACGCGAACTCGGCGTAGCACAGGGCGCACAGCGCGCAGGCCCCGGCCGTGATCAGGAACGACACGGTGAGCGCAGGGCCGGCGCCCGGCCGGCTCAGCGAGCCGGCGGCCGCCGTTCCGACGAGAGCGAAGATCCCGGCGCCGACGATCGCGCCGATGCCGAGCATCGTCAGGTCGACGGCCGAGAGCGCCCGCTTCAGCGCGTGACCGGGCCGGTCGGCTTCCTGCAGGATCCGGTCGAGCGACTTGCGCTGGAACAGGCGGCTGGCCACGGATCCACTCCTTCCCGCGTGGGGCGCGCCAGTATACGCGGAGCTGTCATCGTCCCCGAGGATCTACACACGCGACGCGTCAGAGCAGGTCGCAGAGGCGGTGGAACGTGTCGCGGCCCGGGGCGGTGCCGAGCCGGGAGGCGAGCAGCGAATCGTCCCAGCGGAAAAACGGGCTCGTGCTCCGCTCCTCGGCGAGCGTGAGCGGCACGGTCGGCTCTCCGCGCCCCGCTTGGGCCTCGACGCGGGTGAGCCGGGAGGCGAGCGCGGCGTTCGTCGGGTCGAAGCGTGCCGCCTCCCGGACGTAGGTCAGCGTGTACTCGTGACCGCACCAGATCCGCGTCCGCTCGGGGAGCGCCCGGATCTTGGTCAAGGACGCGAGCATGTCGTCGGGCGTCCCTTCGAATAGGTTGCCGATCGTCGCCCCGAAGATCGTGTCGCCCGAGAACAGGTCGGCACCGCCAGCGCCATCGTCGAGCACGTAGCCCACGTGGGTCCGGGTGTGGCCGGGGATCTCGAGAACCTCCGCGACCCGTCCCAGGACCTGCACCCGGTCTCCCTCCCCGACGAGCTCGGTCAGGCCGGAGATCCGGTCCCGATCGGCCGCTGCCCCGACGACGCGCACTCCAGAGAAGCGCCGGGCGAGCGCGGCGATCCCGGCCGTGTGGTCGTGATGGTGGTGGGTCACGAGGATCGCGCCGAGCCCGAGCCGCTCGCGGTCGAGGAACTCGAGCGCGGGCTTCGCCTCCCCGGGGTCGACGAGCGCAGCCGATCGGCTTGCGCTGTCGACGAGCACGTAGACGTAGTTGTCCTCGAGCGCGGGCAGCGGAACGACGTCGAGCGGCGGCAGGGCCATCGCCGCGTCATGATAGTCGGAGCCGTGCGACCCCTGCGAACCCCGCTGGTCCTGTTCACCGTGTCGGGCGCGGCGGCGCTCGTGCTCGAGACGGTGTTCCTGCGCCAGCTCTCGTGGGTCCTCGGGAGCAGCGCCGGGGCGCTCGCGCTCGTGCTCGCGGTGTTCCTCGGTGGCCTGGCGCTCGGCGCCGCGCTGTTCGGGCCGCTGGCCGATCGCGCGCGCCGGCCGCTCCGGCTGTTCGGCCTCTTCGAGATCGGAGCGGCGGTCGCAGCCCTCGGCCTGGTGTGGCTCTTCGGCGATGGGCGCGAGCTGCTGCTCGGGCCGCTTCGCGCGATCGAACACGCGACCGGGCGACGCGTTGTCGAGTTCGCGATGGCGTTCGTGCTGCTGCTCGTCCCGACGGCGTTGATGGGCGGAACGCTGCCCGCGCTCGGACGCCACCGCATCCGCGACTTCGACGGGTTCGCCGGCTCGGTCGCGCTGCTCTATGGCCTGAACACCCTGGGCGCTGCGGCGGGCACGTTCGTCGCCG
>Ga0247727_10003075_pt1 | contig 37404 bp, 26 predicted proteins | sample WisWelCaveWW1625_FD_202498 | JGI IMG/M metagenome (GOLD analysis project Ga0247727, IMG submission 202498) | Biofilm microbial communities from Wishing Well Cave, Virginia, United States - WW16-25 | ecosystem: Environmental > Aquatic > Deep subsurface > Groundwater > Cave microbial mat | place...
CCAGCTTGGAAGGCTGGAACTCTACCAGCTGAGTTACGCCCGCCTCGCACCCTCGCCCCCCCGGCTCTTCCCGCCCAGGAGTTCCATGCAAGTGGTGGGGAGGGAAGGATTCGAACCTTCGAAGGCCGAGGGCCGTCAGATTTACAGTCTGATGCGTTTGACCGCTTCGCTACCTCCCCGTCGGCTGTCGTCTGACCCTGCCCTCGCGACCCGCCCATGACCTCTCGGCGCTTGCGGCAGCGGCTCTGAGCTGGCGGAGGGAATTGAACCCCCGACCCGCTGATTACAAATCAGCCGCTCTACCGCTGAGCTACGCCAGCGACAAACGGTGAGTTTAGCAAACGGGTCTACCCTGTGCAAGCCCGATGCCGACTGCTCGCTCAGTGCCGTCGGCGGCGCCTGCGACTCTTGCCGCCACCGCCCCCTGGCCGTGCGGCGCCCTGGCCTCCGGGCCGTTGGGCGTCCACGCTTCCCGCGCCTTCCGGGCCCCGAGAACCCTCCGCGGAGGGCGTCGGGCCGGACCCGGGAGCGCCGTCACGACGTCCGCGGCGGCGCCGACGTCGACCCTTTCGCTGCGGCGCGCCTTCCTGTGGCCCTTCCCGGCCCCGGCGCTCGTTGCCTGGGGCGGCAGCGGCATCGGGGGCCGCCGGCGCTGGACCGCGGTGCTCCTGCGCCGGCGGCGGACCGCGGCGTTCCTGCCCGGGCGGTCTGTGCCGTCGCCCCTTGTGGCGCCGATCGTCGGCGCGCTGCGGCCGGTCGAAGCCGACCGATTTCAGGATGACGGGCCCCTGGCCCCAGGCCACTTCGTCGTGCAGATCGACATGATGCACGGATGCCGCGCCCCAATCGACGCCTTCCTCGGCGTGAGCCTCGGCCGCGAGGGGCTGCGCCGGGCGAGCGCCGGGATCGGTTTCGGCGTCGTCGGGAGCAGGACCGACGATGTGCGGGGCGTGTGCGCGCGCGGGGATCGGTCGGACGCCGCTCGGCACGGAGCGACGCTGCCGCACCGCCTCGTACAGCGCGATGCCGGCCGCCACGGACACGTTCAGCGAGCCGATGTGGCCGAAGTGAGGGATCGAGACCAGGTGGTCGCAGTGCTCGCGCACGAGCCGCCTGATCCCCCGCCCCTCCCCGCCCAGGACGAGGGCGACGGGACGCGCGAGGTCGACCGCGTCCCAGCGCTCGCTCCCCGAGGCGTCGTAGCCGACCACCCAGATGCCGCGCGCCTTCAGCGCCTCGAGCGCCTGCACAAGGTTGCCCACGCGCGCGACCCGCACGTGCTCGAGCGCGCCGGCCGAGGCGCGGCCCACGGTCTCCGAGAGGCCCGCGCTGTGACGCTCCGGGAGCAGCACGCCATCCGCCCCCGCCGCGTCCGCGGTGCGCAGGATCGCGCCGAGATTGCGCGGGTCCTCGACACCGTCGAGCACCACCAGCAGCGCCGGATCGCGCGCGCTGCCGAGCAGGCTTTCGAGCGAGAGCACGGGCTTCTCGGAGACCACGGCGATGATGCCCTGGTGCGCGACCCCGGCCGCCATGCGGTCGAGCGTCTCGCGCATCTCGAAGCGGAGCGGGATCGACAGCGTCGTGGCGCGCCGGATCGCCTCGCTGAGCCGCCGGTTGCGCAGGCCCTTGACGATCAGCAGCCGGTCGAAGTGGCGCGTCGAGGCCTGGAGCGCTTCCAGCACCGGGTTGATGCCGCAGATCAGGTTCATTCCCTTCCCGCCTCTTTCACGAGCAGCACGATCGCGAGCGCCGCGATGCCCTCGCCACGGCCGAGCGCCCCCAGGTGGTCGGTGCTCTTGGCCTTGACCGACACGCAGTCGGCGCCCACTCCCAGTAGCGAGGCGATCGCCGCGCGCATCCGATCGAGATGCGGCGCGAGCACCGGCTCCTGCGCGATCACGGTCACGTCGAGGTTCGAGACCCGGTAGCCGCCCGCGCTCACGAGGCGGCCGACCTGCTCGACGAACACACGGCTCGGGGCGCCGCGCCATCTCGCGTCACGGCTCGGAAAATGACGCCCCATGTCGCCCTCGCCGATCGCGCCGAGCAGCGCGTCGCACACCGCGTGCAGGACGCAGTCGCCGTCCGAGTGGCCTTCGAGACCGAGCGTGTGCTCGATCTCGACTCCCCCGAGGCGCAGCGGACGGCCCGCCACCAGGAGGTGGACGTCGAAACCCTGGCCGACGCGCGGCGTGCTCACGTGCGCAGGATACCCGCAACGACGGCTTCGGCCCACGCCAGGTCTTCGGGCGTCGTCAGCTTCCGGTTCCGTGCCGAGCCCGGGATCGCGTGCACCGCGTGGCCCAGCCGCTCGACCGCCATCGCCTCGTCCGTGACCGTGACGCCCGCCCGGAGCGCGGCCTCGCACGCTTCGCGGAGCAGCGCGAAGCGGAAGCCTTGCGGCGTTTGTGCCCCGCCCAGCTCCGCGCGGTCGAGCGTCTCGACGACGCGCCCCCCGCGCACCCGCTTCAGCGTGTCGACGAGCGGCAGCACCGGCAGCGCGGCACCGGTCGCGGCGGCCTGTTGCGCCACGGCCTCGATCAGCTCGACGTCCACGAGGGGACGCGCCGCGTCGTGGACCAGAACGACGCCGTCGAAGTCCTCGGGCAGCTGCCGGATCCCCGTGAGCACGGAGTCTTGCCGCCGCTCGCCGCCCGCGACCACGGCCAGGAGCTTCGCGAGCGGGGCGAGCCGTTCCCGAGCCGCGGCCATCTCCCGCTCGGGCACGACGGCCACGATCCGGCCCACCGAGGGCGCCGCCTCGAAGGCCCGGGCCGCGCGCAGGAGCAGCGGCTCGCCTCCCAGCTCGAGGAAGGTTTTCGGCCGCTCGGCTCCCATGCGCTCGCCGCGACCGGCGGCGAGGACGATCGCGACTGCCTGCATGCGAGCGGCGAGCCTATCCTGCGGGTTCGGGACGGGTCAAACCCGCGCTCGGACGCGGGCGCGACTCACGCCGGCTCGCCCGCGGCCCGCTCGAGCGTCTTGACCACCGCGCAGATGTCCTCGCGGCCGAAGCCCTGGGCCCGCGCCGACTGGAACACCTCGCGCACCGCCGCCAGGCCGGGCATCGGCACGCGCTGCGCGGACGCCGTCTCGAGCATCAGGCCCTGGTCCTTGACCAGGAGATCGATCGCGAAGTGCTCGCTGAAATCGCGCTTTGCGATGGCTGCGCCCTTGAAGGCGTAGTACGGCGAGGCGAAGCCGGAGGCCTGGACCACCTCGAGGATCGTCTCGGGCGCGAGCCCGGCGCGCCGGCCCACCACCAGCCCCTCGCAAAGCGCCTCGAGCATGAGCGAGATGAAGCTGTTGCCGATCAGCTTCATCGTCGAGCCCTGGCCCATCTCGCCGCAGTAGATGGCCTTCGTGCCCATCGCCATCATCACCGGCAGCAGCTCGTCGTGAACGGCCCGCTCGCCGCCGGTCATGAACAGCAGCGTGCCACTCTCGGCGCCGTTCTTCGAGCCGGTCATCGGCGCCTCCAGCGCATCGGCCCCGTGCTCGCGCAGCGCCGCCTGCACTCGGCGCGTCGTCTCGGGGCTGACGGTCGAGCACTCGAGGTAGCGGTGACCGGGCCGCGCGCCGCCGAGCAGGCCGTCCGCGGCGAACACGAGCCGCTCGACGGCAGGCGGGTCCGCGACGCAGGCCACGATGACGTCGGAGCGCTCCGCGAGCTCCCGCGGCGTCGCCGCGACCCGCGCGCCGTCCGCGGCGAGCGGCAGGCAGCGCTCCTGCGTGCGGTTCCAGACCGTCGTCTGGAAGCCCTTCTCGAGCAGCTTCCGGGCCATGCGGCTGCCCATTAGGCCCAGGCCCGCGAATCCGATCCTCTGGCTCATCGCTCGCTACTCCTGTGCTTCTCCCCACGCGGTGTGGGGGCAGATCTCCCGGAACGGGCACTGGCTGCAGGCGAAGAACGTCGGACGGGCCGGGAACTCGCGCTTGCGGATCGCCGCGGCCGCGGCGCGGATCCGCTCCTCGGTGACCCGGGCTTCCTCCGTTGTCGGGCGGCGCGAGGCGACGAGCCCCGCTTCGAGGAAGCGCAGCTCGACCCGTCCTGGCAGCCGCCCCTTCGTGCGCAGGTGCGCGAGCGCGTAGAGGTCGAGCTGCAGGCTCTCCCGCGCGCGCCGCTCGGCCGCCTTCGCCTCGCGCACGTCGCCCGTCTTGAAGTCCACGATCACCGTCTCGCCGTCCCGCTCGAGCACGAGGTCGTAGCGGCCCTGGACGCGGTTGCGCTCGAGCACGAAGGCGAACTCCTCCTCGACCGCGGTCGCGCGCCACGGCTGCTGTGCCTCTTCCGCATGGAAGCGCCGCAGCATCGCCTCGCCCTCCCGGCGGCGTCCCTCCTCGTGCTCGCGGGACAGGAACCCCTCGGACACCCAGGCCGCGCGGAAAGCGGCGACGAGCGCTTCGGCGTCCGCCTCCTGCCCGGCGAGGCGGGCCTCGAAGTGGCGGCGGACGGCCTCGTGGACTGCGTGGCCGTAGACCACCGCGTGGTGCGCGAGCAGCGGCACGCGCAGCACGTGCAGGTAGCGGTACTTCAGCGGGCAGGTCTCGTAGTCGTCGATCTGGCGGTAGGACAGGCGCAGCAACTCGTCCTCGGGGATCTGTCCCTCGACCGGCGGCGTCGGTTCCGGGGCGGGGGCCTCGCGCGCGAGCGCCTCGAGCGGCGCGGTCCGGCGCGAGAGCGGCCTGGGCGAGGGCAGGTCGAGCGCCTCGACGACGAAGCGCGACAGCTTGCGCGCGCGCGAGGTGCCGTAGTCGGCTGCCGAGGTCAGCACCAGCTCGTCCATCGCCCGCGTCATCGCTACGTAGAAGAGCCGCCGCTCCTCGAGCATGTGGCCGCTCGCGCCGCCCGTGAGCTCCTCCTTGACGAGCGGCTCGGGCAGCCCGAGCGCGTCGCCGCGCCGCTGCAACGGGAACTTGGACTCGGCACAGCCCACCAAGCACACGACGCGGAACTCGAGGCCCTTGGCCTTGTGCACCGTCAGCACGTGCACGGCGTCCTCGTCCAGCTCGGCTTCGGCCACCGCCGGGTCGGAGCCGGCCTCGCGCAGCAGCTCGAGGTGCGCGACGAACGCCGGCACGCGGTCGTGCTCGGCCACGTCGCCGTATCCCTTCACCACGTCGAAGAAGCGCGCGATGTTCTTGACCTTCGCCTCGGCCTCGGCGGAGGCCTGCTTCGCGAGCCGCCCGAGCAGACCCGACCACTGCAGGAAGCCGTAGAGCACTTCGCCCGTGCGCCGGCGCGGCACTTCCGAGGCGGCGCGCTCCAGGTCGGCGACGAGGCGGCCCGCGGCCTCGCGGGCCCGGCCCGAGACGGAGGCGAGCTCCTCGTTCCCCGGCAGCTCGCGCAGCAGCTCGAGAAGCGGCCGCGTCTTGCGCCGGGCGTGGTGGTTGAGGCGGAGCAGGTCCGCCTCGGGGACAGAGTAGAGCTCCGACGCGGCGAGGTAGAAGAGCGCCACCGAGTCGTCGGGATTCGCGAGCACCTTCAGGAACGAGACCAAGAGCCGGATCTCCTCGCGCGCGTAGAGCCCGCGGCTGCCGCTGAAGCGGTGCGGCACGCCGCGCACGTTGAGCGCGCGCAGGAAGGGATCGGCGTCGGCGTTGCTGCGCACGAGGATCGCGACGTCGCGCGGCCGAAGCCCGCCCCGCAGCCGTTCATCGACCATCGCCGCGACGAGGTCGGCCTCGGCCGACACGGTGTCGAGCGCCACGTGGCGGACGGGCGGGCCGGCCGCGCGCGACGAGCGCAGGCGCTTGTCGATCCCGGCGATGGCCTCGAGCCGGTGCGGGTTGTTGTAGCCGATGAGACGCGCCGCCACGTCGAGGATCGCTTGCGTGGAGCGGTAGTTCAGGGTGAGCACCACCTCGCGCGCGCCAGGGTGGCGGCGGCGGAACGCCAGCAGGTTGGCCGCGGCCGCGCCGCGCCAGCGGTAGATCGCCTGGTCGTCGTCCCCGACCACCGTCAAGTTTCCCGTCTCCCCGGCCAGGAGCTCAAGCATCTCGAGCTGGGCGTGGTTCGTGTCCTGGAACTCGTCGACCAGCACGTAAAGGTAGCGCGCTCGCAGCCGCGCGAGCGCGGCCGGTCGCTCGCGCAGCAGCGCGAGCGTTCTGTGGATCTGGTCGCCGAAGTCCACGAGCCCGGCCTCGGCCAGCAGCCGCTGGTGGGCCTCGTAGAAGGCGGCCAGCTCGACGTGGGACTGCGCCTCGTCCTTTTCTTCGTCGGTCGCCACCGCGAGCAGCCGGGCCTCGGCCCACTCCCGGTACTGCTGCGGTGAGACGTCCTCGTCCTTGGCGCGGCTCACGAGCGTCGTGAGCGCGGCGAGATGCCGGGTCGGGTCGCCGAGCGGCCGGAAGCGCTCGAGCGGCAGTTTGAAGAGCCGCTCGCGCAGGAAGATCACCTGCTCGGGCTGCGAGAGGACGCGGAACTGCGGGTCGAGCCCGATTTCGAGCGCCCACTCCCGCAGCACCCGGTCGCCGAAGGCGTGGAACGTCGCGATCGCCGTCTCGGCATAGCCCCACGGGATCAGCTGATCCACCCGCTCGGACATCTCGGCGGCGGCCTTCTCGGTGAAGGTGAGTGCCAGGATCTCCTCGGGCCGTGCGCGCTTCGTCGCGATCAGGTGCGCGATCCGGCGCGTGAGCACCGTCGTCTTGCCCGTCCCGGCCCCGGCGATGATGAGCAGCGGGCCTTCGCCGTGGAGCACCGCCTCGCGCTGAGCCGCGTTCAGCCCGTCGAGGATCCGCTCCTCGGCGGTCTCGAGCACCGGCTCGACGGGAGTGGTCACGTCCGCATCTTATAGGCGGTGGCTGCGCAACGAGGTCCGGCGGTGGATCAGCCGGGCGGCAGTCTTAGCAGGAGGCCGATCTCTACCAGGGAATCGAACTGCCGCCTCAGGCTTCCAGCAAAGGAGACGGACTCCACCAGGACGCCGGCCTCGATGTTGCGCTCGTGCGCCGCCTCGGTGAAGTTGGCCGAGGTCACGAAGGCCCTCGCGTCATCGACGACGATCGCCTTGGCGTGAAGCGCTGCTCTCGGCCCTGGCCCTGAAGCCAGCGAACGAGGGTCGAAGTAGATGTCGGGAAGCCTCTCTCCGGGCCACTGCTCGTCGCGAAAGGTGTTGGCGAACGCGTGAAGCACCTGAGCGTCAGGCCTCTCGTCCTGGTAGACGCGCTGCACATGCACGAACAGGCGGACCTGGAGGTCCGGCACTTCGTCCATACGCGCGGCCAGCGGCTCGAAGACCTGGCGACCCTGGAATATGGCGTACGTGGCGACGAGGACACTCCGCTGGGCGGAGGCGAACAACTCTCGAACGACGACTGCCGTGTCGCGAGCGCGAGCCCCCCTCGTTTCGGGACCTGTCCAGACCAACTCGGTCCGATCCGCGGCCCGCTGCGCGCCTTGACGCTCGGTGGCCACAACCCGCAGGAAGTGCACGAGAGCTGCGGGCCCGAGGCCGAGGTCTACGAGCATCTGGAGCTCGGAAGCGACGTTGGCGCTCTCGGCTTGAAGCCCGAGCCGGCGGATCTGCGTCGCCGAGAACGGCGCCGAGAGCGATCGCGCCTCGAGAGCCGAGGCCAGGTCCAGAAGTGCGGTTGGGGACAGGCCCCGCAGGAACTCGCTCACGATTCGTCGCGGAAGAACTCGGCACCAATCGCGTCCACGGTGCCGACGACGAGAGCCCGATCGAGCAGCTCGTTCCGGCGCTCACACGAAGGCTCAGCTATGAGAAGGCAGCCGTGGCAGGCGGCGCCGTTCAGGAAGCGTTCCTCCTGGACGTTGTCCGGGGTGTGCTGGGCGCAGACGGGATCGTTCGAACACAGCTGACCCATCTCGAGGGCGGCACGGATGTGCTGTTCGATGCGCCGTCCCACCTGGACGAGGCCGCCCAGCGTGCCCTCGGCGTCCGGCGTTCCCGTGTACAGCAGGATGCCATAGCCCGTGTCGCCCACGTAGATTCGCTCGCGGATCGAGCTGGCCGCATAGCCGCACTCGAGCGAGACAGCCGTGATGAGCAGATGGGACATCGAGTGAAGAAAGAGGTACGGCAACCCGGGAAAGGTGAGCTTCTTGTCGATGTTGTGTCGAGCCTTCCAGGCCTCGAACCCGGCAACGAGCTGGTCGCCGCGCTGCTTGACCGCGGGCCGCGCGAGCCAAGCCTTGATCGCGTCCGGCCGGAACGACAGGAAGAAGCCCTCGCCTCGGTTCTCGACCGCGGGCAGCCAGGTCGTCTCGCGCGCCAGGGCGGCGCGGCGGACCTCGAGCGACAGCTCGCCGTCGACATCGGGCATTACAGGCTCGAAGCGTGTGAAGCCGGCCAGGGCCAGCACTTCGCGCAGGCGGTGTACGAGCACGATTCGGTCGAGCGAGGCGGCAACGGGATCGGAGGGAAGCGGGCGTCGCTTCGCGTAGAAATCGGCGCCGTCGGGCAAGTCCTCGCCCATCTCCTCGGTCGTTGCCATCAGGGTCTCGATCTCGGCCTGCTTGATGCTCTTCTGCACAGCCGGCGCCTCACCGCGGCGGCGCTGCATCTCAGTGAAGACCTTCTGGTCGGACAGGCCCTCGAGCGCGGCAAAGACGCGGGCCTTCTTTCGCTCCCGCTTCAGGTCACTTAGCGTTTCGGCGTAGAGCAGGAAGTCTTCCCACACCTTGTCGACCGCCATCCGAAGCGCCGCATCAGCATCGGGAATGGAGATCACACGCAGGACCTGGGGGAAGTACGCATCGCTCGCGGAGCGGAGGAGCAGGCGGTGCGGCACGGCCTTGCGGTCCTTGTTGAGGCAGCGTTCATGGGCCCGCGGGCCGAGCCAGGGCCTCTGGCCGTTACAGTAGCCGAGCGCTTCGGGGCCGCGAGTCGCCTGAGCCATGGAGCGCGACTGGCCGCATTCGCACGCCATGACGATGTCGGCCAGGTCGCCGCTCGTCCCCCACTCTTCCACCCAGAGCGGCCGCAAGCACGGGGGCTTCTTGTACTGGTGTACGAATCCCGGCCAGTCGATATCGCTGATGTGGCCATTGGGACAAGCCTGAACGAAACGGACCGGCACGACGGGATGCCGGCGGCCTTCGCGATCCTCGTACCTTTCTCGTACCAGCCCCTGGCGATGCACCAGCGGGCGCGCCCTGACTCTCCCCCGCATCTCCGAGTGCTGCGCTACAAACCACTCCGGGAACTGCCATGCGTTGACACCCGAGGGCGTCGCCTGCGGATCGGTGCTCTCGACCGGAGGGGCATACAGCTTGAGGCCCTTGAGATCGAGAAACGTCTCGAGCTTGGCCACGAGGCGGTCCTCGGAGATCAGCCGCCGCTCGCCGCCGAAGGTCCAGTCGTCGAGACCTCCGACGATGACCGAGTAGTGGGGCAGGTCGACCATGGCTCCCGGGCCGAACGTGGTGAGGAGCTGGCTCTGCCGGATCGTTCCGTGAGGCCGCGTCAATCCCCCTCCTCGGGTGGAATCTCCATCCCGTCCAGGCGCTTCAGCCACAGGGGGACGCCAGGCTCGACATCTCGCAGTGAGCGGTGCGCCCGGAACTTCCGCGGCCCGGCCGGGAGCTTGGCCAGCTCCGGATCGAATGGGTCGTAGAGCAGATAGGGGCCGGTCGTCTCGTGGGCCTGGTACTGAAGGGTCGCAGCGACCTTCCGCTTCGACTCGGCGATGCGTGTCCACTCGTCGAGCAGGTCTTTGACCTGCTGCATGAGTTTCTGGCGCAGGGCCTCGAGCTCCGCTGGCGGGAGCCCTCCGACCGCCTCAGCTCGCCGCGAGAGCGCCTCGGCGACGAACGCCAGACGCGGTCTTTCGGTGGTGATGGCGATGGCCTGGGCGGCGGGAGTGAGCGGCGGATGGCCATGTCGAGCCAGCCCGACTGCGACTCCGGCCAGACCGCGATCGATGGCACGCGGAGCAAACGGAGTGACGCTCGTGACCTCGACCGAGCGATAGAAGGACGCGTGATAGGCCTCGAAGCGCTCGAGGTGAGAGCGATCGCGGGGCCTGTGAATGTTCAGAAGGGTCAACACGAGGCCGGGCCGCGCGTCGTCACGGCCCACACGACTGGTGGCCTGGATGTATTCCGCGGTGGTCTTCGGCTGACCGAGCACCACCATTAGCCCCAGCCGGCTGATGTCGAGACCCACCGAGATCATGTTCGTGGCGAGAGCCACGTCCACCGATTCGTCCTCGGCGCTCGCCAGGGCCAGCCGACGCTTGGCATCGGCCACGCGGCCAGTGGGCTCTCGGGACGTCAGCTCGACGGGCTCGTAGCGGATCTTCCGGTCAGCGAAGAGCCCCTCGGCCTCACCCTGCCGCTTTCGTTCGGTGTAGGACGCGAGCCGCGCGCGAACCTCGTCTTCCACGATGCGACGGCTCCCGCCCAGCTCGCGGAGCGCATTGAAGTAGCCGACCAGCGTCATATACGGGTCGGCCGGGTTACTCGCGTTCCGCTTCCCGCCAGCGGCGAGGCACTGCCGCTGTGCCGCTCCCAGCAGGGCCAGGTAGGAGCGCAGCAGCATCACCTTCGGGCTTCGTCCGGGCGCCGCGAGGCCTATGTAGAGCCGGGCGTTCTTCTCGGTCTTCGACACGGTGACCGCGAAAAACGAGTCGCGGCGGTCGGGTCCCGGTGGAGGGAACACGTCCACCTGGGATCGGGCAAAGAGTGCCTTCACCTGGCGGTCCGCGCGCCTGACGGTGGCCGTGGAGGCGACGATCTTCGGCCGGATGGTCTTCCCGTCATGCTCGCGGGCCACGAGCGCCTCGATGGCCGCTTCGTAGAGTCCTGCCATGGTGCCCAGCGGGCCCGAGATGAGGTGCAGCTCGTCCTGGATCACGAGGTCCAGAGGCGGCAGAGGCCGTTCGAGGCGGCTTCCGCGGCCCAGATCGCACGGACCGTAGAAGCCGTCCTTGTCCTGCCGATCCACCTTGCCGAAGAGGGCACCGACCTGGCCCACCCACGGTAGGCTCGCGAACTTGTCGACGGTGGCGATCAGGAAGCAGGGCAAGCGCCTGTAGATGGGCTCGTCCACCGCGACGATGGGCAGCGGCTGGTCGCCCGTGAAGACGCATCGGCGGTTCGCACAGCCGATCCGCAAGTCCGTGGGGCGCTCCTGGTTCGGAACCAACCGGAACGAACGCGGCGTGAACTTCGTCCCGCACCAGGGGCAGTTCTCGATCGGAATCGGAATCGGCTTCTTGTCGTTGTTCAGGTATGCGATCGTGCGGGACCGCGCGGAATCCTGATCGCCGTTGCCCAACTGCCCCATCCGATTGGGCGTGGCGGCCTTCCCCACCCACAAGCCGATCTCGAACGGCCAGCCGCCGAGCTTCGTGACGTCCTTCTGGCGTTCCAGCTCGAGGGCGCAGATGAGCGTGGCTGCACGAGAGAGCTGGTCCAGCGTCAGCAGGCGCAGCGTGTAACGCATCAGCACGGAGACACCCGCGGACGACGTGCCCGGCTCGCGGAGGCGGCGAAGGATGAGCGTGAACGCGGCGAGGCCTAGATAGGCCTCGGTCTTGCCGCCGCCCGTGGGAAAGAAGAGCAGCTCGACGATCTCCCGCTCGACGTGGGCGGGGTCGGCGATGCCGCGAAGGCTCATCAGGATGAAGGCGAGCTGGAAGGGCCGCCACTCGGGCGCTGGCAAGCCTTGAGGCTCGACGCCCTTGATCTGCGCCTGCCGTTGGCGCTGGGCGACGGCCATCACCCGGTTCGCCAGACAGAAGGCCTCGAAGACTTGCGGATCGCTGAGGGACTCGATGCCAACGGCGATCCGATCGGCGGCCCGCGCCGCCTGCTCGAGCACCAGCCTGGCCGCCTCGCCACGCGATCCTTCGGCTGGAGCCGAGGCTCTCTGACGAACAATCCACGACCGGTACGCAGTCACGAGTGACCCAAGGCGATGCGATGCCTCTTCGGGACTGGGCAAGGACGCCAGGGCCTCCATCTTCAGCTCGACGCCGTCGATGTGGGTGGCCTCGACCTTCTCCACTTCGGCCTGAGGAAGCCACGTCGTGGCCACGCGGCGACACTGGCCGTCTTCCACCACGGCCCGGGTCGACACACCGTGGCCCACCGCGTGTTCGACCGTGTCCCGGTACTGGAGGTCGGCCACCTGCTCATCCCAGTCGTCGGCGCCCAGGCCTCGCAGGTTCGGCCGCGGAACAAACGGCTCCGCGCATTGCACTTCGAGGCCAGCCTGGAAGACGAGGGCTTCGTCTTTCACCACGTCCAGCTTCGGCGTGCGGTGGTTGACCAGGAACACGGAGACGGCGCGTGTCCCCTTCGGCAAATTCTGAACAGCGCCAGCCGCGTCACGGGCAACGGCCCGCGTCGAGACCACCAACTTCAGGCCGTCACTTCCGGAGACCTCCAAAGAAACCGGCTTGGCGGTGGCCTTGTCGACCCTCGCCTCCAGCTCGACACGGCGCGGCGTTCGCTCCCACCGCGAAGCCCCGTCGGAGCCGGACCCCTTGTCCTCCGACTGAACGTAGCGGTAGTCCCCCCCTGTCACCAAGACGCGCAGCGTCTTGGTCTCTGAACGAACCAGCAGACTCACGCCGAGAGACGACGGCAGGAACGCCTTGCGCGCCGATGCGGGGTCCGGTGTCCCTTCGTCGTCTCCAGTCCCGGCCACCCCCAGGTCGAGCTGCTCGTTGGAAGTCTCGTCCTCACGCTCGCTGGCCTCGGCCTCATACGGAACCAAGAATCCCGTGAGGTACCACCGCGAAGGGGTCTGCGACAGCGCCTCCCGCGCATAGGCCTCGTCCTCCGGCCCAGGCCCAATCAAATCGAGCTGGAGAGCTCGCACCAGCTCGGCCCGCACGTCCACCGAGCTCATGCCTTCGCGCCCTCGTCACAGGCCGCAACCAGTTCGACGACGAGACCCACGACGTCACCCTGAATCGCTTCGTCCGGCCCTCCAGTGAGGAACTCAGCCACACGCCGAGGGCCAACTGCGTCCGGATCCCTGAAGTCGCGGTTCAAGATCTGAAGCGTTGTCTGAGCTTCCGGTGCACCCAGAAGCGGCTTGAGCCGCGACGCTACGTCGCTCAGCCTGCCGCCGAAGTTCTTCATCACGTAGTAGAGATCGTACGCGTCCTTGTTCTCACCCCGGTTGCCGAAAGCCAGCGCTTTGAGCACCACGAACGCTCCGGGGCCGCAAACCCAGATGTCCCGTTTGGCCTTCTCTCCGCGAATGGTGCGGCCTTCGAGAGTGCGTTTCTCGCGATCCTGAAAGGCAAGGTCGAGGCCCGGCGTGACGAGGGCCGCAAAGTCACCCTCGAGATTCTGAATGCTACCGCCCCGTCGAGAGGAGTCCGCGGGAGGAATCAGGAAATCGACCGTAGCCTCGTCAATTCGCCAACGTTGCCGCGTCAGCTGCCCATCCTCGTTCGCATCGGGGCTGAATCCGGCGTCGCGGAGGCGCTGCGACACCTCGCGGTACCGCTCCTGGTCGAGCAGCGCCAGAGCCAGCCCCAGGTCGAGTTCAGTAGTGCCGACGTGTGGGGCTTCCTGATCACGGTCAATCAAGAGCGAGGGAACGAGGCCGCCGACCAGGACTATCTCGTCACTGAGGTCGCCCAGCTTCGTCATGACGTAGAGGCAGACTGACCGCACGAGCTCGAGCGACTCAGGCGTGTACCCTTCAGACCGCGATGGCTTCTTAGCCACGAGCCGAACCCTTGAAGAGGACACGCTGCCGCAACTCCCCTGCCGCTTCGGATGCCCTCTCCGGCTGGGCCTTCAAGTCGAGATACACCTGAAGAGGATGCGCGCAAACGATGCCCTGCTGGGTCCGACTCTCCAAGAAAGGCCCATCGTCGTCGGGCACCGCCAGCCAGACGTTGGCGCCGCGCGGCTCCTCCTGAAACCGCAGCTCCTCTAGCAGGGAGGGCTCCACCGGCCCACTCAGCAACGCCGTGACCGTGCGGAACATCGCGAACTTGGTCAGCAACCAGGCCCCCGAGAGCCCGGTGATGGCGTATTTCACGCCTCCGCGCTCCAGCACCCGCGCGAGCCGCTGCACGATCTCTTCCGAGCTGCGGCCTCCGACTATCCCACGGCTCACCTGATGCCGATCAAAGTCGTACTCTTCCCGCCATGAGTCCAAGAGCGCGAGAGGGTCCACACAACGAAAAGCCCGACCCTCCCTTCGGAGATGACCCTCTTGCTCTAGCTGCCGAACGATCCGGCTCACCCGACCCTTGTCGATCCCGGATCGGAGCGAAAGCTCAGCCTGCGACTGAGCCCTTTGCGGCTCGAGCAGCAGCGCCCGGACGACCCGCGAATTGCGAGGGGCAAAGACGTTCTCTGGCGGGCGAGATTCCTTGAAGCGATTTGGCTGGCTGAGGATTCGAATAACGAGGCCGGGCCCACTGATCGAGGCGTTTCCCGAAAGATCCATCCACGACAGGCGGGCCTCTTCACAGAGCCGCCGCCCCACCTCTCCCATGTAGGGAACCGCGACAAGGGCGATCGCCCGAGGCGAGCCCCCGAACCCCCGCAGTTCCTGTATTGCCTGCCTGACCCGGAGGGCATCCCCAACGCCCTTCCAGGCAACTCTAAACACCCGGTTCCCGGCACTGATCGTCCCCACGGACCCGGAGAGCTTGGCATCCTCAAAACGAAAGGCCCCACCCAGGACCCGCCCCAGGCTCGAAGCGACCTCCATGAACCGCGCAGGCTCGACGTTCCTAGCCAAGTAGTTGCACCAAAGACTTGGTTGGTTTATAAACCAACTTGCCCAAGGATGCAACCTGACGAGCTGTCTGAGGTCGCAACACGGCCTCCCGGGAGCCCGAATCGGGGACAACGTCAGCCCTCCGGGCGAAACAAAACCCCCGGCGTGTGGCTCTTCGAGCCTGACTCCGGGGGGATCAAGTACCTGGGCCCTTGAGCCCCGGCGACAGGAGCTTACCTCATTCGTCGAGCGCCTCCTGGCGAGCCCGCTCCCGGTTCAGGGACCCGCCCGAGGGCCGTCGGTCTCCCAGTCAGGCTAGGCCGAGTTGCCTATGTCGACCACCGTGGCGCCCATCTCCTGGAGGAATCGGGAAGGCTGCTGGGTCCTCGAATCGCCCCAGGGCATCACTCGAACCCGCGGGCGCGTGAGGTGCAATCGGCGCTCAGCCCGCGTTATCGCCACGTATGCGTTTCGCCGCTCGTCGACGAGCGCTTGCCCTTCGAGGCTGCGGAAGTCTGGGAAGCTGCCCTGGTTCATCCCGACGATCACCACCGCGCGAAACTCAAGGCCCTTGGCCGCGTGGACCGTCAGAATCCGCACGCCCTTCTCGTCGATCGCCGTGCGTCCGGCCAGTGCCAGCTCTGCCAGAAAGCCACCCAGCTCGGGGTCCTTGTTGGTGCGCGAGTACTGGGTCCAACGATCACGCAACGCCTGGGCGTCACGTTCGAGCACCTCGCGCTCGCCTTCGGCGATAGGCGGAGGCACGCCGGCGAGCGCGTCCAGAAGCCTCTCCACAGACGCCTTGTCTTGGATGAAGGTCAACACCCTGGCCGCAAAAGGGCTCACTTCGTCGCGCGACTTACTTACCCGGGTGAGGATGTCGGCCAGCTCGGCCTCTGGCTCTATGTCGCGGCCATCGACCTGCGCGACCACGCTCGCACGCGCCGGCAGATCCCGATCGTTGTGCGCGATGCGCAGAGCATGGTAGAGGAACCGATAGCCGCGTGACTCGAGAAGCTCGGACTGGACGCTGCGGAAGGCGGTCGGAATGCCTCGCTCCCTGAGCTCCTCGACGACGCCATCGAGGCTGTAGCGCGAACGGGCCACCACACAAAGATCCTCAGGCTCGACCCGTGGCTCTTCCTCGGGATGAAGCCACCGGGGATCGAGCCCGTTCCGTAGGAAGCCTGCCAGCATATCCGCCACCGCGTCGCCTTCGCTGGTCTCGTCGGCATAGGACGCGGCCGTCACGCACCCGGGAGCACGCGCAACCGACGTCATGGTGTGATCAGCCGAAAGCCGCCCAGGGTTGTTGGCGATCAACTTCTGCGCGACCTTGACGATAGCTTCGCCGCAACGGAAGTTCTCGGACAGGCCGTGCTTCTGTGCTCCGAAGTCCCGCTGGAAGGCGTCCAGGAAACGATCGCTTGCACCGGCGAACCGATAGATAGATTGGTCTGCGTCGGCGACGAGCATGACGTTACGATGTTCGTCGCCGCACAGAGCCTTCAAGATTTCGTACTGAGCCCGGCTCGTATCCTGCGCTTCGTCGACCAGGATGTAGCGGTAGATCCGCCGGTAGTGCGCGCTAACCCGGGGGCTCGTGGTGAATAGCTCGTAGCACAGGCGGAGCAGATCGTCGAAGTCGAGTGCACCGTATCGCCGAAGAAGCCGATCGTAGCCGACGTACGCTGTGCGCACCGAAATGCCTGCGCTCTCAGCGTCCGCGGATACGGACTCGGGCGGGGCGAGGCTGCGCTTGTGCCGCCCGATCTCGCGGAGCAGGACCTCGAGGACGCGATCGGCTTCGTCTCTCGAGGGCAGCGGCAGGCCTTCATCCTCGAGAGCCTGGGCCAGGGTCGCTCGGCGATCACTCTCATTCTCGAAAACCGTGAGAGGAGGAACGAGGCCGACGTGTTCTCCGTAGTGCTGCAGGACGTCGAGACAGAAGGCGTGGAACGTTGTGACGGTGACCCGTTGCCACTCGCGCCCGATCTCCGCCTCGATCCTCTGCCGCATATTCTCAGCGGCCTTCTTCGTGAACGTGAGAGCGAGAATCCGGAATGGGTCCGCCGGGCTCTCCTTGATCAACCTCACGATCCGTTGCGTGAGAATCCCCGTCTTCCCCGACCCCGGCGGCGCCAGCACGAGATGAGCGCCTTCCCGTAGGGCGATGATCTCGGCCTGCTTCGGTGTCGCGGCGAAGGCGACGCTACTCACGACCCACCGCCCTTCAGCACCTTGTCAACCCGATCGAACAGCTCGCGAACTGCCGTCGGCATCACGTTCCGCTCGCATGCCAGCTCGGCAAAAGCGCGGCCACACCGCACCTTCTCCCGATCCATGAAGTCGACCAGAAGCTGGCTTGGCCCGTCCTCGCCCGAGTAGCGGCCTTGGTTCCGTCTCTCATAGCCAGTGAGCGCGTCCGGTCCGAACTCCGCTGCAATCGCATCCCGGATCAGCCCTCCGTGCCCTTCGGCCAGGAGGTACTCCTCAAGCTTGAGGCCGCCCCGGGCGCTCGTCAACGACACCACCGGGATGTCCTGATCTTCGGTAGCTCCGATCTCTGTTCGAACGCCGGCGACGGCAGCTTGCCCTGCTGTGTCACCGTCAACCAGGATGACCCATGGAATGCCCAGCGGGTATAGCAAGCGTACGGCGTGCCTCAGGTTGCCGGCGCCGCCCATGTCCACAAAAGAGACTCCCTCGGCGTCCGAGTCGGCCCAACGCTTACGCGCGAGCAGCGGGAGGGCGGCGGCCTCGGTCTCTCCTTCGAACAGGATCACCACGCGAGCAAAGAGGACCTCGGCATTCCGCCGCAGGACAAAGCGTTGAACCTTCTGGAGCTCATCGTCCGTGAAGATGGGGGTACCGCCCGACGTGCGCTCGATCCACCGGCAGGTTGTCTCGGACCCGTCTCGGCTAAAGACCCGGAAATCGAAGACGTCGGCAGGTGCCGCTACGAAGGGCGAGTGCGTCGAGATCAGCCTCTGCCCGGGGATCTCCGAAATCAAACGGAACACGGCCCGCTGGCCCTGCGGGTGAACGTGGGCCTCTGGCTCCTCGAGGGCGGTCAGTGGGAGCGGTGGGCGACCGCTCCCACGCGCGCCGAGCCGAACCTGGACAAAAGTACGGAACACGAGAAGAGACGCGAGGCTGCGGGCACCCATGCCCTGCCGCGCGATGGGTAGCGACGCGCTGCGGGGAGCCCTCAGGACGACATCCATCCCCTTCGCGAGTTCGTCGACACGCACCGCCAGGGGAGCGATGGCGACATCCGTGGCTCCCAGGGCCGCCTGGACCCCACGCAGGTGGTCTCGCACTTGAGCGAGCAAGGCGCTTCCCTCGACGATCTGGGCGCTGACGTCGCCCAACGCACCTTCGATGGCGCGCGCGGTTTCAGGTGCCAGATCGAGCCGCGAGGTGAGCCGCCCCCACCAACTGCGGCGATTCCGCATTTCCTCGACGACGTCGCGTCGAGCATCGAGGATGTTGAAGCTGACCGTCTCCAGGGCATCCCGCGAGGGTCGGGTAGGAAGCTCGGCGACCTTGTCGACGCGGGACAGCGGCCACCCGCGGAGGTAGGCTCGCTGCAGATCGCTGCTGCCGTCTGCCTGTGCCGTGACGGTGGTCCGAATCGCGACGAAGGACGAGCCGTCCTTCGGCAACTGTACCGCCCCTCCGAACAGCTGCGCGAGATCCTCAGGGAACTCGCGACCAGCCGTCGGCTCAAGGCGCACGTCGATCAGAAAGCGCGTCGACCGCGTACCGTCCCCGGACACATGAAAGTCTGCTTCGTCCGGGTGGCGACCGAACACGACGGCGAGCGCTTCAAGGAACGACGTCTTTCCTGAGTTGTTCGAGCCCACGAGCAGCGTGGAATCGGAGAGGGGCACACGGACATCACGAAGGGCGCGGAAGTCCTCGACCCGAACCTCGCTGACTCGAAAGCCCGACTTCACTTCAGGCAGGGTGATCCCCTCTCCAGAGCAGAGCGTCTCGGCGACCGGTGCGAACCCGACTCCAGACAGCAGCATTGTGCTGTTGAGGTGGGTCAGGGTAGGTCCGCTCTGAATGCCGACGGCAAAGAAGGCCGCTCATTCGTCGAATAGGGAGCCACTCCCCCCCTTGGCGCCCTTCTTCGCAGGACGCGCCTTCCTCGCCTTGCCGGACTCCGCTGCGGCTGCGGAAAGCGCCTCCTCACGAGCGCGCTCCTGGTTCAGCGCCAGAAGCCGGGCCAGCACTTCGTCGCGAACGTCGTCGGGCCAGCGGTACCGCCAGGGCTTTTTCTTCTTGCTCGGCTTGGCGCCTTCGTCCGCGTCCTCGTCGTCTTCGTAGTCGAGGAGGAACGTACACTTCGGCCGGATGTCACCCCAGCCGTAGGCATCGAGGACGGCTCGGTCCATTGCATCGTGCAGCTTCTGCAGCTGAAGGATGTCCGGATCGCGCTCCTCGGGATCGTGGAAACGGTTGTAGGTGTCAGTCAGGCCCTGGTGGTGTCGGACCATGAGGGCCGCGCGGAAGTCGTAGTACGTGCGTCCGGCTTGCTCAACGGGAACGTTCGTGTCCCAGTCCTTGGGAAACGGAAAAGTCTCGAAGCAGTCGGAGGGCGTATAGCGCAAGTCGTCCTTCATGGAGGAACTGAAGAAACGAGCCCACACGTCATGGACCTGTGCCTGCAGAAGGCAAAGGATCCGGTACGTCCAAAAGGAAAAAACAACGAGTTGCTCCGAATAAACCATGCCGGCAGGCAAGAAGGCGAATGTGCCGGTCTGGCTAACGCGAGGGATCGCTAACACGCGGTCGAGGCCGCGAATCGCATCGAACAGGCCGGGCGTGTAGCGACCCCAGAGCCACCAGAGCCGCTTTCGCCGTTTGGCATCACCGTTGTCTCCCAGAAGCTGCCGCTCGGGCTTGACCTTGGCCTCGACGATGGCCATGAGGTCTGGCCAGCGGCGGGCCTCGGCTTCCGTCATTTCGCCGAAGTTGATGACGTAGCGGTGGTGCTCGTGGCGGGGGCTGTCGTTGACTTCCTCGCCGCCGATGTAGGGGAAGATCCGCTCGCGGTTGCGGGGGTCCTTCTCGATGAGCCGCCTCATCTCGCCAAGAGGGGTGGCCTCCGGGTTCGTGTCATCGAAGGTGAAGCCCATGCCCAGGACGATTGAGCCTTGGAAGCTCTTGTTCGCATTCGCTTGCAGGCGGGCGGGATCGTCATGGCCGCCGTTGTGAAAGAGGAAGGCGGTAATGCGCTCGACCTCACGGCCGTCGAGGAGGAACGGCTTGGGAGACACGCCCTTCGCAACGTGGACCACACTGACGATGACGGCCGCGCCGGCGGGCCACTTCACGCGTTTGCGGGCGGCGTAGATCGTGCCGTCGTGCATGCAGATCCAGCGTAGGCCGGTCCCGCGCGTGTCGCCCTGGGCGATGGTGTTGGTGGCGATCAGGCCGAACGTCCCGCCGGTGCGAACCTTGCCGAAGGCGCGGCGGAAGAAGTGAGCGACGAGATCAGCGGCCCCATGCGTTTCTTCGTGGAGGGCCTTCAGCCAATCTGGGTAGGAGTCACGCGTGCTGGCGATGAGCGTGTTCTTGCCCGCGAACGGCGGATTCCCTACGAAGGCGTCGAAGCCTGGGTTCTCGCGGGAGAAGGCCTCGGGGAATTCGATCTCCCAGTGGAACGGGGGGACGGGCTTCGGGCCGGTGTAGAGGTCGGCGACGATCTGGTTGAGTCTCTCTGGACTGGAGCGGTCTTCCAGGACGGCCATCAGTTCATCGGCGTAGGACGTTCGGAGGATTTCGCGGTCCTTGTCCTTCTGCTTGCCGAAGAAGGCTGCGATCACTAGGTCGGCGCAGAGGCGGACGGTTTCGAGGGCCTTCACGGATTCTTCGTGCAGGCGGGCTTTTTCGCCGAGGTCGCCTTCGTCGCCGAGGGCGAGAAGGGCGGCTCGGCGGTCCTCGGCCAGCTTGAGCTGGCTGCCGAGGAATTGGCGGACGAGCGGGATCTGCTTGCCGGGTTTCCAGTGGAAGCTGGCGATCTCGTCGCGGGTGAGGCCTACGAGCGAGTCGCCGTGGCGGAGGGCGTGGTCGAGGAAGGTGAAGGGATGGTCTTTCGCGAGGGTGGCGAGCCAGAGGGAGAGCTTGGCGAGGTCGACGGCGAAGACGTTCTTGTCGACGCCGTAGAGGCATTTGGCGGCCACGAGACGGCGGGCGTGGAGGACGGGGTCTTCGTCGAGGGGGATGGATGGGAGCGTGCCGTGAGTCTGCCAGCTCGCGACGAGGGCGTCGGCCAGGAAGCGGCAGGCTTCGACGAGGAATGCGCCCGAGCCCATGGCGGGGTCGCAGACCTTGAGGGCGAGGATCTGCTCAGGTCGTGGCTTCTCGCCGAGGGCCTTCAACTGCGGCTCGAGGGTCGTTCGGACGATTGGCTCGGTGAGGGATCGTGGCGTGTAGTGGGAGCCGGACCGGCGGCGTTCGTCGGTCGGCTGGAGAAGGAGGCCGCCCTTGGCGACGGGTCGCGGGGTGAAGGGCGAGATGCGGGTCTGGAGCGCCGCGAGGAGCGCTTCGACGGTGGCGGCCGACTTGACCGCATCGGCGGCCTTGCCGGAGACCTTGCAGGAGGCCTCCTCGTCGAGCTGCTTCAGGCGGTCTGCGGGTTTGGCTTTCAAAAGGGCGGCCAGGTCCATCGTCACGTGATCGGGGCGCAGCGCCACTGAGGGGCCGCTGCTGGCGAGTCTCAGCTCGAAGCCCATCATGGCTTCGTAGACCGAGCCGATCTGCTCCACGTCGAGAGCCCGGTAGCTGATGCGCTCGCCGTCGAGGATGAGGAGGTTCTCGAGAACGTTATGGAGGACGCCGTCGGAGACGCGCGGCGGGTCGATCCGCTTGTTGCGGTCGAGGATGTCCTGGTAGGGCCGTCCTTCGAGGAAGTCCCAGGTGTCGGGGTTGAAGAGGCGTCCGTGGCGGGCGGGGAGGCGCAAGGTGCCGTGGGCGGCGCCGTCGTGGATGAGCCGGAACAGGGTGAGGAGCTGCGCCCAGGCGCCGTAGCGGCTTCCCATGGTGTCGGGATGGCGCGCCTGGTCGTCGCGCAGGCGCTCGAAGAGACGGCCGACGGAATAGTGCTCCTGATAAGTCGGATCGCTGCTCAGGAGGCCGCGGTCTTCGGCGTAGAGGACGAAGACCAGGCGCATGAGGGTGCCGAGCAGGCCGCCGTAGACGTCCTGGGGTGCGTGCTTCAGCACGTCGCGAAGCAGCTCTCCCTTGGCGGCTTCGTCGGCGGCCTGGAATCCGCGGAGGAGCTCGTAGAGGGCGGCGAGCACCTGCCCTGCGAGTCGGGTCGAGACCTGGTTCTGGTACTTGCGGCTGTCGCGGAGAATCGCGGGCAGGCGCTGGCTCGTCTGGAGGGTGAAGAGCCGTTCGGCCGAGAGGAGCATCAGGAGGGCCGAGAGGATCGGCCTCCCGGCCACCTCGGTCATGGCCGCAACTGGAAAGGCGAGGAACCCGCTCGATTCGCCTCGGGGTGCGTGGACCAGGCGGATTTCTTTGCCGTTCGTGAGCAGGCCGGCTGGGATGCTCGTCTCGCGCAAGAGCCGCTCGAAGCGGACCTGCGGGCTCGCGTTCCAGCGACGCTCGTCGGCACCTTCCGCGGGGCGGTCGAGGTCCGCAGTGGGCGGCTCGACCTTGAGGAGCAGCATGAAGCCGCCGGCCTGCTGGGGCACCGCGAAGGTGGGCCGTAGAGTCTCGCCGTACTCGGGAAGCGCTACTTCGAGCTCGGGCGGCAACTCCGGACCGCCGGGGCCTCCCGCAAGGTCGCTCGCCTCCCAGCCGAGGAGATCACGGGTGAAGCGCGGGAAGTCGTCCAGGCTGGGGGGATCATCCTCGCCGAGGAGGTCCAGAAGCTTCTGCTGGTCGCCCACCACGTTCTTCTGAGGAAACGCCTGGGCAGCGACGAGGGCCGGCGGCGAGACGACGAGGCCGGTGGGCTGGAGGTAGCCCAGCCACTCCTGGTGGGCGCGAAGCTCCTGCTGGTCGGGCTTCATCCGCTGATGGGCCAGAGGTAGACGAGGCCGACGGGCTCGACGCGTGTGGCTTTGACGTCGTAGCTCTTTCGGATGCGGTCGGGCTCGTCCTTGATTTCCGTCCTCAGCGCCTCGAGGCGGCGCTGCCAGTGGCGATGGTCGGCGTCGATCTGGCGGCGGCCCTCGTCGTCGAAGTCGAGGCGGAGCTGGGCATACCGGCCCACGGTCTCCTCGATGCGCCGGCGCTGACCTTCCAGGACAAGGGCCATCGCCTTGGCTTCGCTCTCGCCTCGCGCGGCGAGCCGCTCTCTGGCTCGGCTGGCCAGCGTGTCGGCCCGTTCCTGGAGATGCGGTTGCAGGTCGCGCATGTCGGGCGCGACCGCGGCGAGCAGCCGCTTCTGAACCGGCTCCGGGATGACGGCATTCCGGGAGCCGAGCAGAGAGTCCTGCAATAACTCTACGGCCCTGGCTTCCGCTTCGGCGCCGTATGGCTTCAAGCCGTCGCGGCGCGAGTCAGGGTCGGTCCAGCGCGCGGCCACCGCGATCACTTCGTCGTGCAGGCGCGCCGCTCCCTCGCCGTAGAGCGACAGGCGACCGAGCACGACGACGCGCGGGATGGGGTCCTGCGTCTGGCCGAGGCAGGCGCGGGAGAGATCGTGAAGCACGAAGCCCTGCACCAGGAAGCGGCCGAGCAGCCGCTGAACGATGCGGTGCTCGAGGTGCAGGTGGACGACTTCGTTGTCGAGATTGCCAGGGTCCTGGAAGACGACAGGCCGCGGCGCGGTATCACGCCGCCAATCCCAGGGCTTCTGGTCGCGCGGGCGCGGCGGGCGGAGGCTGTCGATGGCGTCCGCCCAGGACGAATCGGCTCCCTTCCCTTCGTCTAGAGACGGGAAGATCCAGGTCTCCTTGCCACCTTTCTTCAGGGGCTCCGCACCCAGCATCTCGAGACCGCAGGAAAGGGTCTCCCGGAAGCTCTCCTCGTCGATGCCCAGTGCCTTCTTGGAGGCCCCGAGGAGGTCTCGCAGGCGGTCGATCTGCTTCTGCAGGTCGGCCTTGCGTTCACGCGCTTCCTCCAGCTCCTGCTCCACCGTCTCGACGTCGTTCGCTTGCGCTACCTCTGCCTGGATCGTCCGCGCCAGGCCCTCGGCATCGGCCGGCTTGATGCCCTCTCCCAGGAGCTTTTCCAGCCTCGACTCGAGCACTTGCGACAGGCTGCCCAGCTCACGTTCGATCGTCTCGGTCTTGCGCACGAGGGCCTGCAGGACGCGGTCTTCGGGCCGCTGGCTGAAGAAGAAGTAGTGGCAGCGCACCTCGGGCGCGCGCTGGAGGACGCGGTCGATACGGCCGTTTCGCTGTTCCATGCGTCCCGGGTTCCAGGGCACGTCGAAGTGAAACAGGTCGGCGCAGTGGTTCTGGAGGTTCACTCCCTCGCGGGCGGCGTCCGTGGCGATCAGGATGCGCAAGGGGTGCTTTGCCGGGTCGGCATTGAAGGCTTGCTTGATCTCTTCTCGCCGGTCGTCGCCCATGCCGCCGTGGAAGGTCGCGATTCGGTGGTCTGCGCCGCTCAGGTCAGCGAGCGCTGCCCGAAGCTGCTGCTCGAGGTAGCGCTTGGTGTCGGTGTACTCCGTGAAGATCAGGAGGCGCCGATCCTTCCAGCGCTTCTCGGTGAGCAGATTCGCGCGAATCCAGTCCACGAGCTTGCGGACACGGGGGTCGGCTTCGCCTCGGGCCGCGCTCGCGATCGTCTCCATTTCGTCGAGGAGCCGCCGCTCCCGGACGGCGTCCGCCGCGACCGTCGCTTCGGTAGCGGCCTCCATCTGCGCGTCGACCTCGGCCTCCACTTCGTCTTCCGGCAGGGTCGCGCGGTCGTCGTCGGCCCCGGGAGCCTCCCGGAGCAGCGACAGGTTGCGCGGGGCGGGCGTGGGCCGGGCAGGGCTCGACTTGTCGATCGCCTTCTTGTGGACGTGGAGAGTGCGCCAGAAGGCCTCGATGGACGAGAGCAGGCGTTTCTGAAGCGAGGTGGTCACGAGCGCAGCGGCGTTCTGGACCGACTTGCGCTCGGCCTGAAGCCGGGCCGCACGCAAGTCGGCGTACTCGGCGAGGAGCCGAGGCAGGGTCAGCTCTGGGGCCTCGCTGGGCAGGCCGTCAATGTCGATTTGCACGACCTTGCGTTCCGGGAAGCCCTGGGCGAGCACTTCCCGCAGATCGCTCTTCAGGCGGCGGACCATCACGTCCTGCAGGAGCTTCGCGCTCTTCACGGGAACGCCGCGGCAGAAGCGCTGCGGGTCGAGCAGCTCGAGAAGGGCGGCGAAGCTGTTCGAGTGGCCGTTGTGAGGTGTCGCGGTGAGGAAGAGCCGATGCTCGAAGCAGGAGGCGATCTCCCGCACCGCCTGTGTGAGCCGCGAGTCGATCGCGTACTTGGCGCCGCTGGCGGGCGCAGCGTTGTGGGCTTCGTCGAGGACGAGCAACGAGCCGGGGCTGAATGCACCCAGCCAGTCGCGCAGTGGCTCCGCGTAGGCGGGGTCGCGCAGGAGCGCGTGGGAAAGGATGAACCGGGTGTGGGTGGTCCAGGGGTTGACCCCGTAGCCCCGCTCGCGCCGCCGGGCCAGGACGAACTCGCGGTCGAAGACCTGGAACGTCAGTCCGAAGCGCTGCTCCATCTCGTCCTGCCACTGGAGCACCACGGAAGGCGGGCAGCAGACGACGATCCGCCGGACCCTTTGCCGGAGAAGGAGCTCGCGGACGATCAGGCCGGCTTCGACCGTCTTGCCCAGGCCCACGTCGTCGGCGATGAACAGGTTGACGCGCGGGAGCTGGAGGGCCTTCCGGAGCGGTTCGAGCTGGTAGGCTTTCACGTCGATTCCCGCGCGCCAGGGAGCCTGGAAGAGCCGTGGGTCGGTTGCGGTGACGCAGTGCCAGCGCAGCGTGTTGAGGTACGCCGAGAAGAGCCGTGGAGGGTCGAAGCCCTTCGCACCTACGTGGGCCCAGGAGGACTCGTCGGCGATACGGGCGTCCACCTCGGTTTCCCAGAGCACATCGAGCAGCGTGCCTTGGGAGTCGTCATCGAGGCACGAGAGGCGTACGAGGGTCTGGTCGCCGCTCGTGGGAGGCGGCACCAGGCTCTCGACGAGATACTGGCGGGAGCGGACGCGGACGAGCTGACCGGGCTTGGGCGCGATGGAGCCAGGAGTAGCCATAGTTCCCGCGACGGCCCATTCTATGGGGCGCGCCGGGGTGCGTCGCATCGGCTTGCGCCCGGCTCAGGGAAGCTGCCGCTTCATCGTGACGGAGCCGCCGCAGGCCTCGATGAGCGCCGCCGCCGTCCGATCGAGAACACCGTCGAGGCGCGACGCCGTGAAGCCCGCCGGAGCGTAGGCGACCACCAGGCAGCGCGTCGTGGCGAGCGTGATCGAGCTGCGCAGCGAATCCGACGTCGGATTGCCGAACGGCCCTTGCGCGTCCACCAGCACCGGCCGTCCTTCGACCTGGACCGGGCCCTTGCGGATCCCCTCGTACGCCTCTCCCGCGGCGCCGATGCGCAGCGTGACCGAGGCGACAATGCGGTCCCGGTCGTAGAGGCCGAAGGGCAGCTGCTCGCGGAGCGACGCGAGGTTGAGCGCATCGACGAGCGTGTTGATTCGGTAGAGCGTCTCGCCCTTGAGCACGCGGCGCAGCAGCGCCTCGTTCGAGGGGCGCGTCTTGGTCGGGTCGATGCCGAGGGCCTTGTAGAGCGTGCGCGCGTCCTGCGCGCCGGGCACCTCGGAGCTCTTGCCCTCGCCGTAGCGGGCGCGCAGCGCCGCGCATTCCGCGTCGACGACGGCCGCGAGCGCCGGGTCGTTCTCGCGCACGCTCACGCCTTCGATCACCAGCAGGCCGATCCGGACGCGGCCCGCGAGGCCTTGATCGACGGCAAAACCGAGCTCCATCAGCGGGCCTCGGCGAGGGTCACGGCGATCTTGTCGATCGCCGCCACGGCCTCGCGCCCGCGGCCGGCGTGGTTGTTCACGAACAGCGCGAATGCCAGCCGCTTGCCGCGCGTGGTCGTGACGTAGCCCGCGAGCGCGTTCGCGAGCTGGAGCGTGCCGGTCTTGGCGAGCACGCGGCGCTCGGCCGCCGTCCCACGCATACGCTTCTCGAGCGTCCCGTCGATGCCGGCGATCGGGAGCGAGCCGCGGAAGGCGGCGGCGTGCGGGTGGCGGTCCATCGCCACGAGCAACGTCGCGAGCCCACGGGCCGTCAGGAGATTGGTGCGTGCGAGGCCCGACCCGTCCGCGAGCTCCCAGCCCGCGCCCTCCACCCCGAGGCGCTGCATCAGCGCGGCGACCGCCGTGCGGCCCTGCTCCGCCCCGCCGTCGCCCGCGTGCCTCCACCCGACCAGGCGCAGCAGCATCTCGGCGTGGAGGTTCTGGCTCTCCTTGTTGACGACCTGGATCACCTGCGCCATCGGCAGGCCGTCGTAGGCCGCGAGCATGCGCGCCCCGCCGGGCAACGGCGCGCTGGAGGTGATGACGCCAGCGACCACGCGGATCCCACGGGCCTCGAGCACGGACGCGAAGACGGCGGCCGCGCAGCTAGCGGGGTCCGCGACCGCCAGATGGGCGTTCCATGCGCCGCCCTGTGGCAGGCGACCGGTGAGCCTGACGTCGTTCGAGCCCGGCTCGCGCAGCAGCGTGAGCTCGCGGGCGTCATCCGTGTCCTCGCCCGCCTGGCCCGCCACGTTCGTGCGAGCGTCCGTCGTGGTGACCGACGAGACGACGTTCAAGCAACCCACGTCGGGAACGAGGGTCAAGAGCGCCGGATCGCCGACACGCTCGCCCGGCGCGAGCGACGCCTCGACGAGGTTGTCGGCGAAGGACAGCGCGGAGACCTCCGTCCCGTACCCCCAGGCCAGGTCCTCCCAGGTCCAGGAGGAGCCACGGCGGTCGCCGACGAATGCGCCCTCGTGCCCCACCAGGCGGCCCTCGATGCGTCGGACGCCCGCGGCGACGAGCGCCTTGGCCAACGCCTCGAATGCCGCCGTCGGACGGCCCGGCGAGAAGCGGGCCGAGAGGTTCGGATCGCCGCCTCCCACCAGGAACACGTCTCCCAGGATGCGGCCGAGGCCGTCGAGGCGGCTGGCCGTCTGGAGCGTGGTGCGCAGGCGCGCGTCGGGACCGTAGACGTCGAGCGCAGCAGCCGTTGTCACGAGCTTGAGTGTCGATGCCGGGCGGAAGGCCTTCGCGGCATTGAGCGCGAAGAGCGTGCGCCCGGAAGCGAGGCTCCGCACCTCGATCCCCCAGAAGGCCGCTTCGAGGCCGGGCCGCGCGAGCACCGCCTCGATCGCCTTGCGGAGCCGGGCAGGCGACGGGTCAGCGGCCTCGAGCGCGGGCGCGCCGAGCATGAGCAACGCGAACAGGAAGCCACACAGCGGGGCCTGGGGGGACGGAGTCCCCCCAGAATAGGAACGCAGGCCCAGCGCCCCCCTACGAAGATCCCCCTTTAGGAATCGCTTCACGCCTTCTGCTCCCTTTCACAACCGGCGGCTACGACGAGGCGCGTCTCCTCGGCAAGCGCTTCGGCGTCGTCCTTCGACCGCCCGGACACGACGATCGCGGGGTGCACCCGCAGCGTGATCCGTCCGGGGCGCAGGCTCGTGAGGCCGCGCGGCACGAGCGCCTTCACGCCGACAAGCGAGACCGGCACCACCGGGACGCCCGCTTCGAGCGCGAGACTGAAGCTGCCGCGCTTGAAGTGCCGCACCGCGCCGTCGGGGCTACGCGTGCCCTCGGGAAACACGAGGACGCTGGTTCCGCCGCGGATCCGCTCGGCCGCTTTCTGTAGGCTGCGTCGGGCGCGGAACGGGTTCGAGCGGTCGATCGGGATGTGGCCGCCCGTTGCGATCGACCAGCCGAGCAGCGGCACGAGCGAGAGCGACTTCTTGTAGATGATGCGGACGTCCGCGGGCAGGTGCGCCAGGACGACGAGGATGTCGAGCGAGCTTCCGTGATTCGCGGCGTAGACGGCCGGCCCCCGAGGCATGTGCTCCCGACCCTGCGTCAGCACATCCACGCGGAACAGGCGCAGCAGCAGGCCGCTCCACACGCGCGACAGCGCCTGCACGGCGCCCGAACGAACGAGGCCGGCCAGGCTGGCGATCGTGGTGAGCACGGCCGTCGCCAGCACGGCGAGCGGCAATTGGACGACGCAGAAGAGAAGCGACCGGCCCACCGCGCGAATGGCTCAGTCGCCGCGCGAGGCGGGCTCGTCGCGGATCGGCGTGATGCCGGGCGTTCCCGGCGCGAGGCCGGGGCTCTCGGGGAGCCGCGGCAGCTCCGCCGCCAGGGGACGCTCGCCCGGCTGGTCCGACTCGCGGCGCGCTTCGCCGCGATAGTCGCGGCTGTTGCGCGGGTCGCGGCGATCCTGCGCCCGTGGCTCCCGGCGAGACTCCGCTTCGCCGCTGGCGAGGCCCTCGGGCCACTTGCAGAAGATCATCTTGCCGGCGGGAAGTTGCAGCACGCTCGTCACCGTGACCTCGATCATGCGGCCGGTCGCGCGGCGCCCCTGCTCGACGACGACCATCGTGCCGTCGTCGAGGTAAGCGACGCCCTGGCCCGCCTCCTTGCCTTCCTTCACCACCAGCACGCGCAGCAGCTCGCCCGGCAGCACCACCGGCTTCAGCGAGTTCGCGAGCTCGTTGATGTTGAGCACGGCGACGCCACGTAGCTGCGCGACCTTGTTGAGGTTGAAGTCGTTGGTGACGATCTTGCCCGAGAGCCGCTTGGCGAGCTCGATCAGCTTGAGGTCCACCTCCTTGATCTCGGGAAAGTCGGTCTCCACGATCTGGACCTGGACACCGGTCATCTTCTGGACCCGCTGCAGCACGTCGAGGCCGCGGCGGCCGCGGTTGCGCCGCAGCGAGTCCGAGGAGTCGGCCACCTGCTGCAGCTCGCGCAGCACGAACTGCGGCACCACCAGCGTCCCCTCCAGGAAGCCGGTCTCGCAGATGTCTGCGATGCGGCCGTCGATGATCACCGAGGTGTCGAGCACCTTGTACTGGTGCAGCCGCGACGCGTCCTTGAACGCCGCGATGATCCGTGCCGGCTCGAACCACTCGCCGCGCCGCGCGCCGATCACGATCCCGATGTAGATCAGGAACACGATCACGACCGAGTGGATGAAATGCTCGGCCACGAGCTCGAGCCCCTGGATCACGCCCCAGACCAGGCTCGCGCCCAGGAGGCCTGTGACGCCTCCGACGAGCGCGCCCACCATGTTGTGCGCGGGGACGCGGTGCAGCCGCGCCTCGAGGCCGATGATCGCGAGGGCGGCGCCTACCCCGAGCGCGGCTCCCGCGAAGGGCTGGCCGGGCAGCGGGTCATAGTGCCAGCCGGCCCACGCCAGGACCAGAACGACCAGGGTGCGGAACAGGATGAGCCACATGAGAAAGCCTCTCGGGCCTGGGCCCGCGATCGCGAGCGTGAATGAAGCGGAATGGGCATCTCGGTGCGCCTCAGGGTGGCGCAATGATACCGCCGGCGGCCGCGAGGGCAAGCGGCCCGCGGCGTCAGTCCGCGAGCCGCTCCAGCGCTTCCTCGAGCGTATGCACGCCCGTGAGCCGGATCCCCGGCGGGGCGTCGTCGGGCACGTTGCGCGCGGGCAGCAGGCAGCGGGTGAAGCCCATCTGCGCGGCCTCGCGCACGCGCAGTCCCGCCTGGCCCGCGCTGCGGACCTCCCCACCAAGGCCCACCTCGCCGAAGAGCACGGTGTGCGGCGGCAGCGGCCGGTTGCGGAAGGACGAAGCGACGGCCGCGGCGACGCCGAGATCGGCGGCGGGCTCGTCGACCTCGAGCCCGCCGGCCACGCTCACGAACACGTCGTCGCCCAGGAGCTCGAGCCCGACCCGCTTCTCGAGCACGGCCAGCAGCAGGTTCGTGCGGTTTGGGTCGATCCCGAGCGACATCCGGCGTGGCGTGCCGAACGAGGTCGGCGAGACGAGCGCCTGCACCTCGACCAGCATCGGGCGGGTGCCCTCCATCGTGGCGACCACCGCGGAGCCCGGCGCGCCGGCCTGGCGCTCGGCCAGGAACAAGGCCGAGGCATTGGCGACCGGCTGCAGGCCGGCGCCCGTCATCTCGAAGATCCCGAGCTCCGAGACGGCCCCGAAGCGGTTCTTGACCGCGCGCACGATCCGGTGGTGCTGGCGCTTCTCGCCCTCGAAGTACAGCACGGTGTCGACGATGTGCTCGAGCGATTTGGGCCCCGCCAGGCTGCCGTCCTTGGTGACGTGGCCGATCAGGAACGTCGTGATACCGCGGCCCTTCGCCACGAACAGCAGCTGCGTCGCCACCTCGCGCACCTGGCTGATGCTGCCGGGGGCGGACGGGAAGCGGGACGAGAAGACGGTCTGCACGGAGTCGATCACGAGCGCCCGCGGCTTCAGGCTAAGGACCTCCTCGAGGATGCGTTCGAGCGAAGTCTCGGCCAACAGGTAGAGCCCGCCGCCCGTGATCCCGAGCCGCTCGCCGCGCAGCTTGATCTGGCGCTCCGACTCTTCGCCCGAGACGTAGAGCACGCTGCCGTGGGTGCGCCCGAGGAGATGCGCCACCTGCAGCAAGAGCGTGCTCTTGCCGATGCCGGGCTCGCCGCCGATCAGCACCAGCGACCCCGGCACGATGCCGCCGCCGAGCACGCGGTCGAACTCGTCGATGCCCGACGCGACGCGCGCGTCCTCGGAGTTGTCGATCGAGTCGAAGGGCTTCGGGCGCGAGACCGTCTGCGCCATGAGCTGCGGGTCGGGACGGCCCTTGCCGGCGGGCGGCGCCGCTTCCTGGCGCTCCTCGACGAAGCTGTTCCACTCGCCGCAGTCGGGGCAGCGGCCCAGCCACTTCGAGCTCTCGAAGCCGCACGCCTGGCAAGCGAAGACGACGCGGGTTTTCGTCAGGCCGTCCCTCCGCGCCACTCGAGGTTCTCGAAGCGCGTGAACTCCTTGATGAAGGCGAGCTTGCGCGAGCCGGTGGGGCCGTTGCGCTGCTTGCCGATGATGATCTCCGCGAGCCCGCGGTTCTCGTCGCTCGGCTTGTACTCCTCCTCGCGGTAGATGAACATCACGATGTCGGCATCCTGCTCGATGGCTCCGCTGTCACGAAGGTCGGAGAGCTGCGGGCGGCGGTCGGTGCGGGCTTCCGGGGCGCGCGAGAGCTGCGAGAGCGCGATCACCGGCACACCCAGCTCCTTGGCGAGGCCCTTCATCGAGCGGCTGATCGCCGACAGCTCCTGCTGACGGTTCTCGCTGCGGCCCGCCGACGTCACGAGCTGCAGGTAGTCGACGATCACCAGCCCGAGCCCGTGCTCGGCCTTCAGCCGCCGGCACTTGGCGCGCATCTCGAGCGGCGAGACCGTGGCCGAGTCGTCGATGAAAATGCGCGACTGGGCGAGGTCGTTGTAGGCCTTGGCCAGCCGTGCCCAGTCCTTCTCGTTCAGCTTGCCAGTGCGCAGGCGATGCGCGTCGACGCGGGCGTCCGCGCACAAGAACCGCAGCGCGAGCTGCTCCTTCGACATCTCGAGCGAGAAGAGCCCGACCGTCTGGCCCACGCGCATCGCCACGTGCTGCGCGATGTTGAGGCAGAAGGAGGTCTTGCCCATCGCTGGGCGGGCGGCCACGATCACCAGCTCGCCCTTCTGCAGGCCGCTCGTCATCTCGTCGATGTCGACGAAGCCGGTGGCGAGCCCGGTGACCACCTCCTTCGACTGCGAGAGCTGGTCGATGGTGCGGAAGCTCTCCTTCACGATCTCGCGCATGCCGACGAAGCCGGCGCGGATCCGCTTCTCGGCGATGTCGAAGATCGACTGCTCGGCTTGGTCGAGCAGCGCCGCCGGCTCGTCCTCGCCCTCGAAGCACGACTGCACGATGCGGTTGCCGGCGTGGATCAGCTTCCGGAGAACGGCCCTCTCCCGGATGATCCGGCTCCAGTGCTCGACGCTCGTCATGCGCGGCACGCCGTCGACGAGCGCGCCCAGGTAGGCGGCGCCGCCCACCGCCTCGAGCGCGGACTCGCGCACCAGCTCGTCCTTCAAGGTGACCAGGTCGATCGGCTGGCTGCGCTCTGCGAGCGCCGCCATCGCGTCCCAGATGCGGCGGTGCGAGTCGCGGTAGAAGTCTTCGCGCGTGAGGAGCTCGGCCGCGGAGTTGAAGGCCTGGTTGTCCACCAAGACCGCGCCGAGCACGGTCCGCTCCGCCTCGTGGTTGTGCGGGAGGATGCGCTCGGTCGGGGGGGCCTGGGTGGTCAAGGGTGGGGGTCCTCAGAAGACCAGGCAGGACGGACGGGACGAGCCGAACGAGCTGGACGAACCGGAGGGGCTGGACGTGGTGAACGAGCCCGGCGGGGCGGAGGGGCCGGAACGGCCGAACGGGCTGGAGGACGACCACGAACGCCGCAGGACGACCAACAGCTTCCCATGCAAGAACCTCGACACGGGGGACCTGAAACGGCCAGAACTCGCCGCTCGCGCGGCGCGAGCGCTAGCCTTCCTTCGTGACCAGCAGCTTGAGTGCCGCGAGCACCTCGGGGTGAAGCTTGATCTTGAGCTCGTGCTCGCCGAGGTGCTTGATCGGCTCGTCGAGCAGCACCTTGCGCTTGTCGATCTCGATGCCCTTCGACTTCAGGAACTCGGCGACGTCGCCGGACGTCACCGAGCCGTAGAGCGCCTCGTTGTCGCCGACCTTGCGCGGGGCGATGAAGCGCAGCGTCGCGATGCGCTCGGCGAGCTTTTCGAACTCGGCCTTCTCCTTCGCGAGCCGCGCCAGGTTGGCCTTCTTCTCCTTCTCGATCATCGCCTTGTTCGCGGCGGTGACCGGCATGCCCAGGCCCCTCGGCAGCAGGAAGTTGCGGGCAAAGCCGTCCTTGACCTTCACGATGTCGCCGCGACGGCCCAGCGTGTCGACGTCGTCCCTCAGGATCAGTTCCATGACACCCCTCGAGATTGAATCACGCCGCGGGCCCGGATGGGGTCCGCTGCCCCGAAGGGGGCTCGGCCCAGCGGCGAAAATCGAACCAGTTGTCGAACAGCCCCACCAGGGCCAGAAGCTGCGGCGCCCAGGGGTTGGCCAGCACCAGCACCAGCGCCAGCGCGCGCAGCAGCGGCGGGGCGGCGAGCCGTCTCGCGAAGAACCCGGTCACCGCGAGACCCTGGAGAGCAAAGAAGAACGCCACCACCAGCAGCACGTTGTAGGCGGCCGGACGCGCGAGCGGCAGCGCGACCGCGGCCCCGGCCACGACGAAAGCCATCACCAGCGGCAATGGGAAGCGCACGCGCTCGAACTCGCCGTCCTCGAGCCAACCGGGATCCCGGCGCAGCAGGTAGAGGCGCAGCAGCGCCGCGTTCGCGGCCACCAGCACGGCCGCTGCGATCACCCATGCGGCGGGATAGACCACCGCGAGAGCGTCGTGGAGCAGCCCCACCTGATCCTTGAACTCGGCCAGCCGCTCGGGAGGCATGCCGCCCCTGCCAAGCTCCGCAAGCAGCGCCTCGGAGCGCAGCCGCTCGATCGGCTCGAGCACCCTCGCGGCCATCGCGAGAGGAGCGATCACGAGGCCGCCCGCGACCTGGGCGCAGAGGGCCAGGAACGCCCAGCCACAGCCCCGGAGCAGGCCGCGGCCGCGCGCGAGCGCCTCGGCGAGCAGCAGCGCCGGAAGAGCCAGCACCAGCAGAAACACCAGGGCGGCCGCGGGGACGCTCGCGGCCGCGAGCAGGGCCGCGGCGAGGGCGGCGGCGAGCCACGCGCTCGCGAGGCCGCCCTGGAGCCTCTGGATCGCGAGCGGCAGCGGCGAGACGAGCGAGAGCGGAGCGAGCGCCGCCACGAAGCCGGAGCCGCCGAACAGGAACGCCGACAACAAGCCGGCGCCCAGGAGCCCGCCGAGGCGCGGCTCCGATCCCGCTCTGCTCCCGGCCGACACGGGCCCCTGCTCCGCCATCACCGCTCAGCGCCCCCGGGCCGACGTCACTCCGCAGCGTACGGGAGCAGCGCGATGTGGCGGGCGCGGTTGACCGCCTCGGTCAGCTTGCGCTGGTGCTCCGCACAGGTCCCGAACATACGGCGCGGCAGGATCTTGCCCCGCTCCGGCACGAACTGGGAGATGAGCTTGACGTCCTTGTAGTCGACGTAGTCGATCTTGTCCGCACAGAACTTGCAGACCTTGCGGCGCCGGAAGAAGAAGCGCTTGCCGCCGTCCTTGCCGCCGTCCTTGCCTGCTCCGTCCCGGCCGCCCGCACCGCGCGGGCCTGAGCCTCCGCCTGGACGCGGACGCCCGATTCCCCTGAAGTCGCCGTTCGCCTGCGAGCTCACTGCTGCACCTCCGCTTCCCGTGCCAAGGGCGCGCCCGGCCGCGGCTTGCGCTTCTCGTCGGCGAGCGTGCGCTTCGCCTTGCGCCGCTCGACTTTGCGCAGCTCCTCGTCCACCCGCACGGTCAGGAAGCGGACGATGCCGTCGGTGACCTTCAGCCGGCGCTCGACCTCCTTGACCAGGGAGCCCGGGCCGGCGGTGACGATCAGCACGTAGTAGCCCTCGCGGTGGCGGCCCACGGCGTAAGCGAGGCGTTTCTTGCCCCACATCTCGCGCTTTTGGATGGCGCCACCCTCTTTTTCGACGAAGCCCTGCACCTGCGCGGCGAGGGCCTCCACCTCCGGCTCCCCGAGGTTGGGGTCGGCGATGAACAGGATCTCGTAGAGTCGTTCGCTCAATGGTCCTCCTCCTGGACCGCCCGCGCCGCAACGCGGCGCCGGCGAGCCCCTTTCGGGCCCGACAGGCCCTACCGGGAGCAAGGGTTCCGCGACAGGACGACTACCGACCGGCCGCGAGAATCGTCAGTATACCTCAGGCACGCCGGCCGTTGAAGCGGTTCATGGCGGCGGAGGGCCCCTCCTGCAGGAGGCACGAGACCGCGTCGGCCGCGAGGCCGATCACCTCGCGCAACCGGAGCAGCTCCTCCGCCAGGAACTCGCCGAGCACGAATTCCGCCAGGTCCATCGCTGGGGGCTCCGCGAGGTCCATGTCCGGGGGTTCCGCGAGGCCGACGCCGATCCGCACGCGCGCGAACTCCTCGGTGGCGAGCGTCGCGACGAGCGAGCGCAGGCCGTTGTGACCTCCGTCGCTGCCGCGCTCGCGGACCCGGATCCGCCCGAGCGGCAGAGCGACGTCGTCCACGACCACCACCAGATCCGAAGCCGAAGCGGCGTGCTCGGCGAGCAGCCGCGCGACGGGCTCGCCGCTCAGGTTCATGTAGCTCTGCGGCTTGACGAGCAGGGCCGGCTCGCCGGCGAGCGTCGCCTCGGCGACCCACGCGTCGGGCAGGAGACGGCCCACCGCCCGCGTGCGGGCGGCGAGCTCGTCGATGGCTCGGAAGCCGGCGTTGTGGCGGGTGCGCTCGTAGCGAGGCCCCGGGTTGCCGAGGCCCACCACGAGACGCGTTACTTCTTCTCCCGCTTCTCGCCCTTCTCCCGCTTCTCGCCCTTCTCGCCCTTCTCGCCCTTCTCGGCCTTGTCGGGCTTCGCTTCGGCCGCTTCGCCCTCGAGCTTGTCGGTCTTGCCCTTCTTGATGACCTCGGGTTCCGCCGCACCGGCCTCGGCCGGAGCGCCTTCGACCGCGGCCGGCTCCTCGACCGCCTCGGCGCGCGGCATCACCACGTGGACGACCACGAGCTCCGGCTCCACGAGCACCTTCACCTTGTCGCTGAGCTTCAGGTCGGACACTCGCAGATGCTTGCCGAGCTCGAGATGCGAGATGTCGACCACGATCTTCTCGGGAATGTCGGCCGGCAGGCACTCGAGCTCCAGCTCGCGCGTCACGAAGTCGACGATCCCGCCCTGCAGCTTGACCCCCACGGGCGTTCCCTCGAGCTCGATGTGCACCTTGACCTCGAGCCGCTTGTCGAGCGCCACCTCGTAGAAGTCGGCGTGCAGCAGCTTGCCGCGCAGCGGCTCGCGCTGGAACTCCTTGAGGATCACCTTGCGGCGCTTGCCGGCGATCTCGAGATCGAAGAGCGTGTTCTCGCCGGCGGCGCTCTTCAGGATCGTGCCGATCTCGCCGGGCGAGACCTGCACCGCCACGGCCTGCTGGCCCGTGGCGTAGAGCACGCCCGGGATCAGGCCGCGGCTGCGCAGCCTTCGGTTTGCGTTTTTTCCGGTATCAGTCCGGCTCTCGGCCGGCACGACGAATTCAGGCATTTCGCACTCCCACGGATACGGGTTGTTTGCAGACGTAGGGCATTTCAGACGAAGAGACTGGTCACCGAGGTTTCCTCGTGGATGTTCTTGATCGCGCGCCCCAGCAGGTCGCCGATCGTGAGCACCACGATCCGGCCGCTCGCGAGCTTCTCCGGCGCGAGCGGGATCGAATCGGTGACGATGAGCTTGGAGAGCGGGCTCTTCTCGATCCGCTCGATGGCGTGACCGGAGAGCACCGCGTGCGAGCACGAGGCGAGCACCTCGCGCGCCCCGGCCGCTTTGATCGCCTCGGCCACCTTGGTGAGCGTGCCGCCCGTGTCGACCATGTCGTCCACGATCAGAGCCGTGCGGCCCGAGACCTCGCCGATCACGTGGTGCACCTCGGCCTCGTTCGGCTGATCGCGGCGCTTGTCCACGATCGCGAGGCTGGCGTCGAGGCGCTTGGCGTAGGCGCGCGCGCGCTCGACGCCGCCGGCGTCGGGCGAGACCACCACCAGCTCGGGCAGCTTCAA
>Ga0247727_10003076_pt1 | contig 37387 bp, 29 predicted proteins | sample WisWelCaveWW1625_FD_202498 | JGI IMG/M metagenome (GOLD analysis project Ga0247727, IMG submission 202498) | Biofilm microbial communities from Wishing Well Cave, Virginia, United States - WW16-25 | ecosystem: Environmental > Aquatic > Deep subsurface > Groundwater > Cave microbial mat | place...
GGTGCCGCCGGCGTCGGTGGTCAGCGAAGCGATCGGCGTGATACCGCCAATCACGCCGTCGATGTTGGTGGTGCCCGTGCTGTTGAGTACCAACGCCCAGTTTCCGTCGACTGTTCCGTTGAGATTGATGTCGCCCGCGCCCGTCGCGACCGTGAAGTCGTTGGCCAGGATCGTGGCGGAGTTGATCGTCACGGTGTCACCCGTCGTCAACAGCAGCGAGGCCGCCGACACCAGCAGCGTGTCTGTGCCAGCATTGCCGATGAACACGGAATCGTTGGCGGTGAAGGTCAGGCCGTCGAAGACCACGTTGGCGTCGAAGGACGTGTTCGTATCGCCGTCGCCCAGCGTCACGTCGTCCTGGAAGGTGACCGTGCCGGCCGCGCCTGCCTGCGTCAGGCCGGAGGCAGCTCCCAGTGTGGAAGCGAATGTGGTCGACCCGGTGGAGTTGATCGTGATCGCCGCGCCGGTGCCGTCGCCGATGGGCGTCTGCGAGCCGACTGGCGCGTTGAACAAGCTCGCCCCAGTCACATTCAGCGTTAGGTCTCGCGCTCCGTCCAGCTTGCCGTCCACCACTAGGTTGTCCCCGATGCCGGTCGTGGTGATCGTCACGGCCGAGGTCGCCAGCCTGATCTGGTCGCTGGTGGAGTTGCCCAGCGTGATGGCGCCATCGGAATTCAGCGTCATGCCATCCAGCACCACGTCGCCCAGCAAGGCCGAGCCCGTGGAGCCGGCCAGGATGTTCACGTTGGCATCGAACCTCACGATTGTGCCATCGGCCGCGACGATTCCGCTGTTGATGTCCACTTGTGCTGCAAACCGTGTGAAGCCCGAGAGGATGGTAATGGCCGCGCCAAATCCGTCGCCCACACGGTTCGCGCCGGCGTTGCCGACTTCCGCCAGGAACTGCGCAACTCCCGTTCCCGTCGCGATGATCAGATCCTCGTCACCTTGCACTTCCCCGGCAAAGAAGAGTTCCCGGTTACCGGGCGCCGTACTGACCGTGACGGGTCCCACCGCTAAGGTGATGATATCGGTCGCTGCGTTGCCGAATTGGATTTCACCCTCCGAAGTGAAGGTCAGTCCATTCAACGTGATCTGGTCGCCGTGGAGGAAGGTTGCCAGAGTATCGCCCGCCAGGATGTCCACGTCCTCGTTAAAGATCAGGCCCGTTTCGGGATCTGTGCTCGTTAAGCCGCTCGCCAGGCTCACCGTGCCGTTGAAGGTCACATCCGCATCCGCACCCGTGATGGTCAAGGCGGCTCCGACCCCATCTCCAATGCGCTGCGTATCGCCCAGCGAGTCATTGAACGCAATCGAACTGGTTCCCGCGTTAATCGCCAGATCGAATGGACCATTCAGCGTGCCATTGAAGATCACCGCTCCGTCGGCCGTGCCGTCGGTGTTGATCGTGATGCCGGCCAGCAGCGTCACGTTGCTGTTGAAGGTCACCGGGTCGCCGCCGTTGCCGGCCGTGATGTTGCCACTGATCTGGGTCCCGCCGCCCGCCGTAACCGTCAGTCCGTCCAGTCGCGTGGCCCCAATCACACCGGTGAGCAACGCGCGGCCCGTCGTGCCGGCGAGGATCAGCAAATCACGGTTGTTCGCTGCCGCATCCGCATTCACGGCGGCCAGGATCACGTCGGCGCCTGCCGGGTTGATGCCGCCGCCACTGGCGTCCAAGGTGAAGCCGGCCACAGCGATCGTGAGTGTGGCGCCGCTGAGGTCGATCGTGGCCGTGCCGGACGTCACGATGTTGCCGTTGGCCATGACGTTCCCTGCGTCGGCCACGCGAAACGTGCCTAGCGGCGTGGTCGTGCCCACGCCTTGCAGCGTCACGTCGCCGGTGCCGGTGTCGATCGTCAGCGATTGGCCGCCAGCGGAGGTGGCATTCACGGCCGAGCCGAAGACGAGCAGGCCGTTGTTTGTGTTGATCGTCACGTTGTCGGCTAGCCGCACGCCACCGGTGGAGTTGGAATAGTCGACGCTGCCGCCGCCGGTGCGGATATCGCCACCGAGCACCAAGGCGCCCGTGTTGGTGACCGTCAGCGAGGTGAGGGCCGTGGTCCGGCCCACATCGCCGTGGAACTCGACGTTGCCCGCCCCGGCGTTGACTGTCAGCATCTGCGCGCCGTCGACCGGGCCGACAAAGGTGACGTTGCCGCCTGCCGTGGAAATCGTCAAGTCGGCCGTGAGCATCCGTGCTCCGGTCAGCGTGACGGGGACGTTGTTGGTGTTGATGTTCGCATTGATGACGATGTTCTCCGCCAGCAGGTTGAGCGGAGTGGTGAGCATGACGGTCGTGTCCCAGGTGATGGTGTCCGTTCCCGTGCCGGCCGTGAGCGTGAGGGCGGACGCAAAGGCGGCGTCGGTCGTGGTGACCGTGAAGGAATCGTCCCCGCCGTGGCCATTGACATTCACCGCCGTAAAGCCGGTGGGAATGGTGGTCGCGCGACCGGCCAACTGCACCTCACCCGGATTGCCGGCCAGCGTGAAGGCATCGTTGCCTTCCGTGCCGTTGACGGTCAGCATCGCGCCGTCGAGGGTGAATTCGTGAGTGTCGGTAAAGCCGCTGAAGTTGATCGGCAGGTCGTCGGTCTGAATCGTGCCTTCGTCGGCTTGGTCGGCGAAGTTGACTTCGTAGTTGGCCGAGCCCGTGAGGTCCAGACCCGAGGCCGAGCCGCGAATGACCGTGATGCCCTCGATTCCGCTGTAGTTGATGGCGGCGGGGATGACCGCGGCGCCCGTGATAATGCTCAGCCCCAGATCGATGGCGATGTCCGTCGGCAGCGTGCCGTTGAAGGTCAACTGGTCTTCGTCCGAACCGCCGCCGTCCACGGTGATCGCCGCCAGCGCCAGGGCGGCGGCCGACAGATCGAAGTCGATGACGTCGGCGCCCGCGCCGGCGTTGAGAGTCATGGCGGCCTTGCCGGCGAACTCGTATGTCTCGTGACCGTCCACGGTCAACTCACTGATCAAGCCGCCGGAGTAGGTAATCGCGTTGGCACCGCCGTCGGCGTCCACTTGCAAGATGGCCGAGACTCCCAGGTCGGTGATCGATTCGATGTTGGCGAAGTTGACCCCGCCCGAGACTCCCAGATCGAACGAGAGGCTGTTGCCGGGCTCGTAAGTCGTCAATGCACTCACGACGGCCAGCGCGATTTGGATATCGTCGGAGCCTGTCCCGCCGTCGAAATCCGCCCCGCCCGGCGATGTGACAGTGATGTTGAGCGTGTCGTCGCCGGCACCGCCTTCGAAGCGGACCGAGTCGGTGGAGGCCGCCAGCGTGACCGAGTCGTCGCCGCCGGAGCCGATGATTTCGATCAGGTCGATGGCCACGATGGCAACGGCAGCCGCGTTGAAGGTCACGGATGCCGGCGTGACCGTCACGATGTCATTGCCGCCGCTGCCGATAATGCGCAGCGTTTCATTGCCCGCCACCGAGCCCGTCACGGTCACCGCCCCGATGCTGATCATCTCGATGACGTCGTCGCCGCCCGCATTGGTGACGGACACCGCTGGTGCAGGAAAAGTCTGAATGCCAGGGATCGTGCCGCTCGCGTCATACTCGCTCTCGAACACCAGGCCGGCCGCGAATTGCGCGGCATAGGCCGGGTTCGGTGTCGGAACGCCGGCGATATCGACCCAGGCATCGCTCACGACCGGCAGGTTGTGACGCAGGATGCCGCCCGGTCCGGCTTCCAGCCTCAAGTAATCCGAGGCCGCATCCCCGACGAACACGCCGGGCACCACGGCGGAATAGGCCAGCAGCGTCCGTTCTTCAAGCTGTTCCAATCCGAATCGCGGTTTGCGTCGCGGGCCGCCGCGCTGTGTGCCCGGAACTTCCTGCGGCAGCCGGCGCGGCTGCACGAATCGGCCAAACCTGGCGAACGGCGATGAGAACCAGCGGGCGAGTGACTTCTGGGTCATGATGAGTCATCCTTCTTCAAATGATGGCACGGCGGAACGATCACCTTGGCGATGTGCGGACGGGCTTCTGCCGCGCCAGCTTTGCGGGAACTGGCCGCGACGATCAGCGGGAATGATTCCGTCGGCACAACTAAACGACGCCCTCTGGCGCCGGACGGAATCAGTCGGGAACAACGCGAATCGAGTGAGACATTCCTTGCCTTTCAAACTCGACGCAGCCAAAACGGTGAGAAAACGCGGCGGAAAAACGGGAGATTGAGAAGTGAAGACGCGTCGTCTTGCTTCCGTGCGCGATGGCGACTGGCATGCCGAAATCGCCCCCCTGTTTGATCCATCCACCTGCTGCCGCCCGTGGCAGCGGGGCGAATTAAACAATCGAGGCCGATTTCTGTCAAACCCAGTTCGCGTCTTTCGCGCTGTTGCCGACGCCAGCGTGGTGCTAGAGTGTGCCGCGTCGCGCGACGCATAGCAGCAGATTCTGGAAGGACGACCGGCATGCACGGAGTTTTGGTGATGATCTTGGCGGGCGGCAAAGGCTCGCGACTCGACCCGCTCACGCGCGACCGCGCCAAGCCGGCCGTGCCGTTCGGCGGCATCTATCGCATCGTGGATTTCACCCTGTCGAACTGCATCAACAGCGGCCTGCGGCGGATTTATGTACTCACTCAGTACAAGACGGCCAGCCTCGACCGGCACCTCGGCATGGGCTGGCGGTTCCTGTCGCGCGAGGTCGGCGAGTTCGTCGAAGTGCTCGCACCGCAGCAGCGCATCGACGAGCACTGGTACAAGGGCACCGCCGATGCGATCTACCAAAACATCTACTCGATCGAAAAGGAAGAGCCGCAGAACGTACTCATCCTCGCCGGCGACCACATCTACAAGATGAACTACGCGAAGATGATCGACTATCACCGCGCAATGAACGCCGACTGCACGGTCGGCTGCATCCCGGCGAGCGTCGCCGACGCGCGCGGCAGTTTCGGTGTCATCGAGATCGACCACGAGCAGCGAGTCGTCGGCTTCGAGGAGAAGCCGCAAGAGCCGAAGCCGATGCCGAACGATCCGCATCAATGCCTCGCCTCGATGGGCATTTACGTGTTCACCGTGCCGCTGATGTTCGAGCAACTGTACGTCGACGCGGGTCGCCCGCAGAGTCAGCACGACTTCGGGCGGAACATCATCCCCGAGATGGTGGCGAAGCAATTGTCCGTGTACGCCTACCCGTTCCTTGACGAGAACCGCAAGCAGGCGCTGTACTGGCGCGACGTGGGCACGCTCGATGCCTATTATCAGGCGAACATGGACTTGGTCGGCGTCGAGCCGCTCTTGAACTTGTACGATCAAGTCTGGCCGATCCGCACGTATCAGCCGCAGTATCCGCCGCCGAAATTCGTGTTCGCCGAAGACACGCCCGGCGGCCGGCGCGGCACCGCACTCGACAGCACAGTCTCACAGGGCTGCATCGTGAGCGGCGGAAGCGTGATCCGGTCCATTCTCTCGCCCGGCGTCCGCATCAATAGTTTCTCGCACGTCGAAGACTCGATTCTGCTCGAAGGAGTCAACGTCGGCCGGCACGCGAAAGTGCGCCGCGCGATCATCGACAAGGACGTGAAGATCCCGCCCGGCTTCCAGATCGGCATGAACCTCGACTGGGACCGCGAACGCCACTTCATTGTGACCGAGGGCGGGGTAGTCGTGATAGCGAAGGATGAAGCCCTGGAACGGTTTCAGTAGCCTTTCACGCCCAAACGCACGTTCACTCACATTGCCGCATGAATCGACTCAGGTTATTCCTGTAGATGAAATTCCTTAACCGCATGTTGCATAAAGACATATGTTTATAGTCCGATGTGCCGTGCAAGGTTAGCCTCCGCAACCCAGTATGTTTAGCCTCCGCAACCTGTTGCCTTGCGGCATCTTTGCGACTGACCAGCGGCTTGTCTAAGGCTGACCAGCGGCTTCTCTAAGGCGGACCAGCGGCTTGTCTGTGGCGGACCAGCGGCTTGTCTGCGTCTGATAATTGAATTATCAGCCGCTAATAATTGAAAAATCAGCCGCTGACATTTCGAGTTAGCCTCCGTGACCCGCAGGATCATGGAGCCAACCCGCCTAGTCAGGGAGTCCAACCCGGCGAATCGTCGTGGAGTGCGACTCGCCGACACTTCACTCATTCCTTGCCGAAAATGTGGCCTTCGCCGGATTTTCCGACAAGTCCGGTGATACGAATTACGATAGTAATGAGGAGAAAACCGAACGTAACGCTCGGCGCGTGGCCGGGCGATGCGAGCGTCTGTCAATCGGAATGGAGAGAAGCATGAACGGCACACTGCGTCGCCTGGTGTTTGGGGGAATCGGGGTACTGGCACTGTGGGCGACGTGTTTGGGCGCACTCCCGGCTGGTCAACAGGACAGCTCGGCCAAGCCCTGCACGCAACCGGCCTGTTCGCCCGACGCATCTGCCGCGCTGAAGGTTACGGCGGGCGACTGCCGCAACTTCAATGCGAGCGGCGAGGTGTTCAAGAGCCACGTCGAAGATCCGGAAGTCGCCGAGTTCGTCCACTACGGCCCGAAGGAAGTCGGCATCAAGGGCCTCAAGCCCGGCACGACGACCGTGACAATCTGGTCCGAGATGACCAAGATACCAGTGAAGTTGAGCGTAGTCGTGAGCGAGCCGGCGGAAGAGCCGACCGAGGAGCCGGCCGAAGAGCCAGCCGAGGAGCCGACCGAGGGACCGGAGTTGCATCAGGCAGTTCACGACGAAGTCATTCAGGCCGCTGCCGCGCCGCTGAAGCTCGCGGCCGCCGTGCCCGGTCTGCCGATTTCGGTCGACACGAACTACATTCAGCAGGTGCCCGCGATCTCGATTGAAACGTCCAGTCCCGTGTTGGGCAACGTCGGCAAGATCGTCGAACAGCAAATCCTCGTGAAGAACGTCGGCTCGGTGGCCGCGGAGAACGTCGACGTGCGTGGCAGCGTGTCGATCGATTCCGAATTGATCACGACCGAACCGCGCGCGGAGATCAAGGACTCGGCGATGATGTGGCGGATCAAGTCGCTGCCTGCCGGCAGTCAGCAGAAGATCACCGTCCGCGTCAAGCCGCTCGTCGCCGGCGAACTCAGCATGAACACGAACGTCTCGTTCAAGTCGAGCGCGTCGATGAAGGTGCAGGTGCAGGCGCCGAAGTTGAAGCTCGTGTGCGACGTACCGTCCGTGGTGCTCGTCGGCGCCGAGGTTCGCGTAGCGATGACCGTGGCAAACATCGGCACGGCGACGGCCGAGGGCGTGCGAGTCCGGCAGATTGTTCCCGCCATCGCGCAGGCCGGCGGCCGCAACACGGGCGCGCCGCTCGTCATCGACGTGGGCACGCTGGAACCCGGCGAGAGCCGCGTGCTCGAAACGAATTCGCGTGCGACCGCCGCTGGCATCGTGCAACTGAAACTCGTCGCCGAGACGCCCGACGGTGTCTACGCGATCGCCGAGCACACGCTCAAGGTGCAGGCTCCGAAGCTCGAAATCGCCACGACCGGGCCGGACTTCCGCTATCTCGGTCGCAAGGCGACTTATCAGGTGGTCGTGTCGAATTCGGGCGAAGTGACGGTGAGCGGTCTGAACGTCATGGTCGGACTGCCGGAAGGTCTTGAATTCGTGGACGCGTCGCACAACGCCGTGTACAACTCGCTGAAGCGCACGATCGCGTGGGCGCCCGGCACGCTCGAAGGCAACCGCAAGCTCGAATACGCCGTCACGGTGATGCCGCGAACTGAGGGCGAGCACCTGCAACGCGCCGTCGCGTGGGCCGAAAACAATCTCGTCGTCAAGGCCGACAAGATCACGCGCGTCGAAGGCATCACGTCGCTGGCACTCGAAATCACCGACGTGGATGATCCGATCGAAGTCGGCAGCGAAACGGTGCATCAGATTCACATCACGAACAAGGGCAGCCGCACGGCGCAACGCGTGCAGGTCGTCGCCATGGTGCCCGAGGGCCTGAAGGTGACCGGCGTCGAAGGGCCAGGCACGTACCGCGTGCAGGGCCAGCAGATGATCTTTGAACCGATCGCGTCGCTCGCTCCGCAAGGCACCGCGGTCATTCAACTGCGCGTCAAGGGAATTGCGACCGGCCAGCATGCGATCCGTGCGATCATGAGCTGCCCGGCAATGACGAATTCAATCGTCACCGAAGAAGCCACCGAAGTCTACGGCGACTAGTTGCCGTCAGCAAACTGAGGGCGGGGGACCGCTACCCACGGGCGGGTGGTGAATGGTGAGCTAAGTGCGGCAAGGGCCTGCAACTCACCGTTTACCACTCGCCTTGCTTACGTCATTAGAACTCCTGCGTCGTTGCCTCCGGGTCAATCCGCCTCAGGGCCGCGCTCGCATCCTGCCGCAATCCGGCCTCCTTCAGTAACTCAATCAGTGCCGGAACGGCCGCCTTCGCCTCAGAACCAATGTCGCCCAATGCCTGGGCGGCGAGTCGCGGAATTGCAGGGCGGGCGTCGTCGTTCAGCAGCGCGTCGGTCAGAGCAGGGACGGCAGCCTTTGCCGCCGGCCCCAATCCAATCAAAGCCGAGACCGCCATAACGCGGATGGACACGCGATTACTACGAATCGACTCGGTAAGTACTGGGACGGCCAGATCGACCCGAGGCCCCACAACCAAAAGGGCCGCTGCTGCGGCGGTGCGGACGCGGATGTCCGGATCCGTCAGTGCTTCGGTCAGTGCCGGCACGGCCGGCTTTGCGTGTGCTCGATTCTCCTTCAGGACCAAGGCAGCAGTGTACCGGACGCGAACGCTAGGGTCCTTAAGTCCCTCGATAAGCGCTGGAATCGCCACTCCTCTTTGATTATTTAGTCGCAACAAAGCCGCAGCCGCCGAGACACGCACCGAATTGATAGGATCATCAAGCAACCGCGTAACGGATCGGACCGCCTCCTGGTCATCTAGGTTGAATCCCGCCATCAACTCGGTCGCTGTCGTGCGAACGCGAGCGTCGTTATCCTTGATCACTTCTAGCAGGCACGGGAACGCAGATTCGTCTCTGATCGTACCAAACGCGAGCACCGCCAGTGCGCGGCGGCGGCCGTCCTGATCAATGAGCCAAGCCGCCAGTATCGGCTTGATGGCCGAAAGATGTGACTCTAACGCGCGCGCCGCATGACCAGCTGTTTCCTCTTCGTAAAGCGCGTCGATAACCGCCGCGAGCACGCTCGGATCTGTGGCGTCGATACTAGCGAGCGCCAAGACTGCCGCTCGTTGCACTCGGGGATGCTCCCTGCCATCGCTTAGCGTTTCGATCAGCGATGGAATCGCAAGTTTGGCACCGGCGCCAATTTCGCCTAAAACCTCGGCAGCCCATTCCCGCACTTTCACGTGCTCATGCGTCAGGGCCGTGATGAGTTCTGGAACCGCGACTGGGCCCATCTTCGCCAACAATTCCGCGGAATCCCCGCGCAGTCCCCATTCGTCGTGCTTCAATGCTTCAATCAAAACCGGCACTGCTGCCTTGCCGTCGCGAACCTTTCTGACGGCTTCCACGGAATAGCGAAACGCCGCTCGGTCCCTTGATTCCAGAGCCTTGCTCATCGCTACCAGCGCTCGCCGCTCGCGCCAATTCGGCAAGGCTCGAAGAAAGAACCACGCCAACACCGCAAAGCAGGCCACGAACGCCATCAACGTGCGAAGGCAAAACCGAAGCGGAAAAAACTTCATCGGCAGACTCCGGCCGGCTCGAATGGCACTCAGTCAGTGCTCAATCTCCATAGCTTAATCGTGTTGTCGGCGCAGCCGGTGGCCCAGAGCTTGCCATCGGGAGAAAACGCCTGAACGCTAAAGTTGGTATCGAAAAGTGGTGCTTTGCTTGGATGCGGTTGAAAAACGCGAAGCTGCTTCCCGCTAGGGAGATCCCAGAGTACAACCTCAGGGGGTCTGCCGTATCGTCCGAGGCTGCCTGCCACGGCTAGCGTCTTCCCGTCAGGCCAGAAGGCAACTTGGGAGATAGGGCACCAATGGGTGAGCGATCCACGATCCGTGCGGCTCCGTACATCGAATAGCCGCACGTTGCAACCGTGCCACATTCCGACCGCCAACGTATTGGCATCAGGACTAAAACTCAAGCATCTCGGACTAACCTCCTCACCCTGGAATTTTGCCAGTGGTTCTCCCGTGACTGGGCTCCATAACTTCGGCAAATTCGGAAATGCTTCGTGCAGACTGGCGGTCGCCAGAAATTTGCCGTCTGGTGAGAACGCCAACCCAGGAGTAAGGGAACCTTCGTAGCCGCGCAACGTCGCACGCAACTGCCGAGTCTCGACATCCCACAACTTCGCAGAACCCTGCTGAATCTCAGTTGCCAAGATTTTGCCGTCAGGCGAGAACTGCGTCGTCATTACGCGAGGGCCATGCGCAAATGAGCAGAGAATTCTCCCTGTCGCCGATTCCCACAACTTCACGTCCTCACTGCCGGTTGCCAGAATCTTGCCGTTCGGCGAAAAACCCAGGCCGGAACAGAGGTCTGTATGTTCCGTAAGTGAAAAACGCAATTCCGCCGTTTCCAAATCCCACACCCTCACGGTCCCATCGCTACACCCCGATGCCAATGTCTGACAGTCCGCCGAGATCGCGATGGACAGTGCGCGTTCGCCGTGTCCTCTAAGAATTGTCATTAGTTCTGGTTCGTCGGATTGCGGGCTGCCGCCGAAGCAACCGACGAGCGCAATGGCGAAGAGGGCAATCCGAAAGATTGCGCCTGCACGATGTGCACAATTCTGCTGGTGTCGCAATGTAATGAATCCCCGCAAAGCAGGTCCGCGCGGCCAACACGCGTGTCCGCACTCGTGTATGAGTGTCGATGGACCCGCGAAAGACACGCAATTGCTATGCTTGTATGCCAAATGTTGCCTGGTGATCTCTGGAGTTCGGCGCGATTTCAAACAACGGAATTGACGTAGATCGTCGCCGTGAAGTCGGCTGTCGCTGGCCGTGGTGCGTTCGTGCCGCAAAGCACTGGCTTGATGATGATCAGATCTGCAACGCCGAGTAAGCTCGTCGTTACAGTCGCCGAAAAGGTAAGTGAAATGAAGTCCGATCCGCCGTTTGCAGCCGAAGTACCAGCAGCACCAAGTTGCACTTGCGGGCTGACGGTTAGGTCAGTCACAGCAGCTCGTGCCTCTGGGTTGTTCGCGGGCGCAGTCCCAGGTGGCGAATTTGCCACGGAGGTTGTTGTCACCGAGACGTCGATCTGCAGAGACACCGTATACGACGACAACCACGAGCCGAACAGCACCGCACGGAGTTGCCCAGCTCCTGTCGTTCCCGAAAGGCCGGGGCCTGAGTTACAGACATCTTGACCCGCGGCAGTCGTCCACACACGCACCCACGAAGTAGCCCAGGTTCCAGTCGGGTTGCTCTCGTAGAAGCCGCCGTCAGTACGGCCGACGAACGGTCCCCCAGGTTGCCCGTAAGGTCCAACAAAGCTTCCGAATGGCGCGGAATTCGTTTCCTGAAAAAAAACTACGCGCCCGGGTTTCTTTACCACATTCACGGTCACAGTCGCGACGGTGCTGCAGTAGTCTTGATCATCGCACGCCATATACGTGAACGTGACTCCCCCGACAAACTCCGTGGTGAAATCAAACGAACCGTCGCTGTTGAGTGAGAGCGATCCCGCAGAAGGCCCTTCAACGAGTACCGCCCGAAGGGTTGTACCACATGGATCGGTGTCCCCTTCACCGCCTTGTCCACCAAGGCCGTCATTCTCCAGAACTCCGCCGGGTAGAACGCTCAGCGTTTCACCAGCTGTGACCCAGTACCCGCCGTCATCTAAGGCAGTTGGCAGCACGCCGCAAACTAGGCAGCGATCTTCGAGGCGCTCCAGCCGAAGAGGCTCTCGTTCGACCTGCAGACGCCGATTCCGTCTCGGTCGTGCGTCGAGTATACGGTGCGACATGATTGTTCCTGCAATGCCGATGGTGATCAGGGTGAGCCGCATAGTCGCCTATTATCGAAACCACCGTGGCGGCTGCAAGGGAACTCAACGGAATCTTCCCTGGATGTCGTCGGCCCACATGCCGAGATTGTAAATTTCTGACTCGAACAGACTCAGCGGCTGACTCGACTGACCATGCCAATCTCAGCGGCTGAATCCGATCTCAGCCTAAACAAAAGCGAGCAGCCCGGCTGCTTTGACCGCTGAGAAAAAAAGCCTCCGGAAGCGGCGGATCCCAGGGGGGCGGGGGACCTCTACCGCTTCCGAGAGGAACAGCATACGCCGCGTCAGGATCGCGAGCCTCGCGGGACTCGTTCCCAACGCCCGAAGCACTCGGTGGGCAATGCTCCGCTTAGATCTGACTGTCCCACCGCGAGACTGCCGCCACAGCCGCCGCGCGGGGACGTGCCTCCCGGGCTAAGGCGCGCCTAGCCCGCTCTGCCGGGCCAAATCTTCTCTGTTCTGGCCCCGACTACGAGAATCTAGCTTAATTCCGCGATGCGGGCGGCGAGGCGACTCCAAGAAATGCGTTCGGCCTGGTCCGCATCCATTCAGACCCGTTTCTCCGCCAGCTTCCCTGCCGGCGGCGTTTGACGGTGCCTTGATTATGAAATGCGCTGAAAGGGGTCAAGCGGAAAAAGACAGGTTGAACGATTGAACTTTTGAACCGTCGCACTGTGAATATGCCGACCATGTCGAGCCGTGCAACAGTTCAACGGTGCAACAGTTCAACTCTTTCCGGCTCGTTCCGCTTTTGCTAACTTCACCGCCGGCGCGGCACGATGCCGCACTTGCTTTTCACTGAAGCGAAACTTCCGACGAGGTAAACCGACGTGTCAACTGGCGGCGAAAGCGGCGGAGCCGAAAGCGGCGAACGGATCGTCCAACTCGACATCGAAGATGAGCTTAAGGACAGCTACCTCACGTATGCGATGAGCGTCATCGTCAGCCGCGCGCTGCCGGACGTGCGCGACGGGCTGAAACCGTCCCAGCGGCGAATTCTCGTCGCCATGAACGACCTCAATCTCGGCCCGACGGCCAGTACCAGCAAGTGCGCGGGCATCGTCGGCGAGACGATGAAGAATTATCACCCGCACGGCGACAACGCAATCTACCCGACGCTCGCGCGCATGGCCCAGTGGTGGAACATGCGCACGCAGCTCATTCAAGGGCAGGGCAATTTCGGCTCGATCGCCGGACTGCCGCCCGCGGCCATGCGGTACACCGAGGCGCGACTCGCCGGGGCTGCCGCCGAATTGCTCGCCGACCTCGACAAGGACACGGTCGAGTTCGTTCCAACGTACGACGAGCGGAACACCGAGCCGACCGTGCTGCCCGGCAAGTTTCCGAACCTCATCGTCAACGGCGCGCTCGGCATCGCGGTCGGCATGGCGTCGAGCATCCCGCCGCACAATTTGGGCGAGGTCTGCGACGCGATCGTCAAGGTGATCGACGAGCCAGACGTGACCGTGGACGAACTGATCGAGATCATTCCCGGCCCGGATTTCCCGACTGGCGGCGTGATCAGCGGTCGGTCGCGCATTCGCGAAGGCTACACGACCGGCCGGTCGAATATCGTCGTGCGGGCGAAAGTGAAATTCGAGGAGACGAAGGGCCGCGAGAGCATCGTCATCACCGAGATTCCGTTCCAGCAGAATCGCGACCGGATCATGGAAAAGATCGGCGAACTCGGCAACGAGGGCCGCATTCCCGGCATCAGTTCCGTTGTCGATGAAAGCGATCGCAAGGACCCGGTCCGCATCGTCGTTCATCTGAAACGCGACGCCGACCGCGACGTCGTGCTCAACCAACTGTTTCAACTCTCGCCGATCCAAGACACGATTTCGATCATCCTGATCGCGCTGGTGGACGGCCGGCCGCGCACGCTGTCGCTCAAGGAGCTGCTGTACGAGTTTGTCCGGCACCGAGTGACCGTCATCCGCCGCCGCACGCAGTTCCTGCTCGCCCAGGCGCAGAAGCGCAAGCATCACGTTGAAGGCTTGCTGATCGCGCTCAATTACATCGACGAGATCATCAAGATCATCCGCAGCTCGGACAATGCCGCCGAAGCGCGCGGCCGGCTCATCGGCCTCGAAGTATCGGGCCAAGTCCTGGAACGCGCGTTCGGCCCCGACGGTTGGGCTGCGTTTCAGGCGGACCGCGGCGCGATGCTGCAATACACGATGACCGGCAGCCAAGCCGACTCGATCCTGCAGATGCAGCTTCAGCGGCTCACGCGACTGGAACGCGACAAGCTCGTGCAGGAGTACACCGAGCTGCGCGAAGAAATCGCCGGCTACGTGCGGCTGCTCTCCGACGAACGCAACATTCTCGACGTGGTCCGCGAGGACATGTTCGAGCTGAAGAACAAGTATGCCGACGCGCGACGCACTGAAATCAGCGACGAGGAAGTCACCGCGTTCAACGCCGAAGACCTCATCGCCGACGAACCGATGACCGTGACGGTCAGCCACGAGGGCTACATCAAGCGAATGGCGATGACCGCCGCGCGCACGCAGGGGCGCGGCGGCAAGGGCGTGACCGCGGGCGACACCAAAGAAGGCGACTTCATGGAGCACATCTTCGTTGCCTCCACGCACGCCTACATACTGTTCTTCACCGATCGCGGCCGAGTGCACTGGCTGAAAGTCTACGACCTGCCGCTGCAAGGTCGCACCAGCCGCGGCCGGTCGATCGCCAACATGCTCAAGCTGCAAGAGGGCGAAAAGGTCACGAACCTGATCCCGGTCCGCGAGTTCGACGCCACGTCCGCGCTGATGATGGCCACGCGGCGCGGCCTCGTGAAAAAGACCATGCTCGAAGCGTACAGCCGGCCGATGAAGGGCGGCATCATCGCGATCAAGCTCGAAGACGTCGACAGTCTGATCGGCGTCGCGCACACGCGCCCGGGCGACGAAGTCGTGCTCTCGACCAAAAAAGGCAAATGCATTCGCTTCAACGAGTCGGACGCCCGCGCCATGGGCCGCGCGACCTACGGCGTCAAAGGCATCAACCTCCGCGCCGAAGACGAAGTCGTCGGCATGGCCGTCGCCGACCCCGACCCCGGCGCGACCTTGCTCACCGTCTGCGAACTCGGCTTCGGCAAACGCACCCCATTCGGCACCAGCGGCGCGCCAGACGAAGGCGACGAAGACGAGACCGCACCCGATTCCGCCACGCCCGAAGCGCCGCCGACCGACGAAACGCCCACCGCGCCGGCAGGGCAGGGGACTTCCGCTCCGACTGAAGGCGACACCGCCGGCGAAGGCTCTGAATCCGAACCCGAACCAACGTCGCGCGGCAACATGCGCTACCGCACCCAGCGACGCGGCGGCAAGGGCCTGATCGACATCAAGACTACCGCCCGCAACGGCGACGTCGTTGCGATCATCTCCATCCACGACGACGACCAAGTCATGATCTCAACGACGCGCGGCATGCTCGTCCGCATTCGCGTCTCCGACATCCGCGTCATCGGCCGCAACACGCAAGGCGTCCGCCTGATCCGCCTCGATGAAGGCGACACCGTCGCCGGCATGGCCAAGATCGCGGCAGAGGAATCCTAGCGGCAAGCGCGAAACCGAGTAGGATAGTGAGCAGAAAGTGGGAGGGACTGAAATGGGTCAATCCGTGCTGATCGAGTTACCCTTGTCAAAACAGTGGAGTCGCCTTCGCATGCCGAAGGCCCTTGATCGGCGCCTGCAAGATTTGTTGGACAAACAAGATCAGCAGGGGCGGCTTTCAAAGTCCGAGCGCAGTGAGGCCGAGGCTTTGGTCGAGATGTCCGACATGATCTCGCTGCTGAAACTCCGAGTGGCACGAACTTCCAGTCGCAAGCGTTCATGAGGCCACACGTTCGCGATCCACTGGCTCGATCGGTGCGACGCCGAGCCAGTTGGCGTTGCGAGTATTGCCGAATTCCGCAGCGATTCCAGGAGGCGACATTTCACGTGGACCACATCTGGCTTAGCTCTCATGGAGGAGTCACGGCGTCACACAACCTGGCTCTTGCGTGTGTCGGTTGTTCACTGCGTAAGTCGGCTCGCATCGTGGCCACAGACCCGAAAACCGGACTTCAGGCGCCGCTGTACAACCCGCGCGAGCAATCTTGGTCCGAACACTTCGCTTGGATTGCGAACGGCAGGATTATCGGTCGGACGCCGATCGGACGTGCGACGATTCATGCGTTGGATAGGAACCGACGAGCATCGTTGCGTCTGCGGCGTCGGCTCATGTCATTCGGTGTTACCTGGGGGTCATAGACGCTCATGAACCGAATTCTCGTCACCGGCGGCTGCGGTTTCATCGGCTCGAACTTCGTGCGGTTCGAGTTGGAGTCGCATCCGCAGCTTGAGGTCGTGAACCTCGACCTGCTGTCGTACGCAGGCAACCCGGAGAACTTGGCTGACCTCGCGACGAACGCGCGATACCGATTCGTGCAGGGCGACATCACGAACCGGCCCGTCGTCGAGCGTTTGCTCGCCGAGGGCGTGGACGCGGTCGTGAATTTCGCGGCCGAGAGCCACGTAGATCGGTCGATTCAGGATTCCGGGCCATTCGTGCGCACGAACATCGTCGGCACGCAAGTGCTGCTCGACGCGGCCAAGGCGGCTGGCGCGAAACGATTCGTGCAGATTTCGACCGACGAAGTGTACGGCAGCCTCGGCGCGACCGGGCTTTTCACTGAGACCACGCCGCTCGCGCCGAATAGTCCCTACGCCGCGTCCAAGACCGCCGCCGATCTGCTTGTGCGGAGCTACGTGCACACGTTCGGATTCCCGGCCCTGATCACGCGCTGCTCGAACAATTACGGCCCGTACCAGTTTCCCGAAAAGCTGATACCGCTGTTCATCTCGAACGCCTTCGAGGACAAGCCGCTGCCGGTCTACGGCGACGGCCAGCAGGTTCGCGACTGGATTCACGTGCTCGACCACTGCCGCGCAATCGACCGCGTGCTCCGCGAAGGACGCCCCGGCGAGATCTACAACATCGGCGGTCACTGCGAAAAACCGAATCTCGACGTGACCCGCACGATCCTGCGGCTAACGGGCAAGTCCGACTCGCTCATCAAATACGTCGCCGACCGCCTCGGCCACGACCGCCGCTACGCCATCGACTGCACCAAGATCGAACGCGAACTCGGCTGGCGCCCGCAGGTCACGTTCGACCAGGGCATCGCCGACACGATCCGCTGGTACCGCGAAAACGCGGCCTGGGTTGCCCGCGTACGATGCGGAGCGTATCGTGAGTACTATCGGAAACAGTACGGCGCTGACGCGTGAGGGGCGAGCGAACCAACACTTTTGGGGATCGATTCATGCAATACGAATTTCCGCCGGATGTCAACCAACTTGTCCGCAGGCACTTGGCCACTGGTTGCTATCCGTCGGAGGACGCGCTGATCCGCGAAGCATTGGTCGCGCTCGAAGAACGAAACGAATTCCTTGCCGACATCCAAGCCGGAATTGACGACATGGAGCATGGCCGGACCCGGCCGTTGGAGGACGTTGCCGCGGAAATCCGGGCCACGTTGGGCTCGGCAACTCGCACATGACCTACGACGTCGCGATCACGAATCGCGCGGAACGCCATTTGAAATCAGCCGCGGCGTGGATTGCCGTCCGAGCGCCCACTGCGGCACAGCGTTGGTTTGACAAGTTCATTGAACGACTCTTGACGCTTCGGCACAATCCGCAGCGATGCGGCGTGGCCCGCGAGAATGACCTTTTTCCGTACGAGCTGCGCGAACTACTCTACGGGAGGCGAAGGTCGTATCGGGCACTGTTCACGATTCGCGATCGCACGGTTGTCGTCCTTGCGATCTGGCATTCGGCGCGTAGAGACTTCACCCCGGATGATCTGCTGGGTGATTAGTCGACCTGGTCGGTACGAGCAACGGAAACTACGCAAACCCATGAAACGCGCACTCATCACCGGCGTCACCGGCCAAGACGGCTCCTACTTGGCCGACTGGCTGCTTGAGCAAGGCTACGAAGTACACGGCATGGTGCGCCGCGCGAGTACGGAGAACTTCGAGCGCATTCAGCACATCCGCGACCGGCTGCACTTGCACCAGGCCGACCTGCTCGACCAACTGTCGATCATCAACCTCATCAATAGCGTGGAACCGACCGAGGTGTACAACCTCGCGGCGATGAGCTTCGTGCCCACGAGTTGGGTGCAACCGGTACTGACGGCAGAGTTCACGGCGCTCGGCGTGACGCGGATGCTCGAGGCAATCCGGCTGGTGAACCCGAAGATTCGCTTCTATCAAGCGTCGTCGAGCGAGATGTTCGGCAAAGTTCCCGATGCGCAGGGATGCCAAAACGAGAGCACACGTTTTCATCCTCGGAGCCCGTACGGCGTCGCGAAAGTCTACGGCCACTGGATCACGGTGAACTACCGCGAGAGCTACGGCATGTTCTGCTGCTCGGGGATCCTCTTCAATCACGAGTCGCCACGGCGCGGGAAAGAGTTCGTCACGCGCAAGGTAACAGATGCGGCCGCGCGGATCCGATACGGCCTTCAGGAAAAACTGCGGCTCGGCAATCTTGACGCGCGGCGCGACTGGGGTTTCGCTGGCGACTACGTGCGGGCCATGTGGCTCATGCTCCAGCAACCGAAGCCGGACGATTACGTGATCGCGACCGGCACGACGCATTCGGTCCGCGAACTCGTGGAAATCGCCTTCGGCCGCGTCGAGCGGGACTGGACCAAGCACGTCGAAACCGACCCCAGCCTGCTGCGTCCGGCCGAGGTTGATCACCTGTGCGGCGACGCGACGAAGGCAGCCGACGCTCTGGGCTGGAAGCCGCAGATTGATTTCCGTGGCTTGGTTGAAATGATGGTCGATGCGGACCTGAAACGTGCCGAGCGTGAGGCCGTCGCGGGCGGATGACAAGGAAACCTCATGCGAACTCTGGTGACGGGAATCACCGGCTTCGTCGGCGGGCACTTGGCGGAGCACCTGCTCGCGCAGGGCGACGCGGTCACCGGCTGCTCGCGAAGCGGCGCGTGGCCGCAACACCTCAAACACCTCCGCCATCGTGCGCGACTCGTGACCTGCGATCTGGCCAAGCCGACTGCGGCGGAGGCGCTGTTCGTTGACACGGCGTTCGACGCCGTCATTCATCTGGCCGGCCTGGCAAATCCGCGGGCCTGCTTGGCCGATCCCGCGCTGGCCCACCGCGAAAACGTCCAGGCCACGGGCGAACTGTACGAGGCAATCCGCCGCAACGGTCAGCGCCCGCAAATCCTGTTTGTCAGCACGTCGTACGTGTACGGCCAGCCGACGCCGGAGTTTTTGCCCGTGCACACGAGTTGTCCGATTCACGCCGACCACCCGTACGCCGCGACCAAATGGGCCGCCGAACAACTCACTCTCCGCTTTGCGGAATCGTGCGGTCTCGATATTATCCGCGTGCGGCCGTTTAACCACATCGGCCCGCGACAGCCGGCGGGCTACGTCGTGTCCGATTGGGCGCAACAGATTTCCGCGATCGAGGCGGGCGTCGCGCCGCCGCTCTTACGCGTGGGCAACCTGGACACGCGACGCGATTACACGGACGTGCGGGACGTCGTGCGGGCCTATCGCCAGTTGACTCGCGAGCCGCACGCGGGCGGCGTTTACAATCTTGGTTCGGGCAGAACCGGGAGCGGCCGAGAAATCCTGCACACGTTGCAGGTCCTGAGTCGAGTGCCGTGGCAGGTCGAGATCGATCCGGCTCGCACGCGAGTTGACGAAGCGCGCGAGATCGTGGCCAATGCAAACCCGCTCTTCGATTTGATCGGCTGGAAGCCGGAAATCGATCTCGATACAACGCTTCGCGACACGTTGAACTTTTGGCGCAATCAGCAAGGAGGCAAACCGTGAGACTCGCTGTCATCGGAACGGGATACGTCGGCCTCGTGACGGGCACGTGCTTCGCCGAAACCGGCAATCACGTTTTGTGCGTGGACAACGACCAGCGCAAAGTCGAGACGCTGCTCGCCGGCAAGCTGCCGATCTACGAACCGGGCCTGAAGGAACTCGTCGAACGCAACACGCACGCGGGCCGGCTTAAGTTCACGACCGATCTGATCGCGGCGGTGCGTCAATCTCAGCTAGTGTTCATCGCCGTGGGCACGCCGCAAAGCCGCGACGGGGCCGCGGACCTCACGAACGTGTGGGCCGTCGCCGACGCGATCGGTGACGCGATGGACGGCCACAAAACGGTCGTCACGAAGAGCACCGTGCCAGTCGGCACGTGCGCGGCGATCGAAAAGCGGCTGGCGGCTCGCACGAAGCACCGATTCGACGTCGCGTCCAATCCCGAATTCTTGAAAGAGGGCGCGGCGATCGACGACTTCACGCGCCCCGACCGCGTGGTCGTCGGCGTGCGCCGGCCGGAAGTCGCCGAGTTGCTGCACGCGCTCTACGCCCCGTTCCTCCGCACCGAGCACCCGTTCCTCGTCATGTCGCCCGAATCGGCCGAGATGACGAAGTACGTCGCCAACGCAATGCTCGCCACAAAGATCAGCTTCATCAACGAAATGGCGAACCTCTGCGACCGCATGAACGCCGACATCAACGACGTGCGGCGCGGCATCGGCCACGACGCCCGCATCGGCTTTTCGTTCCTCTTCCCAGGCGCCGGCTACGGCGGCTCGTGCTTCCCGAAGGACGTCCGCGCCCTCGTCGCCATGGCCAAGTCCCACGACGTCGCGCCGCGCATGCTCGAAGCCGTGGACAATGTGAACGAGGCCCAGAAGCAAGTTCTGTGGCACAAGATCCGCGAACACTTCGGCGGCGACGTGCGTGACAAGACGATCGGCATCTGGGGCCTCGCCTTCAAACCCCGCACCGACGACATCCGTGAGGCCCCCGCGCTCGCCCTGATCGACTCGCTGCTCGCCGCCGGCGCCCGCGTCCGCGTGCACGACCCCGAAGCGATGCCCAACGCCCGCGCGATTTACGGCGACCGCATCACCTTTTGCGAATTGCCGGAGTACGCGATCGACAAGGCCGACGCACTGGCGATCGTCACCGAGTGGAACGAGTTCCGCAACCCGGACTTCGACCAGATGAAGCAACTCATGACGCAGCCCGTCATTTTCGACGGCCGCAACCTGTACGAGCCGTTGCACATGGCCAAACTGGGCTTCCGCTATTTTCCAATGGGTCGCCCCGTGAGCCGACCGGTCACCGCCGATCATGAACAGAAGCGTTGACGTCGCGACGAACTCGCGTGCATTAGGTGTCCGCACTGCGAGCAATTCACTCTTCAGCGATCCGCGGCCACGCACCCTTGACGGATCCGAAGTGACGGACGAGCGAGCTGAAGTCGGGATCATTCGGATCGGGACAAACCGGCGCACCATCAGAATTCAGGTAGAAGCAACCCATTTCCGTCGGAGGCAACCGCGTGAAGAGAGATTCCGCGTCGAGAGCAGCCTGCAGGAAGATTCGCTTGAGGTTCTGAAAGTCAAGCGGCCGCGTCAGGTCGAGTTTTGCCAAGTCCTCGGCGGGGAATCGGGCGTTGCGCCGCGCGAATTCGATGATCAGTTCCGGCGTGAGGCCGGGATCCTTGCCCGCCGCGGCCCACGACAGTGCACCGAATGACAGGTGCCGCTCGTGCAGAAAGATCACGTCCACGTAGTCGCGAAGCGTGCTGCGGCCGGCGAATGCCAGCACCTTGTTGGTCGCGGCGTCCCAAAAGTTCAAACGCCACCCAAAGTCCGGGTCCGCTTCCACCGGGAAGAAACGAAACGCACTGTCCAGCAACCATTCCAGTTTCGTAGCGGAATCGCCGCGCGCCGCGGCGGCTCGATAATAGTTCGCCTGGCGAATCGCAAATTGTACCGTGAATCCCGCCGATTCCAGCGTGGCCTGATCTTGCTCCACCGCACGCCGCAGCGAATCCGCCGCGTCATGAAACAGGTCGATGTCCTGCGAGCGGCGTGGCGAATCGGCGGCCTGATGAACGACCGTCGCACCGCCGACGTAACTGTCGGGATGACGGTTCACCGCCAACAGTCGCAGCACCTCGCGCTCGACGGGTCCTATCGGCATAACTCCGCCACGATTCTGTAACCCTTGTGGCCACCGTTGCGACGCAGCTCGCGCACGATGAACGAAATGTCCTGCTCGTGAATCTCCAGGTCGGCACGGTACGACCAGAAGCACTGTGTGCGAAATTCGCGAAAGGCGCGGCGAGCCAGTTCGAGTCGTTGCTGCGGTTCAATCGCGTGCGTGTCGTTCATGCCAGACAGTATACCGAAACGCGAACGTCGGCAAATCGAGCGATTGCGCTTGGCCGCTCGACGATTCCCCGCGATCAACCCAGCCGCTTCTGAAACCGCAACGTGCTGATCGTGAAGATGACGACGCTGAACACGGCGAGCACGGCGGCTTGCTGGTAGAGGAACTCGAACGACGCGCCGCGGAGGATGATGCCGCGGAGAATTTGGAGGTAGTAGGTGACCGGGATACCGAACGTGAGCACGTAAATCGGGCCGGGCATGCTTTCGCGCGGGAAGACGAATCCGGAGAGCAGGATCGACGGCATCATGAGCAGCAGCGAGAACTGGATCGCTTGGGCCTGGTTCTTGGCGAACGTCGAGATCAGGATGCCGAGGCCGAGTGCGGGGATGAGGAACAGGACAGAGAGCGCGAGCAGGAGGGCGAGCGAGCCGTTGATCGGAACTCGAAAGATGAACACCATCACGATGAGCACGAAGCAGGTTTCGATCATGCCGATCACGGCGTACGGAATGAGCTTGCCGATCATCAGCGCGGCGCGGCTGACCGGCGTGACGATGAGTTGCTCCATCGTGCCGCGTTCGCGCTCGCGCACGATCGAAAAGGCCGTGAGAAAGAGCGTGACGATTTGCAGGATGATCCCGACCAGGCCGGGCACGAAAAAGTTCGCGCTCGTCATGTTCGGGTTATAGAGCATGTACGGCCGCACCTCGACCGGCAGCACGCCGCCGGTCTGGGCCGTGAGTTTCGACACGGATGCGTTGAGGCCGACGCCGCTGGCGACGTACAGCGTGCGCGACGCGACCGTGTTGTCCGAGCCGTCGATCAGCACCTGCACGGTCGCCCGCCGCCCGGCCAGCACGAGGTCCGAGTAGTCGGGCGGGATCACGATGCCGACCTGCGCCTCGCCTGCGACGATCGTGTTGTACAGTTCGCTCTGCGTGCGGGCTTGCTTCACGACGTTGAAGTAGCTGGTCGATTGAAACTTCGCGAGCAGCTCCCGCGCGGCGGCTCGTTGGTCCAAGTCGAACACGACCGTCGGCACCCGCCGCACGTCGGTGTCCAGCGCGAAGCCGAAGATGATCAACTGAATGATCGGAATCATGAACACGAACGCCGTCGCCGGGTCGCGGCGGACTTGGATTAGTTCCTTGTAGATGATCGCTTGTAATCCACGCATAACTTGGTCGTTGGGCGGCTGAACTGTTGAACCGTTCAACCGTTCAACCGTTCAACTCTCTGTTGTTTCTGTGTCAAACTGACGAACACGTCCTCAAGCGACGGCCGCACTTCGATGGTGCGCGACTGCGGCAAGCCGGCGGCGTCGAGCGCGCGGCGGATCGCGGAGTCGTCGATGGTTTTCTCAACGAGCAAGTGCACGAGCTGCCCGAAGATCGTGGCACTGCGGACGCCCGGCATCTTGCGGAGCACGCCGAGCGCGACGGTCGGGTGGTCGGAATCGACCTCGAGCCAGCGCGCGTCTGGCGGTGTGACTTCCGGCAGCACCTTCAAGTCGGCCGGGTCGCCCAGCGCGATCAGTCGGCTCTGATAGATGTAGCCGACTTCGGTGCAGCGTTCGGCTTCGTCCATGTAATGCGTCGTCACAAAAAACGTGAAGCCGCGGCCGGACAACTCGAAGATCAAATCCCACAACAGCCGCCGCGCGACCGGGTCGATCCCCGCCGTCGGCTCGTCGAGAAAGACGATCCGCGGCTCGTGCAACAGCGCACACGCCAGCGCCAGCCGCTGCTTCCATCCGCCCGACAGATGTTCCGCCAACTTCGGCAGGTGCTCGCCCATACCGACCAACTCAATCACAGCCTGCCGCCGCTCATCGAGCCGCCGGCCGGCCAGCCCGTACACGCGACCGTAAAACGTCAAGTTCTCGAACGCCGTCAAATCGCGATAAAGGCCGAAATGCTGCGACATGTAGCCGATCCGCTCCTTCACCGCTTCCGGATCCTTCGTCACGTCAATCTCATCTACCTCCGCCGTCCCCGCCGTCGGCCGCAAAATGCCGCAGAGCATGCGAATGATTGTGGACTTGCCCGACCCGTTCGGCCCCAACAGCCCGAAAATGCTGCCGCGCGGAATCGCGAAGCTTACGTCGTCCACGGCGGTCAGAGAGCCGAAGCGTTTAGTGAGGGAGCGGACGGAGATGGCGGGCGTGCCCGGAGATTGAATAGAGCCAGTCGCCAGATTGGGTTCTCGAATCATGGTCTCACCGAGCGTTGTCTTTCGGTCGCGCGAGGCCGAGCCAGTTTCGCCTCTCGGAGCAGCCAGGATTTGTTGCATCTGTGGTAAAAAGATGGGTTCAGCCAGATCACCGCAGTTCGCTCTTTCCCTTTGACCTCAACGATCCGGAATCCAAATCCGCCGGTACGTGGACCCGCACCATCTTCGTGTCCGACGAATTCCGCGTGACACTCCGGAAAAACATTGGAAACCAACTTGGTGATCGTACGCCGAAGCACATGCGATTCGGTCTTTCGAGATCGTAGACGTTTCATGGCACCGCCTAACCCGACTTTGCCACATGAACCGTCGCCGCCATTCCCGGCCGGAGCACGCCGTCGGGGTCTTCGACGCGGATTTTGAGCGGAAACATCATGTCTTGGCGTTCTTTGAATGTTTGTACGTTGCGCGGTGTGAATTCGGCGATTCGGTTGATGCGAAGAACGGTGCCGGGGAAGCGACGGTCGGGGAAGGAATCGACGGTGATCTCGACGCGCTGGTTGTCGCGGATCAGGCCAATGTCGGTTTCCGGTGCGAAGGCGCGAACCCAGAGTTGATCTTTGCGCACGAGCGTGGCGAGCGGCGCGCCGGGGGCAACCATGTCGCCCGGCTGGAGGTCGAACGCTTCGACGACGCAGGGCAGGGGGGCACGCACGGTGCCTTCGTTGAACATGACTTCGAGCCGGCGCACCCGCGCCCGCGCGGCGTCCACCGCGGCTTGGGCCTGTTCCTTTTCTTCGTCGCGCGGACCCTTGCGGGCGAGCGCTAGTGCGGCGTCGGCCTCTTCGAGTTCGTGCCGGGCCATTTTGATTTCCTGCGGCCGGTTGCCTTCTTTGAGCATCTCGTGTTTCTGGCGGTCCGACTCCATCGAACGCACGCTGGTCTCCATCGTCTTTCGCGCGGCGTCGAGCGCCGTGCCGGCCGCCGCGCCGCGTTCCGACAGCGCGACTTGGCGGCGATACTCTCCGAGCGCGTTGTCGTACTCGGCCTTCGATCGCTCGAACATCTGCCGCGCCTGCTCGATCTCCTGCGGGCGCGGGCCTTCTTCGAGCAGTGCAACCTTTTCGGTGAGTCGCCGCACCGCCGCTTCGGCCTGCTCAATTTCCTCCTTGCGCGTGCCTGCCTTGAGTTCCGCAAGCCGCGCGGCGGCCTTAGCCGTTTCCGCCCGCGCCTCCGCCAACTGGGCGTCCACGTCGTCGGTCTCGAACACGACGAGGACCTGTCCCGCTTCGACTTCCGCTCCTTCGTCAACGGCGATCTCTTCCGTGTCGCCCGCGCTCGAATTCTCCCGCCGGACTTTGCCGACCTCCTTTACGCGCCCGGCCAACTTCGAGCCAACTTGAATCTGCTCGGCCTCGATGTAACCGCCGAGCCGCAGTTCGTCGCTTCCCTCGCCGTTCTTCCACAGCCAAACGCCAACAGCCGTGGCGACAGCCACAAGCACGATCACAGGCACGGCCAGTCGGTTCATTTCAGAACTTTAGAACTTTGAAACCTGGGAATTCAATTGTCCCAACGAATACAGACGAACAACGAATGCAGCATCGCGGCATCGAAGCGACCGCCGTCCCTCCCTCATTCGCTGTTCATCTCGATTCGTTGGGAACTTCTGTGTTCGCCGCTGGTTTTCACCTTCGGTCACAACGCGACCTTCACCCCTTGCAAACTCGCCGCCAGCACGTTCGCCTTCAGGTACATCTCAAAGCTCTCGCCCGCGTCGGCCCACCAACCGTCGATGACGTCGTAGCGCAGTTGGCCGTCGCGCAGGTACAGGTTGTTCACGTCGGTGATCTCCAACTCGCCGCGGGCCGACGGTTCGATTTTGCGAATGTGGTCGAACACCGAGTTGTCGTACATGTAGACGCCGATAGCGACCAGGTTCGACTTCGGCTCCTTCGGCTTCTCGACGATGCGGGCCACGCGGTCGCCGGCCAGTTCGACGACGCCGTACCATTCCGGGTGCTCGACGCGTGTGCAGAAAATCTTCGCCCCGCGCGGGTTCGCCCGGAACTCATCGACCGCCGCCTTGATCGGCTTCTCCAGAAAGTTGTCGCCGAGCATGAGCAGGATCGGCTGATCCGCCGCGAAGTGCTCGGCGAGCGACAGGGCGTCCGCGATGCCGCCCTCGCCCGACTGGTACGTGTAGTTCAGGTGCTTGAGGCCGAACTCCTTGCCGTTTCCGAGCAGGCTCAAAAACTCCCCGGCCCACGGCCCGCCGGTGACGATCAGGATGTCCGTCACGCCGCTGGCGACCAGCGTCTGCAGCGGGTAGTAGATCATCGGCTTGTCGTACACCGGCAGCAGGTGCTTGTTGGTGACCTTCGTCAGCGGATGCAACCGCGTGCCCAGCCCGCCCGCGAGGATGACGCCTTTCATTGGGACTCCTTACCCTCCTTTTGCGTGAAATTCAGCGGAAAAAGGCCATTTTTTGTGCCCGCAGCAACTCATTTTTTTGGCGGCAAAAACTCATTTTTTGCCCTCAGAATTTCATTTTTTGAGGGCAATAAATGAGATCCCGAGGCCGCCATTTCAAATCCCGGCCTCCTGATTTCAGTTCCCGGCCTCCCAATTTGAGATCACGGCGTCCCGAACCGAGTTCGCGGCCTTCCAATTTCAGTTCGCGAAGCCAATTTCAGTCCTCCTTCTTTCTCCCCCGCTCCGCCTCGATCACCTCCCGCAGGATATCCTGCATTGAGTACCGTTGCACGAAGTTTATCATGCCGCGCAGGCGCGAGAGGTCCGGGATGCGGCAGCGGATGTCCTCGAAGCCGGGGCCGAACGCTTGGGAGTAGCTGATGTACTCGATCTCGATGATGTGTCCTACGAAGGGGGCAACGCCCGGCACGCCGAAGGCCTGGGCGTAACTGACGTGCGAGATCTTGGCCGACGGCCACGCGAGGCGAACGACGAGTTCGGCGAGCTGGCGGATCGTGATCGCTTCGTCGTTGCCGATGTTGAAGATTTGGCCGACCGCGGCCGGCGACTCCATCAGCTCGATGACCGCTCGCACCGTGTCGCGTACGTGCATGAAGCAGCGGACCTGGTTGCCGTCGTCGTGAACTCCGACCGGGCCGCCGGCCAGGGCCTGGCCGACGAACCGCGGGATCACCATGCCGTACCGGCCGCTCTGCCGCGGGCCGACCACGTTGAAGAATCGACCGACGATGACCGGCAGGCCGCGCTGGCGGTGATAGGCCAGCCCGATGTACTCGTCGATGAGCTTCGTCAGTGCGTAGATGAACCGCGTTTTCTCGGGCGGTCCGAGCACCACGTCGTCGTCCTCGCGCATCCGCTCGGCCGATCCTTTGCCGTAGACCTCGCTGGAACTGGCCAGAAACACCTTGCTCGGCCGCGCGCACGCCAGCTTCAGCACGCGCTCGGTCGGTTGAATGTTCCGCTCGACTGTTTCGATCGGATACTGCGTGACGAAACTGACGCCGACCGCGGCGGCGAGGTGATAGACGAAGTCCGCCTCGCGCACGAGTTCCGGCAGTCGCGGGTCGTCGGCGACCGAGCCTTCGAGCACGCGGAGCCGCTGGCTCCCGGCGACCGCGGCCAAGTTCTCGCGCGAGCCGGTGGAAAAATCATCGAGCACAATGACTTCGTGGCCGCGCTCGAGCAGCGCCTCGGCGAGATGACTGCCGATGAAACCCGCACCGCCGGTGATGAGAGATGTCGTCAATTCTGTCCTCGGTTTCGATTCACGTAATCGATGCCCGCTCCGATGCAACTGCCGAGTGTCGCGCCGAATACAGGACAAACCGCCAAGTAGGTTGCCTCAATCGCGATGCTCGGATTGGCGTCGGCAAGTTCGTGTACGACGCACATCAATCCTCCAAAGAGCACGCCGGCAACCAAACCAATCGTAAGGCCAAGGCCAGTAGATCGGAAACCGCCCTTCATCTCACCCCTCCAACTCGCTCGTGTCCAGGCGCCCTTCGCCCTGCAGCCGCCGGAAGTGCGCGATCGTGCGGTGAATGCCTTCGTCGAGCGGTGTGCGCGGGATCGCGCCGATATCGCGCTGGAGCGACGAATCGTCAAGGTCGAACGCGATCGGCAGTTGACGGTCGCCGTGCGTGACGAGTTCCGCGGCGGCCGGTTCGACGGACACGAGCGTGCGGTGAAATTCAGAAATATCCGCGACGACACCGCGCAGGTTGAACACGCCCGCCCCGCGGTACGACGCTTCGAGGCACCGCACGAACGTCGCAGCCACGTCTTCGACGAATTGCAGGTCCTGCCAGCCGCCGTAGCTAATGTGGTATTGGCGGCCAACGACGACCGCCTTCATTGCCTTGGTCGGCTCCGACGTGACGCCGAAGTCGCGTCCGACGCCGTAAACGGTCCACGGACGCAGACCGATCGACGGGATTTGATGGTCGAGCCAGTACACGCGAGCGTTCGTTTCGTTACACACCTTGAATGCCCCGTAATGCGTGGTCGGTAGCAGGCGCGAGTGGGCCGGCAGCGGGCCGGACGGATAATCGTCCGGCGGGCCGTATACCGCCGCAGAGCTTGCGTAGACCAGTTGCTCGACTTGCCCGCCAAGCTGCCTGATCGCCTCGAACATGACAAGTGTCCCGATCACGTTTACGCTCGCGCCGAGGATCGGGTTCGCTCGGCACGTCGGCACTTGCAGCCCGGCGAGGTGAACGACGTGCGTGATCTGATGTTCGCGGAGCGCGGTGACGACGCGATCGAGGTTCGTCACGTCACCTAGCACGAATTGAACCTGCTCAATCTGGTCCGGCTCGAGGATTACGTCCATGCGGCGCCAGTCTTCTTTGAGGTCGTAGATCCACGCGCTCGCTCCGCGCTCGATGAGCTGCTTGGTGATCCACGAGCCGATGCATCCGAATCCGCCGGTGATGAGCACGCGCACTCGTTACGTCTCCGGAAAAATCGAAAAACCGCCCGGTACATTCTCGCTTGTGCCCGAGTCGGCCGGTATGCTGGTCGAAACGAATTGTCGACGCAAGTGCAGGCCGTTCTACTCGCAGGTGCATCATGTCCGACTCAGCAGAGTGGTCCGACGAGCCGATCGACGAGGGTGCCGTGGATCCCCAGCAGGCTGCGAATGCCGACGAGCCTGCGGTGCCACCGTACACACCGCCCGACAGGCTGCCGCCGCCCGCTCTAACGCCACAGTCATTTCCGCCGACCGTGCTGCTGCTCGGGGTCGGCACGGCGATCGTGCTCGGCGGTGCGCTCTTCGCCGCGTCGCACCTGATTTACGTCTACATCCTGTACAACGCGATGATCGGCATCGGCATCGGCACGATGATCGCGCGAGCGCCGGAACGCGGCCGGTTCACTAATCTGCCAATTCTGTTCACGGTTTCAGCCGTTTGCTCCGTGCTGGCGTACGTCGTCTACCACGTCTCGTGGCATCAATGGGTGCTCGCGAAGAATCCCGGTATGCAGATTGGCTTCCTCGACTTCGTCTGGCTCCAGGCGCAGGTCATGCCGTTCATTGGCGGCATGCAACTCGGCGCCGTGGGGAACATCGCTGTCTGGCTCGTCGAGATCGGCATCACGCTGTACTACGCGTGGCAGCGAGTCCACGCGGCCGCACAAATCGCCGCTGTATCCGCGGTGCCGTCCGAAGTCCTGGAGTTCGTGTCGTTTCTCTTTTGGCAGCACGCCGACGATGACCACATTCGCGCGGAACTGTCGAAACGCGGCTGGATGATGCCCGACGATCAGACCCGCGCGATCCGGGCGTTCCGGACCGCGCAGCAGATGTAATAGTCCGATGTGCTAATGGGCGACCCCTGTCGCGTGGGGCGTTCGCGACACGTCAGAGTCCGTTCAAAGACACGGCCGAAGTCATCGGGGGAGGACTTCGGCCGGGGATGGGTGAAAGACTGCGCTCGGGGGAAGGCAGTCTCGCGGAGCATCCGAGTTTTCAGATCTGAGATTTGATGTCTCAGATTTCAGATTTCAATCCGTTAACGCAGCATCCAAAAATCGCGCGGGGCGCGGTTCGGATAGATGTACGGCGGGCACTTCGACGACTTGCCGCAGCCGCCGGACAGGCACGGATTGCTATGATTGCGGAAGTATGAGAACCCGAGACCGTCCACGACGTGTGGGACCGGATTGCAGCGAGGCCGGCCGCAATCGTTCGGGGCACAGGCGCCGCCCGCCTCGCAGGTTTGGCTGGCCAACGCCAAGCCCAACAACGCTGACGCCGCAAGCATCATTCGCCGCATGGTGACTCCTTCACTTCAGAGCGAATTCGGGATACTCCAACAATCGGCCCCGCAGCCGCCCGCCCGCCAAGTTTGTGTCCGCATGCTGGTTCGACAAATCGTTTCGTATCAATTCCGCCGCCGCCGCACGCGAGTCCCAACTACTGACACTCGCCGCGGGGCGGAATAATCCGACAAGTCGGCCAAGTCGCCTGTCGAACGGATCGGGCACCTCGCGTGTCCGATGCTGGCAATCCGCGTCGCACTGCCAGTAGAATGCAGACTCGTCGGCTGACTCGCGAAGTCGCCGTGCTGAATCGCCACGACTTGTCGCCTGACCGCAGGTGCAATCTTGTCCGCGTCATTCCGAAAATTGCTGCTGTTATCAATGGTCGTCGCGATCATCGCGACCATCGGCGTCACGCTTTGGCGCGTCTATCCGGAGTGGCAGGCGTACCGAGCCGAACAAATGCTGCGCGAGGCGGCGAGCGAGGCGAATCACGCGAAGTTCGATCAGGCCGCGGCCACGCTGCGGACCGTGAGCGGCGGCTCGCACGCGATCGACGCACTGTCGGACGTGATGCGGATGCCCGACGACGAAGTTCGATTGTGGGCCATTCGAGAAATTGGCGATCTGTGCATCATCCGCGATATCGTCGTGCCCGCCTTGATCGAAGCGACGTGGGACCGTTATCGACTAGTCTGTCATGAAGCGACCGGGGCGATTCGGCGGCTGGGCACGCGGGCCGTTCCACAACTCGTCGCGGAGCTATCGAGCACCGACCCGCTGCATCGTGCCGGCGCGGTGGACGCCCTGGGCACGATCGGGCCGGACGCCGCGGCCGCGCTGCCGAAATTGCTCAAGCTCGCCGCGGACGACGACGCCAACGTCCGCGAGTGGACCGTCTGGGCGCTGGCAAAAATCGCCCCCGACTCGCCGCAGGTCTATCAAGTGCTCATCGAGTCGCTGACGGACGGCAACGAACGGGTGGAGTGGGCGGCGATGAAGGCGATCGCGCTGCCCGACGCGCTCGAAATTCAATACCTCGTTGACTCGCTCTCGGACGGGCGGCCGCGCGTGCGGGCCGGGGCCGCCACAGCGCTGCGCCGTGCCACCGGTTCGGCCGGCCTCGTGGTGCCCGCGCTCGTTCGCAAGCTCAAGGACCGCGACGACAAGGTTCGCGAGCGAGCCGCCGCGTCGATCGAGTTCTTCCACGAGTCGCCGCAGGCGGTGCAGGCCATCCCCGCGCTCGAAGACGCCACGCGTGACCCGGTCCCGCGCGTGCAAATGGCCGCCACGGGTTCGCTATTCAAAATCGATCCGCAGAACGCGCTCATCAAGCCGAAGCTCGTCGAACTCGCCGACAGCGACGATGCGAACTGCCGCTACTTCGTGGCCTTCACGCTCAGTGAGTTGCAAGACCCGGACACGGTTCCGCTATTGCTGAAGCTGCTCAAAGATGAAGACGACGACGTGCGGCGAGTCTCTGCAGATAGCTTGGGCCAAATCGCCATCGAGCCGCGCACTGCGGTGCCCGCGCTGGCCGCAGCGCTGAAGGACCCGTCGCCCGTCGTCGTGCTCTTCGTCGCAGAGGCCCTGCAGGAGTTCGGCGCGGACGCCAAAGTAGCCCTGCCGCAACTCCGCCAGGCACTCGCCGACCTGGCCTACTCCAGCGACGAGTACGCCGACTACGCCCGGAGCATGATTCGGCAAGCCATCGAACAGATCACTATGGAACTACCCCCCGCCCGCGCTGTACCATAGGGCGCGTTTGCAATTCGGAGCCGATCGCACCTTCTGGCGGACGGTCAACCGCCCGCGGCGACCATGCTCAACGCATCGACAGTTCGTTCGGTCACGATCGCGGCCACGATCGCCGCGGTGTTCGGCACCTTCGCCGTTCTCGCCTGGATCGTGTTCCCCGTCTGGCAGGAGCATCACGCCGTCACGTCGCTACTCGACGCCGTCGAGCATCACGACTTGGCGACGATCGACGAGCAGTCGGAGATCTTGCGTCGCATGCACCGGGGCGAGTCGGCGGTCGCGGCGCTCAAGGGTGCGATGCGTAACCGCGACAGCAGCGTGCGGAAAGACGCGACGGCGGCCCTCGCCAAATTCGGCCCCGACGCCCGTGCCGCCGCGCCGGCCATGGTCGAAGCGATGGACGACACCGACGCCGGCGTCCGCCGCGCGGCCACGCAGGCCATCGAACGGCTCGGCACGGAGGCACTGTTCGCGCTGATGGACGGCCTGCGTAGCGACGACCCGCAGATTCGCGAACTCGCCGCCGAACTGCTCGGCGACCTCGGCCCCGCCGCCGCCATGGCCATCCCCGCACTGCTCGACGCCATGCAAGATGACACGCAAGGGGTGCGACAGCAGGCGACCACGGCGATGAGCGAGATCGGCGAGCGGGCCGTGCCGTCGCTCGAAGACGCGCTGGGTAGCGACGACGCCCGCGTGCGGCTCGCCGCCGCCGCCGCGCTGGCGGAAATAGGCCCCAGCGCCCGCCGCGCCGTGCCCGCGCTCACCGCCGCACTCGACGACACGGACGACGACGTGGTCGCCGCCGCCGCGCACGCACTCGCCGAGATCGGCCGCGACGCCGAATCGTCCCTCGACACACTCCGCGAGCGGCTCGGCGACACCACTAACTCCGCCGCCGTCTGGATCGCCATCGCCATCTGGAAGCTCGACGCCGACTCCGACACCGCCGTGCCGGCCCTCGCCACCGCCTTGCGTGACGACTCCGCCGCCACGCGCCGCCTCGCCGCCCGATTCCTCGGCACCATCGGCCCGCTGGCCCGCTCGGCCACCGACCCCCTCACCAACGCGCTCGACGACGACGACGAAGACGTCGCCAGCGCCGCCGCCGACGCACTGAAGCTCATCGTCCGCGAGTAGCCCCGACTAGACCAGGTTCACAAGCCGAGCATGGCAGGAATAGCAAGGCAAAACGACGAGGCACGAACAAAGTGAGACGGCCCCGACCGAGCAAGCGACCTCACGGGTGCAAAGCGGGCATTTGAGTGGGAGTTGGGGATACGAAAGAGGTTACTGGGGGACGAGCATTCGCATACAAGGCTCGTGCAGGAGAATCTTGAGGCCGTCAATGAGCTGATCGGTGCCGGCGGGCGGGCGGTGGAATGACGTGCGGGGCTGGTGGAGGAGTGACATGGGCGGGTGGAATATCGATTGGGGGCGGGAGACTGATTCAATAGGCGAGTGATTCCAACAAATCTTCCTGGAAGTCATTGACATTCGTTGACAAAACGTGGAACATTGTCCGTTGAGAATCGAACAGTGATCGAGAGTGCAATATTTTATTCGCCGTGTTCGTCAATCTTCCGGCCATGCGCGTAAGTTTTTTATACGTGCGCGCTAGTTTACCGGCCGTGCGAGTCAGTTTATCGGCCGTGCGCGTCAGTTTACCTTCAATGCGCGTCAGTTTACAGGAAGTTCTCGTCAGTTTGTCGGAATCGTCCTTCGATCCACGGCAGCAGGTCGGCGTTCAGTTTGGCGCCCGGCAGCCCGCTCGAATTCTTCACCGCCGCCGGACTGGCCGCCGCGGGGAACATCGCGAGCTTCAAGGTGTACGTCATCACCACGACCCACAACGAGAAGGGATCAAACGCCGTCAGCGTGACGCGTCCGGTGGTCGTCGTGCCGGCGTAGGGGAAGTTTGAAGGGGGAAGAGGGCAGGGTGAAGGGTGAAGGGTAAGATTTTCACTCTTCGCTCTTCTCTTTTCACCCTTCACTCTTCACCCTTCACCCTTCTCTTCATAAACTGAGTTCATGATCAAGCTCACCGACCTGCGCGAGATGCTCCGCTACGTGCCGAGCTTCCGCGAGAAGCTGTTTGTGATTTCGATCGACGGGGAGATCGTCGAGGACGAGCATTTCGCGAATATCTTGCTCGACATTGCGCTGCTCCGGAGCCTGAACGTTCACGTCGTGATCGTACACGGGGCGAGCTTTCAGCTTCGACGGCTGGCCGCCGAGATGGGTGAGCCGGTGTCGAATGCGGATGGGACCGGAGTCACGGACGCGACGACGCTGCGGCTGGCACTCACGGTCGCGAATCGGCTGACGCACGAGATTCTTGAGGGGCTGGCGTCGAACGATCTGCGGGCCGCGTGTACCAACGCGGTCATCGCACACCCCGCCGGGATTTTGCGTGGCGTCGATATGCAATTCACCGGCAAGGTCGAGCGGATCGACGCGGCGTTTCTGCGTACGCTGCTGGAACAGAGCATCATTCCCGTCGTGTCGCCGCTGGGATTCGACGGAGACGGCAAGACGTACCGCGTGAACTCGGACGCGATCGCACTGGCCGTCGCGCTCGAGCTGCAAGCGAAGAAGCTCGTGTACATCACGCCGCGCGACGGCATCGAACGGGCCGGGAAATTGGTGCGGCAACTCGCGGTCGCCGAGGCGGAGGAGCTGCACAAGAAGTTTCGCGACGAACTCGTGCCGGAAATGGTGTCGAAACTGGAGCACGGCTGGAAGGCGTGCGGCGGCGGCGTCGATCGCGTACACATCATTAATGGACGACTCGACGAAGGGCTGCTCGCCGAGGTGTTCTCGTCGGAAGGCGTCGGCACGCTGATCTATGCGAACGAGTACCAGGCGGTTCGCCCGGCGATCAAGAAGGACGCGCGGGCGATCATGCAGCTCATCGCGGCGTCCGTCGAGAATGAAGAGCTGCTCAAGCGCACGCGAGGGGGCATCGAGAAGCAGATCGCCGACTACTTCGTGTTCGAGATTGACCGCAACCCGGTCGGCTGCGTCGCACTGCACCCGTACGCGGACGACGGCAAGGCGGAGCTGGCGTGTCTCGCGGTCAGTTCGGCACACGAGAACCGCGGCATCGGGCGGAAGCTGATGGCGTTCGTCGAAAAGCTGGCGCGCGAGCGCGGGTATCGCGAATTGTTCTGCCTCTCGACGCAGACGTTCGCGTACTTCGAGCAGAAGGGCGGCTTCCGCGAGGCGACGCCGGGCGACTTGCCGGCCGCGCGGCGGCTGCAATGGGAGCAGAGCCGGCGCAATTCGCGCGTGCTCGTCAAACCGCTGCACAACCGATCCGAGGTCCCCGCGTGATTCGTGTCCAAGGTCTCACGAAAGACTACGACGGCAAGCGGGCGCTGGACGGCGTCACGTTTGAGATTCCCGCCGGGCAGATTTGCGGGTACCTCGGTCCGAATGGGGCCGGCAAATCGACGACCGTGAAGATTCTCTGCGGCATGCTGCGGCCGTCGGCCGGCGAGGCGAGCGTCGCCGGCTTCGACGTCGGCCGCGATCCGATCGAAGTGAAGCGACGCATCGGCTACGTGCCGGAGCAGGGTACGTTGTACGGGTCGCTCACGCCGCACGAATTCCTGTCGCTCATCTGTGAGCTGTTCGCGATCGAGCCGGCGGAGATCGGCGACCGGATTGCTCGATACTTGCGGCTGTTCGATCTGTCCGCGACCGCGCAGCAGCGGATCGAAACGCTGTCCAAGGGCATGCGGCAGAAGCTGCTCATCTCCGCCGCGCTGATTCACGATCCGCAAGTCTTGCTGATGGACGAGCCGCTCGACGGGCTGGACGTGTACTCCGCGCGGCTGGTCAAGGATCTGATGCGCAACCTGGCCGCGGAGGGCAAGACGATTCTGTACAGCTCGCACGTGCTCGATGTGGTCCAGCGGATGTGCGACCGCGTGATCATTTTGCACCGCGGCCGCGTGGTCGCCGACGCCCCGACGCAGGAGTTGCTCGGCCGCGGGTCGGATGCGTCGCTCGAAGACGTGTTTCAATCGCTCACGTGCTCGCCGGAGCAACAGCAGCTCGCGAATGAGTTGATCGCCGCGTTGCGTCAGGGCGGGGCCGCGGCCGCGCTGGCGGCGGCGGGACGCGACGCAGCCGCCGACGCGAGCACGGAGGACCGCCCGTGAACTGGGCACTCACGCGGATCGGCGTCGAGCCGCGGCCGTTTCGCGCGCTGCTGCGGGCCAGCGTGTGGATGGACCTGCGCAGTCAGCACTATCGCCGGGCGACGCGGGCCGGCGACAGCAAGCTGTTCACGCCGCTCTTCTGGGTGTTCGCTCAGAATCTCTTCGTGAGCCTGATTTGTTCCGCCGTGCTGTTTGGCCGCACCGACGTTTTCCACTACGCGATGGCGAACATCGCGGTCTCGGTCATGATGCTGGCATCGGCCGTGGTCGTGGAATTTCACGAGGTCGTGCTGAATCCGGATGACGCCGCCGTGCTCGCGCACCTGCCGATCCGGCCGCGCACGTACGCCGCCGTGCGGCTGGCGAACCTGCTCGTGTACGTGGCGGCGATCGGCGCGTCGCTCAACGTGTGCCCGGCCGTCGTCGGCGCGTGGCTCGGCGACGCGAGTCTGCTGTATTTGCCGGCGTACGTCGTCGCCGCGAGCGCGGCGAACGTCGCGGCGGCGGGCGCGGTCATCGCCGGCTACCTCATGCTCGCTCGATTCGTCGGCCACCGGCGCGTCAAGGACGCGCTCGCGTACGCCCAAATCGGCGTGACGCTCGTCGCAGTGTACGGTGTCCAGTTGCTGCGCCGCGGTTCGGACGAGCGGATGCTCGAATTCCTCCGCGAGCCGCCGGCGTGGTTCTCGTGGTCGCCACCGGGCTGGTTCGCCGGGCTGATGGAAGCGTTGATGGTCCGCTTGCCCGCGTCGCATCTGTGGCCGTGCCTGGCCGCGATTGCGTCGCTCGTCGCCGCGTCGTGGCTGACGTTGTGGCTGCTCACGAGTCAATACGCTCGCGTGCTGAGCGGCGGCGAACTGTTGGCAGCGCC
>Ga0247727_10003077_pt1 | contig 37382 bp, 34 predicted proteins | sample WisWelCaveWW1625_FD_202498 | JGI IMG/M metagenome (GOLD analysis project Ga0247727, IMG submission 202498) | Biofilm microbial communities from Wishing Well Cave, Virginia, United States - WW16-25 | ecosystem: Environmental > Aquatic > Deep subsurface > Groundwater > Cave microbial mat | place...
GGGGGGGGGGGGGGGGGGGGGGGGGGGCGGGCCCCCCCTCTGCCCCCCCCCCCGGGGGCCGCGGGGCCCCCCCCCCCCCCCCCCGGGGGTCACCGCGGGCCGGCCGGGCGCCTAGCCCTGCGCCATCGTAGCGTAGAATTCCTTGTTGTTCTTCGTGCGCTTCAGCCGCTCCAGCAGGAACTCGATGGCTTCGACCGGCGGCATGTCGGCGAGGAACTTGCGCAGCAGGTACACGCGGTTCAGCTCGTCGGCCGGCAGGAGCAGCTCTTCCTTGCGGGTCGCCGACTTGTTCACGTCGACCGCGGGCCAGGTGCGGCGCTCGGCGATGCGGCGGTCCAGCACGATCTCGGAATTGCCGGTGCCCTTGAACTCCTCGAAGATCACTTCGTCCATGCGGCTGCCGGTTTCGATGAGTGCCGTGCCGATGATCGTCAGCGAGCCGCCGCCCTCGATGTTGCGCGCCGCGCCGAAAAACCGCTTCGGCTTGTGCAGCGCGTTGGCGTCCACGCCGCCCGACAGGATCTTGCCCGAGTGCGGTACCACCACGTTGTGGGCGCGCGCCAGACGGGTGATCGAATCGAGCAGGATGACCACGTCCTTGCCGTGCTCCACCAGCCGCTTGGCCTTCTCGATCACCATGTCGGCGACCTGCACGTGGCGGTCGGCCGGCTCGTCGAAGGTGGAGGAGATCACCTCCGCCTTGACGTTCTCTTCCATGTCCGTGACTTCCTCGGGCCGCTCGTCGATGAGCAGCACGATCAGGAAGACCTCGGGATGATTCTCCGTGATCGAGTTGGCGAGCTTCTGCAGCAGGATGGTCTTGCCGGCCTTGGGCGGCGAGCTGATCAGCGCGCGCTGCCCCTTGCCCAGGGGCGCCAGGATGTCGAGCAGGCGCATCGAGACGTCGCCGTCCTTGCGCTCGAGCCGGAGCCGCTGGTCCGGGTACCGCGGGCGCAGGTTGTCGAACGCGATGCGGTGCTTGGCCTTCTCCGGCTCCTCGCCGTTGACGTTCTCGACCTTGAGGAGCGCGAGGTAGCGCTCGCCCTCCTTCGGCGGCCGCACCTGGCCGAGCACCGTGTCGCCGGTGCGCAGGTCGAACCGCTTGATCTGGCTCGGCGAAACGTAGATGTCGTCGGGCCCGTAGAGGTAGTTCCAGTCGGCGCTGCGGAGGAACCCGTAGCCTTCCGGCAGGATCTCGAGCACGCCTTCGCCGCGCAGCACGGTGTCGGTGTCGAGCAGGCTCTGCTCGATGCGGAAAATCAGGTCCTGCTTCCGCATGCCCGAGTAGTTCTGGATGGTCAGCTGTTCCGCCATCGTGTGCAGCTCGGCGACGGACTTCTTCTTCAGTTCGGCGATGTCCACGGGTGGTACGGCTCCGGATGGGTGGCGGGGGCCGGAACGCGTAGCGCGTTTCGGCCGGCAATCCTCTGCGTGACGTGAAGGCGCCCGCGCTCGGCGGGCAAAGGACTCAGGCGTATGAACGGGGTTGATTGGTAGCGCTCGAAGCTACGGCGGGGGCCGGAGCGGTGTCAAGAGGAGGCGCCGGCCGGGTATTGCCACAGTCGTGTAACTCCTTATATTGCTTCAAACTCGGACGTTCCTGGGACCTGCCAATCCGGGTTCGGGTGCCCCCTGCCCCAGGAGGATCCGATGCCGTTGCCCCAGATGAGGCCGGTCGGTCCGGACCCGTCCGAGCCGGCGTTGCACGACCTCGCGCCGATCCGCTACGAGAGCACCATGGTCGCGGTCCGGCTCGCCGTGCGCCGCACCGACGACGGCATTTGGCGCGCCCGGCTCCACTTCGTCGAGACGCCGGGTGAGGCCGAGCGGGTCACGGCGGAGATCTTCTGCGCCACCACCGAGCAGGACCTGTGGGCCGCGGTGCGCGACCTCCGAGACCACCACCTGCGCGACCTCTACCGCTCCCTCGCGGCGTAGCCGGTGATGACCGGCGAGCAGGACGCCATCCGCAAACTGCGACACGACATCGCCAACCCGCTGGCGGCGCTCCTGGCCGAAACCCAGCTCCTGCTGCTTAACGAGGCGAAGCTCGACCGGAGCACCGTCGAGGGCCTGCGGGAGATCGAGGGCCTGGCGCGCCGGCTGCGCGACATCCTCCAGGCCTCGCGCCAGACCGAGCAGACCGGCTGATCCGATGGACCTCCTGACCACGACGCGCGACGACCTGCGCGCGTGGGGCCTTCCCGCCCGCGTCCCCGTCCTGGTGCTGCGCTCGACCCACGTGTTCCCGCTCGGGGTCGCCGCGGTCCAGGTCACCAACCCCACCAACGTCGCGGCGATCCAGTCGCTCGAGTCCGAGCAGCACACGGTGGTCATCGTGCGGGCCGACCAGCCCGACGTGGATCCCGCAACCCTCGCGGGCCGGGTCGGCGTCGCCGCCCTGGTCCTGGATCGCATGAACCTCGCGGGCGACGCGGTGCAGGTGACGCTCCAGGGCCGGCGTCGCGTCCACGTGGACGCGGTGGACACGAGCGGGGCCTGGCCGGCGGCGTCGGTGAGCCCGGTGGTCGAGACCGCGGAATCGGTCCACGAGCTCGACCGCCGCGTCGGGGCCGTCCTGCGGCTGGCGGAAACGCTCGCCGCGCTCGAGCCGGCCGTGAGCCCCGAAGCCGTCGAGAACCTGCGCGCCAACGCGGAGGACGCGAGCCACTTCGCCGACCTCGTGGCGAGCGCGCTGCCGTTCAGCCTGCAGCAGCGCGACAAGGTGATCGCCGAGCTCAGCGCCGGCGGCCGCCTTACGCTCCTCGCCGATTTTCTGGCCGCGCACGTCGAGCGCGCGCAGGTCCAGCGCGAGGTCGACCGGCTCACCGGGCTGCACGTCGAGCGCGGTCGCCGCGAGTACCTGCTCCGCCAGCAGATGGAGGCGATTCGCGAGGAGCTGGGCGAGAACGACGCCGAACGCGAGCTCCTCGAGCTCAAGGAGCGGATCGAGAAGCTGCCGCTCCCCGAGGCGGCGCGCGCCGAGGCCGATCGCGAGCTGCAGCGGCTCGGCCGCCTGAGCCCGGCGTCGGCCGAGTACCAGGTGGCGCGCACCTACCTCGACTGGATGCTCGAGCTGCCGTGGGGCAACAGCGCACCGGAGCGCGCCACGAGTCCCAGCGAAGTGCGCGCCGTGCTCGACAAGGGCCACCTCGCGCTCGACGAGGCCAAGCGCCGCATCACCGAGTTCCTCGCGGTGCGCCGGCTCGCACCGCAGGCCCGCGCCCCCATCCTCTGCTTCGTCGGTCCGCCCGGCGTCGGCAAGACGTCGCTGGGCCGCGCCATCGCCGACGCGCTGGGCCGGCCGTTCGGCCGCATGAGCCTGGGCGGCGTGGACGACGAGGCCGCCATCCGCGGACACCGCCGCACCTACGTCGGGGCGATGCCCGGCAAGATCATCCAGGAAATGCGCCGCCTGAAGATGATGAACCCGGTGCTCATGATCGACGAGATCGACAAGCTCGGCAGCGGCCGGCCGGGGCAGGGCGACCCCAGCTCCGCGCTGCTCGAGGTGCTCGACCCCGAGCAGAACGTCGCCTTCGCCGACCACTACCTCAACGTCGCCTTCGACCTGTCGCACGTGCTGTTCATCGCGACGGCCAACACCTTGCCCGGCATCCCCGATCCCTTGCTCGACCGGATGGAGATCATCGAGGTACCCGGCTACACGCTCGAGGAAAAGTGCGCCATCGGCCGCACGCACCTGTTGCCGCAGGTGTACGCGGAGCACGGGTTCGCCGAGACCGAGGTCGCCTTCCCCGACGACACGGTGCGCCTCGTGGTGACGGGCTACGCGCGCGAGGCCGGCGTGCGGCAACTCCGCCGGGACCTGGCTACGGTGCTGCGCCGGCTGGCCACGAAGAAGGCCGAAGGCGACGCCGGTCCCTGGACGGTGGACGCCAAGCTCGTGGACGAAGTGCTGGGCCAGCCGCGGTTTGCGGACGAGCGCATCGGGAAGTCCGCCGTTGGCGTGGCCAACGGCATGGCCTGGACCGCCACCGGCGGTGACCTGCTGCCCGTGGAGGCCGTGATGATGCCGGGCAACGGCGGGTTCCAGGTCACCGGCCGCCTGGGCGACGTGATGGTCGAGTCGGTGCAGGCCGCCTCCTCGTTCGTGCGCAGCCGCGCCGAGGCGCTCGGCATCGGCGCCAAGCGCTTCGGCGAAGTGGACGTGCACGTCCATTTCCCGGAGGGCGCCATCGCCAAGGACGGGCCGTCGGCCGGCGTCACGATCGCCGCCGTGCTCGCGAGCCTGTTCACGGACCGGCCGGTCAAGAGCGACCTCGCGATGACCGGCGAGATCACGCTGACCGGGCGCGTGCTGCCGGTGGGCGGGCTGCGCGAGAAGCTGGCCGCCGCCGCCCGGAGCGGCGTCACCGCGGCCGTGATCCCGGCCGAGAACGCGCCGGATCTGCGCGACGTGCCCGAGAGCGTGCAACGCGCGCTCACGATCCACCTGGTTGCCACGGCCGACGAGGTCCTGCGCCTCGCCCTCCTGCCGCGCGTCAAGCGGCCGCGCACCCGCAAGGGGTCACGCCGGTCACGCCGGACCAGGGGCGCGAAATCAGTCACGAAGCGGAAGGAGCGTCGGTGAGCGAACCGAAGGGCTCGCTGGTCCAGGGCATCAACCTGCCGGCCGCGGTCAGCCTGGTCGTGGGCTCGATGATCGGGTCGGGCATCTTCATCGTGTCGGCCGATATCGGGCGCCAGATGGGCTCGCCGGGGCTGCTCGTCCTGGTCTGGGTCATCACGGCCGTGATCACGGTGATGGGGGCGCTCAGCATATGCGAGCTGGCCGCGATGTACCCCAGGGCCGGTGGGCCGTACGTGTTCCTTCGCGAGGGGCTGGGCCCGCTGTGGGGCTTCCTCTACGGCTGGACGCTGCTGCTCGTGATCCAGACCGGCACGATCGCGGCGGTCGCCGTCGCTTTCGCCAAGTTCCTCTCGGTGCTCGCGCCCAGGATCACTCCCGACGTCTTCGAGTTCTCGCTCATCCGGCTCCGGGCCCCGGGGGAGCTGCTCTTCGCGCTGTTCGGTCGTGCGCCCGCGACACCCTCGTACATCGAGATCGGTATCTCGTGGCAGCGGATCGTGGGCATCGCGACCGTCGTGATCCTCACCTGGATCAACGTGCGCGGCGTGAAGGAGGCCGCCTGGATCCAGACCGTGCTCACGGTGACCAAGGTCGCCGCGGTGGGCGGGCTCATCCTGCTCGGCCTCACGATCGGGCGGCGCCCGGAGGTGGCGGCACAGAACTTCGGCGGGTTCTTCGCGAACGTGAGCTGGTCGCTCGCCATCTTGCCCGTCATGGGCGCGGCGATGGTGGGCTCGCTGTTCAGCTCCGACGCGTGGAACAACGTCACCTTCGCGGCCTCCGAGGTCGAGAACCCGCAGCGCAACCTGCCGCTCGCGATGGTGCTGGGCACCACCATCGTCGGCCTGATCTACGTTTCGGCCAACTTCGCGTACCTGTCGACCCTGTCGTTCGCCGAGATTCAGCACGCCGCGGAGGACCGCGTCGGCACCGCCGCTGCGGAGGTCATCTTCGGCGACGCCGGCCGGACCCTGATGGCCATCGCGATCATGATCTCGACCTTCGGGTGCAACAACGGACTCATCCTGGCGGGGGCGCGCGTCTCGTACGCCATGGCGCGCGACGGCCTGTTCTTCCGCAAGGTCGGCTCCGTGGATCCGGTCCGGCACACGCCGAAAGTCGCGCTGTGGGCGCAGTGTCTGTGGACCTCGGTGCTGGCGCTGTCGGGCAGTTACAACGACCTGCTCAACTACGTGATCTTCGCGGCCGTCCTCTTCTACTTCCTCACGGCCATCGCGCTGTTCCGGCTGCGAAGCCTGAAGCCCGACCTGCCGCGACCGGTGAGGACGATCGGCTACCCGTGGCTGCCGGGGCTCTACTGCCTGTTGACCGGCGCCATCATGGTGAACCTGCTGTTCAAGAGCCCCCTCTACACCTGGCCGGGCCTCATCATCGTGGCCCTCGGCGTGCCGGTGTACTTCGCATGGCGGCGGTTCGGCCGCCCGTCGCCGGAGGGCGCCGCCGCGGGTTGAGCGCGGAGTGGGCCCTCAACACGGGGCCCGGTGGCGGCGTATCTTGGGGGCCACTCACGCCGCACCGTTCCCGGGAGGCTTCCCATGTCCGTCCGCTGGTCATTGGCCGCTGTCGCCCTCCTCTGCGCCGTGCCGGCCGCGGCGCAGGAGCTGCAGCCGCCACCGGAGTTCAACGAATGGACCGTGCCCTGGGAGCGGACCCGCCCCCGCGACCCGTTCGTCGGCCCCGACGGCCGCGTCTGGTTCGTCGGACAGACGGGCCACTACGTCGCCGTGCTCGACCCGACCAACGGGCAGTTCCGGCGGTTCGAGCTCGACTCCGGTGCCGGCCCGCACAACCTGATCGTGGACCCTCGCGGCATCGTCTGGTATTCCGGCAACCGCGTCGGGAACATCGGCCGGCTCGATCCCCGCGATGGGTCGATCCGGCGGTATCCCATGCCCGACAGCACGATCCGCGACCCGCACACCATGGTGTTCGACAGCCGCGGCGATATCTGGTTCACCGCGCAAACCGGCAACGTGATCGGCAAGCTCACGGTGGCGACCGGTGAGGTCCGGCTGATTCGGGTCCCGACGCCCCGCTCGCGCCCCTACGGCATCGTCGTGGACCGCACCGACCGGCCCTGGATCGTGCTGTTCGGCACCAACAAGATCGCGACCGTGGACCCGCGCACCTTCGAGCTCACGGAATACCCGCTGCCCCGACCGGAAACGCGGCCCCGCCGGATCGCCCTCACCTCCGACGGCGCCATCTGGTACGGCGACTACGCGGCCGGGATGCTCGGCCGGTTCGATCCGGCGACGCACCAGGTCCGCGAGTGGCCGCTCCCCGGCGGCGCGACCTCCCGGCCCTACGCCGTGATGTCGGACGGAATGGACCGCATCTGGCTGGTGGAGACCGGGGCCCAGCCCAACCGGTTTGTCGGCTTCGATGCGCGGACGCAGCGGTGGGTGAGCAGCGGGGCCGTGCCGAGCGGCGGCGGCACAGTACGGCACATGTTCTGGGACCCGACACGCCAGGCGATCTGGTTCGGCGCCGATGTCGGCACCATCGGGCGGGCCATCGTGCCTCCGGCGGTCCCGACGCCGTGACTTCGGGCCGCGCCTTCCGCCGCGGCGGGCGGGCGCGGATAGGTGTTCTCGTCACCCTCGCGGCCGGTGCCCTCGCGGTTTCCGGCTCGAGGGTGACGGTGCATCCGCACGGGCCACCCATCGGCCACACCGGCGGCTTCGGTGAGCCGACCTGCCATGCCTGCCATTCATCCGAGGACCTGAACGCGCCGGGCGGCCGACTGACCGTCGAAGGCCTGCCGGCGTCGTACGAGCCGGGGCGCGAATACGACGTCCGCATCGTCCTGACCCGCGTGGACATGCGGCGGGCCGGCTTCCAGCTCACCCTGCGCTACGCCGCCGGCGATTCAGCCGGCCGTCAGGCCGGCACGGTCCAGGGCTCGCTCCCCCGAGCCGTCGTGGTGACCGAACGCTCCAGTGGCATCGCGTACGCCCAGCAGACCATGGAAGGGTCGGGGCTTGCAGGCGGCACCACGTCGTGGACCGTGCGCTGGGTTGCCCCGCGGCCGGCCCGCGGACTGGTGGTGCTGCACGTGGCGGCCAACGCCGGGAACGACGACAACTCGCCCATCGGCGACTACACCTATGCCGACAGCGCCCGGGCCGTCCCGCCCCACCCCTGAGGCAGCCCGGCCGGCGGGCCCGTGGCGGTTCGCCGCGGGCGTGGTTATCAGTATGAAGTAGCTGCGCCCAGGAGGCCGCCTTGAGATTTCGACCGATCGTGCTGACCGCGGCGCTGTGCGCCGCCGTCGCCGGCACGGCCTTCGCGCAGAAGGATGCTCCCCGGATCACGCGCGATACGGACCGCGACGGCGTCCCGGATCTTCGCGATCGGTGCCCCGGCACGCCGCCCAGCATCGTGGTGAACGCCACCGGATGCGTGGCACCCGTCCCGCTGCCCCAGGAGCCCGCGCAACCTCTGCAGCGCGCGGGCGGAGCGCCCACCGGCGGGCAGCCACCCGTCGTGCAAACGCCCGCCGTGCAGACGCAGCCGGTCGTCACGCAGTCCTCCCAACCAGACACGGCGGCCCGTCGTGCGGCGCCGCCGGCGGGGCTGCCGTCCCAGCTCCCGGGCGCCAACCCGGCGCCGCGCGCCGCGGACTCGACCGCGCGGGCACGCGACACCACGGCGCGGACCCCGACCGGCCAGCCCGCGAACCCGGGCGGGGGCCTCCCCGCCCCGGTCGTGGTGCCGCCCATTGGCGGCGGGGCGCAACCGGCGAATCCCGGCGCCCAGCCGGCGGCCCCCGGCCGCCAGCCCTCGGGCCAGCCCGCCACGCCGAGCCGGCCCGAGGTGATCCTTGCCGCGGTCGGGGCGCCGTCGGTGACCGGCGGGTTCTTCATGCCGCCCTCCGGGGCGCGCAGCGATTCAGGCCGCATCGAGTACCTGCGCATCTACGCGCTCCGCCTCGACTCGGCCATCTCGGCGCTGGTCGAAGTGTTCCGCGGCACCGCGCCCCCGCCGCTGGCGCAGGACCTGGCCGGCGTCAGCTCGCGGGTGCGGGACCGCTGGGACCGCTGCCGCCGCTTCTACTTCGACCTGGCGTCGTTCGGCGACGCGATGGTCATCGTGAAGGACAGCCTGCCGGCCAACGCGCTGCTCGCCCGCGCGGCGACGGGTCTGACGGACGGGTTCGAGAACACGGCCGGCCTCCAGGAGTGCGACAACATCGCGAGCGCCCTCGAAGAGCCCGCGCGGTGGTCGCCGTGGGCCGATTCCTACGCGACCAGCATGCGGAACTTCTTCCGCGAGTGGTACCCCCAGCTGCGCGCGATCCACGAGGCCAACCGCTCGCTCGGCCGGGTGCTCAACGGGATGCTCCCGGCCGAGCGCCGACTGCCCAGCTTCGGCGCGCTGCCACCGACCCCGCCCACGGTGGGGAACTGAGCGTGGCACGGGTACCAAGCGGGTGTTTCGTGGCCGCGCTGGTCGCCGGGATCGCATCGGTCGCTCGCGCCCAGACGCCCGCCGCTCCGACGGACACCACCATCCTGCAGCCGCAGGAGATCGGCACAGTGCGCGTCGGCCAGACGGTCCGGGGCATGCTCGAGGCCGGGGACTGGACCATGGCCGACGGCACGTTCGCCGACATCTGGTACGTGCAGGGCCAGGCCGGCCAACGGATCGTGGTCACGCTGCGCTCGAGCCAGTTCGATTCCTACCTGCAGCTGCTCGACGCGGCGGGGGCGAAGCTCGCGGAAGATGACGACTCGGGCGGCGGCGGCAACGCGGCGCGCATCACCTTCACGCTGCGCGCCAACGAGCGGTACCAGATCGTGGTGAACAGCTTCGGCGACGACATCCGGCCGGGCCAGTACACGCTCGAAGTCCGCTAGCACGAGGGGCCGGCGGAAACAACGAGGGGCTCCACGGCACGACGCCGTGGAGCCCCCAGTGTTTTTCTATCGGCGGAGAACTAGCGGCCGACCCGGAGCCCGGCGCCGAACTGGAAGTTCAACATGTTCGAGCCTTCCACATTGGTCGGAGGCGGGGCCGCGTTGAAATCATCGAGGCCCTGGCTCGAATACGAGGAGATCATCTGCGCGCGGCCGAAGATCTGGATCGTCGCGCGCGGTCCCATCGGGATATTGTAGCCGGCGCCGACGAACGCCATGGGACTGGACGCGTCGAAATCCGAGGCCGGGAAAGCCGCGCTGCCGAGCGTGTACAACGTAATGCCGCCGCCAACCTCGATGAACAGCGGCGATACCGCGCCGCTGGGCAGGCGCCCGCCTGGCCGGATGACAATGGACCCCGCGATCTGCGTCATCGTGAAGTCCTCCTCGAACGCCGACGATCCGCCCGTCACGAAGTCGAGCTTCTGGCTGAAGGTGCGGTTCACGCCGACCGCGATGCCGATGTTCTTGCTCATCCCGAGCTCGATCGCGGCGCCGAGCAGCAGCGCGCCGGCGGGCTCGAGGTGGATGTCGTTCGGGACGTCCTCAGCGAGCACCCCCGGCAGGCCGTAGCCCGCGAAGGGCACGATCGCGATCCGGGTCTGGGCGGCGAGCGGCGCCGCCAGGAAAGCCATACACACCGCGGCGACCAGCGGCCGATTTGCCCTCACTGCTCCTCCTTGTCGTGGTGACTCGGACGATCCTTGGACCGGCCGAATATTCCGCTCCGGCGCCCCAACCGCAACTGCGGGCACCGAACCCGAGGGCGCCCGCCGAAAACAAGGCGGCCCCGCCGCGGGGGCAGGGCCGGATCGTCGCCGAGATGCGCCGGACAGGAGTCGAACCTGTGACCTTTAGCTCCGGAGGCTAACGCTCTATCCAGCTGAGCTACCGGCGCGCGGGGAACGAGCTTTGAGCTATGAGCTGTGAGCTATGAGTGATCAGTCATCCAGGTTCCTCACAACTCCCAACTCCCAGCTCCCAGCTCACAGCCGTCTTTGCTCACGAGTCGGGGTGGGCGGATTTGAACCGCCGACCTCCTGGTCCCGAACCAGGCGCGCTAACCGGGCTACGCTACACCCCGAAAACATCGAAACATACAAAGGCGTGATGGGTGATGCGTGATGAGTGAGAGGTGATGGGTGAGGGGTGATGGGTTGCGCCCCGCCGACCCTATCACGCATCACCTATCACGTCTCACTCATCACTATCACTCATCACGCCTTTGCTTCGATGTCAGCGCGCCCACGAGGAGTCGAACCCCGAACCTTCTGATCCGTAGTCAGACGCTCTATCCAGTTGAGCTATGGGCGCGGATGGGCGGTACTAGATTCGAACTAGTGACCTCTACGATGTCAACGTAGCGCTCTAACCAGCTGAGCTAACCGCCCGGTATACCGTGGGATCGACGGACCGGGGGATCGAAAAGGCGAGTCGGTGCTCCTGCTTTTCGGTCTTTCGATCCCTCGATCCCTCGATCCCTCGCCTTCGAGGAGCGGGAAACGGGACTCGAACCCGCGACCCCAACCTTGGCAAGGTTGTGCTCTACCAACTGAGCTATTCCCGCGTGGTGGAGGCGAGGGGAATCGAACCCCTGACCTCTTGAATGCCATTCAAGCGCTCTCCCAACTGAGCTACGCCCCCACGGCCCCGCGGTGCCCGAAACTGGGGGCTTCCGCTGGGAGCCCGGAAACGTATTTTGGTGGCCGCGAAAGGTCAATTAGAACCTTTTTCCCGGTGATGGGTATCACGGCCGGAGCACCTCTAAGCCGCTGACGGGCGCCGGGTTGAGGCGCCCCAGGCATACCAGGCACAGTAAGGAAAGCGAATTGGACAAGCCCACAACCGTCCGCAAGCGCCGCCGGCCCTCCAAGCCGCTGCTGCCGCTCTCCCCCGGAGAGGCGGATCGGGATATTCTCGACCAGTACCTGTACGAGGTTTCGGTCACCCCGCTCCTCAAGCCCCACGAGGAGATCGAGCTGGCCAAGAAGGTGCGCGCCGGTGACCACGATTCCATGCAGGAGCTGGTGCGCCGCAACCTGCGGTTCGTCATCTCGGTCGCCAAGAAGTACCAGAACCGCGGCCTGCCGCTCACCGACCTCATCGGCGAGGGCAACGTCGGCCTGATGACCGCCGCGCGGAAGTTCGATCCCGACCAGGGCGTGAAGTTCATCTCGTACGCCGTGTGGTGGATCCGGCAGGCCATCCTGGCCTCACTGGCCCGGCAGGGCCGTACCGTCAGGGTTCCCCTGAACCGGACCGCCGACCTGTCGAAGATCGTCCGCACCGCCGAGGCGCTGCGCCAGAATCTGCGGCGCGAGCCGACCCCGGAGGAGATCTCGAAGGCGACCGGGCTCTCGCTCGAGGTGGTGCAGTCGCTCGCAGCGCTGAACAGCGGCGAGGTGCGGCTCGACGCGCCGCTCGATCCGGACGGCGACCGCTCCCTCATCGAGCGGTTCGCGGTGGACGAGGCGCCGAGCGCCGAAGACCAGGCGATGGACCGGTTCCTCGCCCAGGAAATCGAGAGCGCCCTGGCCACGCTGCCGCCGCGCGACGCCAAGGTGCTGCGACTCTACTTCGGGCTCGACGGCGGCCGCGAGCACACGCTCGAGGAGATCGGCGGGATGCTCGGCGTCACGCGCGAGCGGATCCGCCAGCTGCGCGACCGCGCCCTGAAGCGGCTGCGTGAAGGCCAGGTCGGCAAGGCGCTGGCCTCCTTCGCCGCGTAAGCTCCAGTCACATTCTTTACCTGCGCTAGCACGGGGCGTATCTTCGCTCCGTGCTAGCGGTTATTGGCCGCCAGGCGACCGGCTTCGTCGCGGGGTTCGGTCGCTTGGGGCTCTTCGTGGTGGACATCGTCCGCGCCCTGCCGGACGCGCGCACCTGGGGGCGGCTGCTCGCCCAGCAGATGCGCCGCATCGGCGTCGACAGCCTGCCGATCGCGCTGTTCATCGCGGCGTTCACCGGCATCGTCCTGGCGCTGCTCTCCTCCTACGTATTCACCGGCGCGGTCCCGCTGTACCTGGTGGGCACGCTCGTCGGCAAGACCATCATGCTCGAGCTGGGGCCGGTGCTGACGGCGCTGGCGCTGGCCGGACGGGTCGGCGCGACGATGGCCGCCGAGCTGGGCACGATGCGCGTCACCGAGCAGGTGGACGCGCTCGAGACCATGGCCTACGACCCGTTCGCCTATCTCGTGGTGCCGCGCGTGCTGGCCGGCACGCTGATGTTCCCGGTCATCATCGCGCTCGCCATGGGGATGGGCCTCCTGACCGGGTGGCTGGCGGCGACCAACCTGCTGCCGCTCAGCACCAACGAGTTCGTGAACGGGCTGATGAAGTTCTACACCGATTTCGACTGGCAGTACGGGCTCATCAAGTCGGCCTCGTTCGGCTTCACGATCACGCTCATCGGCTGCTTCCTCGGCCTCGGCGCGCGCGGCGGCGCCGAGGGCGTGGGCAATGCGACCATGCGCACGGTCGTCTTCAGCGCCGCGATGATCCTGGTGCTCGACGCCTACTGGGCGGTCACGCTGCTGCGGAGCGCCGGATGATCGAGTTCGCCGATCTCCGGAAGGCGTTCGGGGCCAAGCACGTGCTCGAGGGCTTCACGCTGACGGTGCGGGACGGGGAGACGATGGTCATCATCGGCTACTCGGGCACCGGCAAGAGCGTGGCCATCAAGCACGTGGTCGGCCTGCTCGATCCGGACGCGGGGCACGTGGCGGTGGATGGCGAGGTGGTGCACGAGCTGGACCGCCCGCAGCTCCAGGCGGTCCGCGCCAGAATCGGCTTCGTGTTCCAGTTCGCGGCGCTGTTCGACTCGCTGACGATCTACGAGAACGTGGCGTTCGGCCTCCGCCGACGCCGCGACCTCGAGGAGTCCGAGATCCAGGACCGCGTGGCCCACGCGCTGGAGCTGGTGGACCTGCCCGGGGTGGAGCAGCGCATGCCCGCGGAGCTCTCGGGCGGCATGCGCAAGCGGGTGGGGCTCGCGCGCGCGATCGCCATCCAGCCCAAGTACATGCTGTACGACGAGCCCACCACGGGCCTCGATCCGGTGACCAGCGCGGTGATCGACCAGCTGATGGTGCGCACCCGCGAAGCGCTCGGCGTGACGAGCATCGTCATCACCCACGACATGCGCTCGGCGTACACCATCGGCGACCGCATCGCGATGCTGTACCAGGGCCGCGTGCGCCAGGTCGGCACGGTGGATGAGATCAAGCGCAGCGACGACCCGGTGGTGCGCGGCTTCGTCGAAGGACGGCCCGACGCCCGGCTCGCGATGGAGGGGACGCCGCTCACCGGCCGCGAAGAGGTGGCTGTGGAGGGCGTCCACGGATGAAGCGCGTCAACGAGACGCTGGTCGGCGCGGTCGTCCTCGGCGCGTTCGCGGTGGTGGTCGCCGGGTCCGTGTGGCTCAGCCAGCGACAGTTCGGCGCCAACGACCGGCTCGCGGAAGCGCGGTTCCGCACCATCGGCGGGCTCCAGGAGGGCAGCCAGGTGCTGATGCGCGGCGTGCGCGTCGGCCGGGTCGAGCTGATCAGCCTCGGCGAGGGCAATTGGGTGAACGTGGCGCTCCGGCTCCGCGGCGACGCCCAGGTTCCCGCCAACCCCGTGGCCATCATCCGCTCCACGACGCTGTTCGGCGAATGGGCCGTGGACCTCGGCACCGAGAGCGATCTGCCCGAGGACCCCGAGGTCCGGCGCCAGGTGACCGAGGCGCGGGCCGCGGGCCGGGACCGCTGGCCGGGGGCGGCGCTGCCCGATATCGGCCAGCTGACCGCGCAGGCCGGCCGCATCGCCGGCGACATTGCGACGATCGCCAGCCGGGTCTCGGACGCGTTCGACTCCACCTCGGCGACGCGCCTGCGCGGCGCCTTCGTCGACCTCTCGAACCTGTCGCGGCGGATGAGCACCATCGTGGCCCGCCAGCAGGACGCGCTGACCCGGATCGGCGCGAACCTCGACACCGGGACGACCGCGCTGACGCGCAGCGCCGAAGCCCTCGAGCGCACCATGCGCCGCGCCGACTCCTCCACCAGCCGCGAGCAGCTGCAGCGGATCTTCGGCCGCACCGACACGCTCACCGGCGACCTCCGGCAGATCGCCACGAACCTGCGGCAGCTCTCGGGCGCCGCGGCCGAGCAGTCGGCGGCGGTCTCCCGCACCATCGCGAGCACCGACTCGATCCTCGCGCGGATCGAGGAAGGGCGGGGCACGCTGGGCATGCTGAGCCGCGACTCGACGCTGTACGTCGAAGCGGTGCAGACCGTCCGCTCGCTGCGGGAGATGCTCCAGGACATGCGGACCAACCCGCGCCGCTATTTCGCGTTCTCGGTGTTCTAGATGAGCCGCCGCCCTGCCGTCGAGGAGGTCAGCGCCGGAGGCGTCGTTATCCGCCGGGGCGAGGGCGGCCTCCAGGTGCTGCTCATCAAGGACTCCTACAAGAACTGGGGATTCCCCAAGGGCCACCTCGAGCCGGGCGAAGCAGCCGTGCGGGCCGCGGTGCGCGAGATCGCGGAGGAGACCGGGCTCAAGGACCTGGTGGTGCATGGGCCGATCCGCGACATCGACTGGTTCTTCCGGTTCCGCGGCAGGCTGATCCATAAGACGTGCACGTTCTTCCTCGTCGAAAGCCCGTCGGGCGAGGCCGTGCCCCAGAAGGACGAGGGCATCAGCGAGGTGCGGTGGCAGCCGTTCGAGGAGGCTCTGCGCACGGTGTCGTACGCCAACGCCCGCGAGGTGCTGCGCGAGGCGGGCCAGATGGCCGCGCAGCTCGCCCGGGCGTGAGCCCGCCGCTGGTCGCCGCGTATCTGCCGAGCGCCAAGGCCCGCGCCGCGTTGCGCGGCGCCGTGCCGCGCGGGCGCGCCCGACTGATGATTTGTCGCGCGCCGGCGCAGCTCGAGCGCGCGGTGTCCCGCGCGCTGACCGATGCCGTCGTGCTCGACGTCCACGCGCCCGGCGCGCGCGAGCTGCTGGTGCGGTGCCGCGCGGCCTGGCCCCGCGTGCCGCGGTTCGCGTACGCCGCGTTCCGGCCGGACGACGCGCAGCTCGTGGCGGCGTGCCTCGCCGCCGGCGCGATGCCGATCGTCGAAGGCGTCGAGGACGCAGTGGTCGGCGACCTGGTGCTGTCCCAGACGGCCAGCGCCGTGCGCCTGGCCGCGCTGGCCGAGGCGCCGCGACTGCTCCGGCTTACCGAGCCGCTGCAGGAGCGGGCGTGGCTCGAGGTGTTGCGCCGCGTGGGCGGGCCCCTGCGCGCCGCGGACGTCGCGAAAGTGCTGAAGGTCTCGCGCGAGCACCTGTCCCGGCAGTTCGGGGCCGGCGGCGCCCCGAACCTCAAGCGCGTGATCGACCTCGCCCGCGTGGCGACCGCGTCCGACCTGCTCGGCAACCCGGGCTACAACGTCCGCACGGCGGCCCGGCTGCTCGGCTTCGCCTCAGCGAGCCATCTTTCCGGCGCGGCGCGGCGGGTCGCCGGCGTGACGGCGCGGCGGCTCGCGGGGCTCGGGCAGGGCGGCGTGCTGGCCGAGTTCGCGCGCGGCCGCACCCGGAGCCGCGTGGCGTAAAGGCGGCTCCTTGCTGCTCCAAGGACTTAGTGATTATTTTCACAAGCGATTGCCGACGCCATGCTCACCCTCTGACCCCGGCGCATCCCTATGGCCAACGAGACTGCACTCCGCCCCGGCGAACTGAAGGCCGTCCTGCTGCGCGAGATCGAGGCCGCGAACCTCGGCGCCGCCGACCTCGAGGACGTGGGCACGGTGCTCGAGGTGAAGGACGGCGTGGCCCGGGTGTACGGGCTCACCAAGGCGCTGGCCGGTGAGATGCTCGAGTTCCGCGCCCAGACCGGGGAAACGATCGTGGGGCAGGCGCTGAACCTCGAAGAGGACAACATCGGCGCGGTGGTGCTGGGCAACTACCTCCTGCTGAAGGAGGGCGACGAGGTCCGCCGCACCAGCAAGGTGTTCGAGGTGCCGGTGGGGAAGGCGATGGTCGGGCGGGTGGTGAACGCGCTGGGCGAGCCGATCGACGGCCGCGGGCCGATCGCGGCCGCCGAGACGCGGCGGGTGGAGCTGGTGGCGCCGGGGATCATCGTGCGGCAGCCGGTGAAAGAACCGCTCCAGACCGGCATCAAGGCCATCGATTCGATGATTCCGATCGGGCGCGGCCAGCGGGAGCTGATCATCGGCGACCGCGGCACGGGCAAGACGGCGATCGCGGTGGACACGATCATCAACCAGAAGGGCACCGGCGTCATCTGCGTGTACGTGGCGATCGGGCAGAAGCAGTCCACGGTCGCGTCGGTGGTGGAGCGGCTGCGCGAGACGGGCGCGCTGGAGTACACGGTGGTGGTCTCGGCCGCGGCGTCCGAGCCGGCCCCGCTGCAGTACATCGCGCCCTACGCCGGTTGCACGATCGCCGAGTACTTCATGTACGAGGAGGGCGGGGCGACCCTCTGCGTGTACGACGACCTCTCCAAGCAGGCGGTGGCGTACCGCAACATCTCGCTGGTGCTGCGGCGTCCGCCCGGCCGCGAGGCGTACCCGGGGGACGTGTTCTACCTGCACTCGCGCCTGCTGGAGCGCGCGGCGAAGATCTCGGAAGACCCGCAGGCCATCAAGCAGGACCCGCGCATCAAGAAGCCGGGCGGGTCGCTGACGGCGCTGCCGATCATCGAGACGCAGGCGGGTGACGTGTCGGCCTACATCCCGACCAACGTCATCTCGATCACCGACGGGCAGATCTTCCTCGAGGGCGACCTGTTCTACTCGAACGTGCGCCCGGCGATCAACGTCGGCATCTCGGTGAGCCGTGTGGGCGGCAACGCGCAGATCAAGGCGATGAAGCAGGTGGCGGGCCGGCTGCGGCTGGACCTCGCCCAATTCCGCGCGCTGGAGGCGTTCGCGCAGTTCGGCTCCGACCTCGACGCGGCGACGCTGAAGCAGCTGGCCCGCGGCCGCCGGACGGTGGAAGTGCTCAAGCAGGGCCAGTACACGCCGATGGCGGTCGAGTCGCAGGTGCTGATCATCTTCGCCGTCACGAACGGCTACCTGGACGACGTGGACGTGGAGAAGGTCCGCGACTGGGAGGCCGGCTTCCACGACTTCATGAAGGCGAACCACGCCGCCATCGGCGACGAGATCCGCACGAAGAAGACCCTGAGCGACGAGCTGACGGGGAAGCTCCGCGCCGCGATCGACCAGTACAAGGCGCTGCGCAAGTAGCATGGCGAAGACCCGGGAGCTGAAGCGGCGCATCCGCTCCATCCAGAGCACGAAGAAGATCACGCGGACCATGGAAATGGTGGCCACGTCGAAGCTGAAGCGTGCGCAGGACCGGGTGGTGGCCGCGCGGCCGTACGCCCAGGCGCTCCGGGACGCGATCGCGGACCTGTTGACGCCCGAGCTGGCCGAGCGGTTCCCGCTGCTGCGCCGCCCGCCGAGCCCGGCCAGGGGAGGCCCGAAAGCGGCGGCGGTGCTGATGATCACCTCCAACCGCGGTCTCGCCGGCGCGTTCAACGCCAACGTGATCCGGCTGGCGCTGAAGCGCTGCCTGGAGCTCGAGGGCGAGGGCCATACCGTCGCGCTGTACGCGGTGGGGAAGAAGGGCATCAAGTACTTCCAGCACCTGAAGCGGCCGCTCGCGCTGGCGCGACTCGACATCGGCGACCGGCCCACGGCGGCCCACGCGCTCGAGCTGGTGACGCCGCTCATCGCCGAGTACGAGGCGGGCAAGCTGGCCTCGCTCGACGTGGTCTATGCGAACTTCAAGTCGGCGCTCTCGACGCCGCCGGCGGTGATGCGGGTGTTGCCGATCGAACCGAAAGGCACCGACGCACCGACGCACCGACGCACGGAAAAACAGCGCGCCGCGAACTATCTGCTCAAGCCCGACGCGGATGCCATTCTCACCGCGCTGCTGCCGCTGTACGTGAAGAACCAGGTCTATCGCGCGCTGGTCGAGACCGCCGCGTCGGAGCAGGGCGCACGGCGCACCGCGATGAAGAACGCCACCGACAACGCCGGCGACATCCTCGGCAAGCTGTCGATCACGTACAACCGCGCGCGCCAGGCGCAGATCACGCAGGAGCTGGCGGAGATCGTCGGCGGCGCGGCGGCCCTGGCCGGGTAACTCAGGACGCAAGACTCAAGACTCAAGATCGCTTCTCACTCGAGGTCGAGCATGGCAACGAACGTCGGCAAAGTGGTGCAGGTCATCGGTCCCGTGCTCGACGTCGAGTTCGAGCCGGAGCAGCTGCCGGAGCTCTACACCGCGCTGCGCGTGGAGGAGGGCGACGTCCGGCTCACCGCCGAGGTGCAGCAGCATATCGGCCGCAACCAGGTGCGCGCGGTCGCGATGTCCTCGACCGACGGCGTGGTGCGGGGCATGGGGGCGCTGGACACCGGTGGCCCGATCACCGTGCCCGTCGGCAAGCCGGCGCTCGGCCGGATCCTGAACGTGCTGGGCGAGCCGGTGGACGGCGGCGCGCCGATTCCCGCCGACGCCGAGCGGTGGCCGATCCACCGCGCGGTCCCGAAGTTCGTCGAGCTGGAGCCCAAGACCGAGATCTTCGAAACCGGCATCAAGGTCATCGACCTCATCGCGCCGTTCGTGAAGGGCGGCAAGATCGGCCTGTTCGGCGGCGCCGGCGTGGGCAAGACCGTCGTGATCCAGGAGCTGATCAACAACGTCGCCAAGGGCCACGGCGGCCGCTCCGTGTTCTGCGGTGTGGGGGAGCGCACCCGCGAGGGCAACGACCTCTACCTCGAGTTCAAGGAAGCCGGCATTCTCGACCAGGTCGCCCTCATTTACGGCCAGATGAACGAGCCGCCGGGCGCACGGCTGCGCGTCGGCCTCGCCGGCCTCACGGTCGCCGAGTACTTCCGCGACACCGAGGGCCAGGACGTGCTGGTCTTCATCGACAACATCTTCCGGTTCACGCAGGCGGGGTCCGAAGTGTCCGCGCTGCTGGGCCGCATGCCGAGCGCGGTGGGCTACCAGCCGACGCTCGCCAACGAGATGGGCGACCTGCAGGAGCGGATCACCTCGACCAGGAACGGCTCGATCACGTCGGTGCAGGCCATCTACGTGCCCGCCGACGACCTGACCGACCCGGCGCCGGCGACCGCGTTCAGCCACCTCGACGCCACCGTCGTGCTGTCCCGCGACATCGCGGCGCTCGGCATCTATCCCGCCGTGGACCCGCTCGACAGCTCGAGCCGGATCCTCGACGCGCAGTACATCGGCGACCGCCACTACACGGTCGCGGTGCAGGTCCAGCTGACGCTGCAGCGCTACAAGGACCTCCAGGACATCATCGCGATCCTGGGCATGGACGAGCTGTCGGAGGAAGACAAGGTGATCGTGGCGCGCGCGCGCCGGATCCAGCGGTTCCTGTCGCAGCCGTTCACTGTCGCCGCGCAGTTCACCGGGATCCCCGGCAAGTACGTCAAGCTCGAGGAGACCATCAGCAGCTTCGAGCGCGTCGTGATCGGGGAATTCGACGACCTGCCGGAGCAGGCCTTCTTCATGGCCGGCGGCATCGACGAGGTGATCGAAGCCGCCCGGCGGCTCGAGAGCGCCTGATGAACGAGACGCACGGACGGACCGACGCACAGACGCACAAGGGGCTCCGGGTCAGCGTTGTGTCGCCCGAGAGCATCCTGTTCGAGGGCGAGGCGTCCTCGGCGGTCGTCCCGGCCTACGACGGGCTGCTCGGCATCCTGCCGCGGCATGCGCCGCTCCTGGCGCTCCTCGGCACCGGCACCCTGACGGTCCGGCTCGACGCTGGAGCGCGGCGGTTCCGCGTGGGCGGCGGGTTCGTGCAGGTTAGGGACAACACGGTCCGGGTGGTGGCCGAACAGGCCCGCGCTCTTGACGGGCCGGGGGCGACTTCCTAAGGGGTAGGTATCAGGCTGGGACGCTGAGCCCGAAGGCCCGGTGGTCGCGGCCCGGTTCGGGATAGCCGAAGCGGGCCGCTGTCTTTTGGCGGTCCGCTGCCTACATTACGGTGCGCCGGGAGCTTGGGTCCCGGGCAACCTTCACCGGAGGAACGAGATGCGTCGCATCGGTGTGCTGGTGGTTGTCGGCGCGGTGGCGGCTGCCGTCGCAGGAACGGACGCCCCGGCGCAGGTGCTGGGCATTCCTTATTACCCGACCGCGACGGGGACGGGGGTCAGCGTCGCCGCCGATTACGGCAACCCCGAAGGCGCGGGGCAGTCCATCGCGCTCACGGCAGGACTCGGCGTCAGCCGGTTCGGGTTCACCGCGACCGCCGGCACGACCGACCCGGGTGGCACGCTGGATCGCGAGATCCTCTACGGCGGCACGGCGGGGATGAAGCTGTTTGGCGGCGGTCTGAACCCGGTCACCATCGGGGTGCAGGCGGGCATTGGGCGGACGGAGGTGCTGAGCCCGATCGTCGGCAACCCGACGCGAACGGTGAGCTTTACCAACATCCCGGTGGGTGCGACCGTGCGGCTCAGCCCGCCGCTCTTCCCCTTGAAGCCATTCGGCGTGGCGTACTACACGCTCGGAGACGGCGCGGAGGAGTTCCGCGTGACGGTCGGCGCGAACTTCAACCTCATCCTCGGCCTCGGCGTGCACGGGGCCTTCGACTGGGGCGACAGCGGTTCCACCTGGGGCGTGGGGGCGCACATCAACCTGCGCATGCCCGGCCTGCCCGGCGTGCCGGGCATGTGATCTCGCGCGTGGGGGCGGGCCGCCGGTCCGCCCCCACTGCCGTTCCACTCTCTCTCCGTCAACCGACATATCGTGCCAAGCCTCGCGTTGCGCCGCGTTTGCCGCCTTGCGCTCCCGTTCGCGGTGGCGCCCCTCCTCTACGCGTGTGCGACGACGTACAGCGCCCGCAGCCTCGGGGTCCCGGTCACGATGGCGGCCGGTGTGGGCGAGCCGGTCGTCGGCGACACGTTTCGCGTGACGACCCGCTCCATGCACGTCCTGTGGGGCGCGTTCGCGGCGCGCACGCCGAACCTCCAGCACGTGCTCGCCGGCCAGCTCGGCACGGGCGGGGGGGTCCGCAACCTGACGATCCGCTCCCGCAAGCGCTGGTCCGACCTGCTGGTGACGGGCCTCACACTCGGGCTGCTGTCCCCGACCTCGGTGACCTTCGAAGGGGTCGTGGTCCGGGGGGTGGCTGGCGGTCCGTGAGGGCGGTCACCGTGCCGGTCTGCTCGCCCCATCCTATCTTGAGACGCCCCGTTTTCCGGGGACCCAATTCAACGGAGGGTGATTATGATGAACGCAGTCACGCGTGCGGGTCTCGCGGCGGTCGGTCTCGCACTGGCAGGCAGCCTGCCGGCGTCCGCCCAGATCCCCGGCATGCCGTTGTTCACGAACCCGCGCTACGGCACCGGGATCCGCATTCACGCGGACTTCGGGCAGGCCACCGAAGCGACCGTCGCCGACCGCGTCATTCAGGGCGGCCTGTCGCTCGCCGTGGGGCCCGTCGGCCTGGGCGCGAATGTCGGCGTGCTCAAGGACGACCTCGCCCAGACGCAGACCTGCGTGCAGAACCCGTCGCTGGGCTGCGAGGACCAGACCGTCACGGCGAGCGCGCTGGCGCAGCTCAGGGTGGCCGGCGGCGGGGCCTCCAATCTGTCGCTGTCGGTGTTCGGTGGTGCCAGCACCGACATCACCGCCGCCGATGCCTTCGACTGCTCAACGGTGCCGCCGGCGAACCAGGCCCTTTGCGCCCAGATCGCCGCGCAGTACGGCGCCGGGGCGCGCCAGCTCACGATTCCGGTGGGCGTCGCGATCGGGCTGCGGATTCCGCTCGGTCTCGGCAGCCTCAACCTGTGGGGCGCGCCGCGCTACAACATCACCAGGTTCATTAACTGCGACGCCACCAACCAGGCGATCTGCGACGCGTCGGAGAGCGATTTCCGGTGGGCCGTCGGCGCCGATTTCCCGATCCTGCGCCTGCTCTCGATCCGGGCGGCGTACGACAGCGGCAAGATCGGCAACCAGACCGTGGCGTTCTGGGGCCTTGGCGCCTCGATCGGTCTGGGCGGAATGCGATAGAACCGAGCTTGGGGATTCGGGCTTAGGGCTTCGGGTGGGGAGCTGCAACCGCGGTTCCCCACTCTGCTTCCCCAAGCCCCAAGCCCTAAGCCCTAAGCCCGCTTGTTTCGACCAGCTCGATCACGAGCTGCGCCGAGCGCTCCGCCGCGCCGAGGCCTTTCTCCACGACGGCGCGGGCGGCCCGGCCGGCGCTGGCGTGCGCCGAGTCGCTGGCCAGCCATCCGCCGATCGCGCGCGCCAGCTCGATGCCGTTTTCCACGGCCCGGGCCGCCCCGGCGTCGAGGAGCAGCCGCGCGTCGCGGCTCGACCGCCACTCTGGGCCGAACAGCACCGGGATGCCGAGGGCGGCCGGCTCGATCACGCTGTGCAGCCCCTTCCGATGAAACCCGCCGCCGACGAAGGCGACGTGGGCGAGCGCGTACAGATCGGCGAGCACGCCCACCCGGTCCACGACGCACACATCCCAGGGAGCGGGCGGCCCGCCGCGCGCCGCCGCCTCGAGCGCCGAGAGCCGGACCACGCGCGGGTCCAGGTTCGCCGGGCCGGCGAATGCTTCGATCTCCCTCAGGCGGGGCTCGGTCGGCTCGTGGGGGGCCACCACGAGGCGGATGGGCGTCGCCGGCCAGAGCCTTGGCAAGGCGTCATGCATCACTGCTTCGTCGGCGTCCCACGTGGAGCCCGCCACGACGATGGGCGGTCCGGGCGCGGCGAGCGCGCGCAGGTGCGGCGCGGCCCGGTCCAGCGCGGCGGCGCGGGCCGCCGCCGAATCGTGCCGGGTGTCGCCGGTGATCGCGAGGCGTTCGCGGGCGACGCCAAGCGCCGCGAGACCGTCGGCGTCGGGCTGATCGATCGCGCCGACCCGATCGAGCGCCTGGTACGCGGGGCGCAACAGGCGCTTCGCGAGGGCGCCGCGCCGCGACGACGTGGGCGCGAGCGTCCCCGAGACCAGGCCGAGCCCCACACCGCGGCGGGCGGCGGCGGCGATGAGGACCGGCCACAGATCCGTCGCCGCGAAGACCAGCGCGGCGGGCCGCAGCGCGTCGAGTGCGAGCGCGACGTCGCGCGGCGTGTCGGCCGGGAGGTAGCCGGCGACGTCGGCCGGCAGGGATCGGGCGAGGCGTTCCGCGGAGGCGGACGCGTGTGTGCAGGCGATCTGCCAGTCGGGGCGCAGCGCGCGGACCCGCGCCAGCACGGCCTCGGCCTGCCGGCCTTCGCCCACGCTGGCCGCGTGAAACCACACCAGCGGCGCGCTCGTCCGGTGTGATCGGGACCAGGCGGACAGCACGGCCGCGGCGCCGAAACGTCCCCGCAATGCGCGCCCCAGCTTGCCGGTCCCGGGCGCCAGCGCGGCGAATGGGCGCGCCAGGGCCCACGCCGCGCCGTAGAGGACGTCGATCACGCGCAGTACGTTATCGGGAGCGATGCTGAAAGACTATCTCACCCGCTCGCGCGAAGCCCGCTACAGCCTCACGTTCGCGCTGCCGCTCCTGCTGCTCTACGAAGCGTCGTCGCTCGCGGTCTCCGGCTCAGCCTCGGCCGGGATCCGCAACGGCGCCGACGTCCTGCTCAAGAGCCTGTTCACCACGCTGGGCGGGCGCACCGGCCTGATGCTGTTCTCGCTGGCGCTGTTCGGAACGGGCGCCGTGCTGGTGTGGCGGGACCGGCGCCGGGCCGCCGAGCCGCTCGACGCCCGCGTGTTCGGGTACATGCTGGGCGAGAGCGTGCTCTACGCGGGCGGGTTCGGATTCGTCGTGGGCTGGCTGACCAGCCTGGTGCTGGCGGGACCGCGGCTGCTCGCCCTGCAGGGCACCGCGCTCGATCTGCCCACCCAGCTCGTCGTTTCGCTCGGCGCCGGGATCTACGAGGAGCTGCTGTTCCGGGTCCTGCTGACGGGCGGTCTACTGTGGGGATTCCGGGCCGCGTTCAAGTGGGGTCGGCCTGCCGCGGCGAGCGGGGCGGTGCTGCTCTCGGCCCTGATCTTCTCGGCCTTTCATTATATCGGCCCGCTGGGAGATGCCTTTACCGTGTCCAGCTTCACCTTCCGCGCCATCGCCGGGGTGGCGTTCAGCGGGCTGTACGTGACGCGCGGCCTGGGCATTACCGCGTGGACGCACGCGCTGTACGACGTGGGCCTGTCGGTCCTGATGGCGTAAACGGCGCGGCGGGTGCTTCAGGGGCAGTCGATGGTCTGGACCCAGGCCACATGCCACGTCACGAATCCGTTCGTGAAGTTCTGGGTGACGTCCGAGTACAGCGTGTCCTGGGCGATGCGCATCGTGGCCTCGGGGGCGAAATAGCGGGACGGCGTACCGTCGTCCCAGATGATGGTCACGGCGCCGGCGGTGGTGACCACGAAGCGGCCGCGCGTGGGGAAATTCTGCGCGAGGAAAAACGCGTTGGCGGAATCCACGCCGGTGGCGTTCGTGATCTGGAGGCGCGCCTGGTTGACGCCGCTGACCCGGAAGATCACCTCGCCGATCGTGTCGCCCGGCACGCGCGGGATCAGGATCACGCAATTGTACCCCTGGAACGTCGACGCCGATCCCCCCACCCAGTCCAGCCGGTAGCTGTTGTTGGGTGTCGAGTCCACGAACTCGTAGCGGAGCTCGGGATAGTAGAACAGATACAGCACCGCGTGCGCGGGGATTTCGGGTTCCGCGGGCGGTTCGGTGCACGCGGCGAGCGCCACGGCGGCCGCCATGGCGCGGACGGTCACGGCGAACAGGGGTCGGCGCGGCGTGAGCGGGCGTGGAATCATGGTGAGGGGGTTGACCCGTTTGGCGCCGTCCGCGTCACGTTCGCCTTCGCGAGGATGACGCTGTCGAGCACCTGCCGCCACACGGCGATCGGTTGGGCGCCGCTCATCAGGCCGCCCTCGATGTAGAACGTGGGCGTCGAGCGCGCGCCGCTGCGATGGGCGCCCCGGGCGTCGCGCTCGACCAGAGCGCGGGTGGCGCCGGTGCGCAGGCACTCCACCAGCTCCTCCCGGCGGGCACCGGCTGAATCGCCGAGGCCGAGGAAAAAGGTGCCCGGCTGCTCGAGATCGGACCAGCGCTCCTGGTGGCGAAACAGCAGGTCGTGCACGGGCCAGAACCTCCCCTGGTGGGCGGCGCACATGGCGAGCTCGGCCGCCGGCACCGCGTTGCGGTGCATGGGGAGCGGCAGGTTCACGAACACGATCCGGACCCTCCCGGTCGCGACGTACTCCCGCTCGATCAGCGGCAGGGTTTCCCGCGCGAACCGACCACACCATGGGCACTGGAAGTCAGACATTTCGTAGACCGTGACGAGCGCTTCGGGGCTGCCCTTGCTGCGAGCCCCGATCAGGTCGTCCTGCGCGGACGTCCGGGCGGTCGCGCCCAGCACCAGCGGGATCGCGACGGCCAAGCGCCGGAGTCCGGTCACGGCTGGGGACGGCGGGCCTGGGAGTCGGGCGCCACCCGACTCCCCGGAGGCTGCCGCAGCGATTCCCCCGGCTCGACGCTCCAGATCGCGATCACCCCGCAGCGCACGCCGCTCCGCCGGAACTCCATTGGGACCTCGGACTCGGAGCGGTAGATCTCGACCCCGCGGACCTGATTGATCGGGAAGGTCGGACCGGTCGCGAAGTTGGCCGGGTGGCCGTCGAGGAAATACTCGGGTGCGCATGGCCGGGTCGAGCGGATCATGGTGACCTGACAGCTGCGGCTCCGGCACGTCGTGTAGAGGCCGGGGACTCCACGTAGCAAGTCGGTGATGTTCGCCGGCCGGCGGGCCGCGATGTCCGCCCGCGTGATGAAGAACCCCGCCGACCGCTCGCGCCGGCGCTCGAAGCCTGCCTCGCCGCGCCAATTGCCATCGTCCCGCCCCCCCCCCGGGACCGTCATGGCAGCCAGCTCGTAGAGCCGCGGCTCGAGCTCGAAGGCGTGGCGCTGGGTCTGGCCTTCGTCGACCTGGAGCAGCCAGGAGCCCACAGCGAAGCCGATGGCGCGCACCTGGATCACGCGCACCCCGGGGGCGATCCCGGTGAGCCGGAACAGCCCGGCGGAGTCCGTGCTGGTCGAAAGGCTCGAACCCAGAATCGCCACACGGGCGCCCTCCACGGGCGCGCGGGTCTCGCGGTTGACCAGCCCGCCGACGACGGTGGCGGGAGCCTGCACGGCGGCCGGGAGGGAGCGCGCACCGGGCCAGCCAGCGGTCAGCACCAGGGCCGCAAGCCAGGCGCGGGGAGTGACGCGCGCGCGGGCGGTGGGGTCAGCAGCGTTAGCGGTCATCGTCGGAGGCCGAGTCGTGCCGTGGCCTGTTCAAAGCCAATGATACATGTGGTTCGCGGGGCCGGGTAGGCCGGGCGGGGGCGGGGCGGGGGGGTGGTGGCGCGGGCTGAAACATGGGGGCTTGCGCCCGGGGGCGTCGGGCTGCAACCTAGTGGGTAGTGCCGGGTTCGGGCTGCGACCGTCCGGCGCTTTACCGAATCGAGTGCTTGGCCAAAACAACAGAGTTCTGCTGCGCGGGCCGTGGTCGAGGTGCGCGCGGGTGGGTTTTGTTCGTTGATGTTGTCGCCGTTCCTCTTAAGGAGGGGGTTCGCAATGAAGCGAACGATGTTGGGCAGAGTGTGCTCCAACGTCGGGCTCGCGCTGGCGCTGGTCGGGGCCGCCGCGAGTACGGCTTGGGCGCAGAATGCGGTTCTGCGCGGTACGGTGAGATCCGACGGCGGCGACGCGATCGTCGGCGCGAACGTGTATTTCACGGAGCTGAACCTCCAGGCTGCCACGTCCGACGCCGGCCGCTTCACGCTGACCGTTCCGGGTGACCGGATCCGCGGCCAGACTGTGCAGCTGAGGGTACGGGCCATCGGCTACCGGCCCTCGAGCCGCGCCGTGACGCTCGTCGCCGGTGAGCAGACGGTGGACTTCCAGCTGGTGCAGGACATCAATCGGCTCGAAGAGATCATCGTGACCGGCGTGATCGAAGGCACGGAGCAGGCGCGCGTGCCGTTCTCCGTGGCGCGCGTGGACATGGCGGACGTGCCGGTCCCCGCGGGCGACCCGGTGCGGCTGTTGGCAGGCCGCGTGCCCGGCGCCACGATCATCTCGGCCAGCGGTCGGCCCGGCGGTTCGGCCTCGATCATCCTGCGCGGCCCGACCTCCATCGACGCCTCCGGCCGTGGGCAGGGCCCCTTGTTCATCCTGGACGGCGTGATCCTGAACGGCGGCTTGCCCGACATCAACCCCGGCGACATCGAGAACATCGAAGTCGTCCGCGGGGCCGCGGCGAGCTCCCTGTACGGAGCCCGCGCCGGCAACGGCGTCATTCAGATCACCACCCGCACCGGCCGGCGCGCCGCCGAGGGCATGACGTTCAACGTGCGCGGCGAGTACGGGCGGAGCGACATCGAGGGCGAGTTCCTGCTGGCCCGCCAGACGGCGATGATCATGGACTCCCGCAACCAGCGGTTGTGCGTGGTGACGGTCGCCGGCGCCCCGCACTGCGCGGAGACGATCGACTGGGCGACCGAAGCGGCCCGCATCAACAATCTGGCCGGTGACGGCGCGGCCGCGCCCAGGGTGTTCCCGCTCGACCCGCAGAGCACCACCTTCGGCCCGCCGCTGCGCAACGCCTACCAGGCGAACACGTGGCCCGGGATGACGTACAACGCGATCGATCAGGTCGTGCACCCGTCGGAGGTGGGGCAGCTCACCGTCGATGCAACGGGGCGGCTGGGCAGCACCCAGTTCTTCTCGAGCTTCAGCTTCAACGACAACGGTGGTGCGATCCGGTTCCTCAACGGCTACGAGCGCTACAGCGGTCGGGTCAACGTCGATCAGCGCATCGCCGAGGACTGGACCATCCAGCTGCGCAGCTACTTCGCGCACAGCACCGAGGACGGTCTGGACAGCGACGGCGGGATCCAGAACGGCGCAGGCAACCAGTTCTTCCAGCTGACGCGGGTCCCGGCCCCGGCGAACCTGCTGGGCCGCGATACGCTCGGCCGGCTGTACATCCGCCCGAACGTCATGAACGGCGGCTCGCAGAACGTCAGCCCGACCTACCGGTGGGACAACCAGTCCGACATCGGCGAGACCGACCGGTTCATCGGCGGTCTGACGGTACGCTTTGCGCCGGCGTCGTGGGTCGATTTCGAGGGCAACACGAGCTACGACCTGGCGAACTTCAACGAGCAGTTTTTCCGGGACAAGGGCTTCCGGGCGGTGTCGGCGGGGGCGGCGGTCAGCGCCGGCTCGATCTTCCAGCAGCACGTCCGGGACCAGTCGTTCAACACCAGCCTGAACATGACGATCCGGCGCCGGCTCACCCGCGGCATCGACTCGCGCTGGAGCTTCCGGACGTTGTATGAGCGGCAGGATTCCGAGAACCGCAACGCCTCCGGCAACACGCTGGGCTCGATCGGCGTGCCGGACCTCAACAACGCCACCGCCGGCTTTTCGGTCGGCTCGGGCACGTCCTCGGTCCGGCAGGTCGGCTTGTTCGCCGGCGTGAACCTGGACTTCCTCGATGGCCGGTATGTTGTGGACGGCCTGATCCGGCGCGACGGCACGTCGCTGTTCGGCGCCGACAACCGCTGGGCCACGTTCGGACGCGTCTCGCTGCTGTGGCGTCCGTCGCTGGAGTCGTGGTGGTTCGGCGGCAGGACGGTCAACGATTTGAAGCTGCGCTTCTCGCGCGGCTCGGCGGGCGGCCGCCCGAGCTTCCTCGCCCAGTACGAGACGTTCGGCACCGGCGCCGTCGGGCCGACGCTCGGGCTTTCGGGCAGCCGGGTCCTGCGGCCCGAAATCACGGTCGACAACGAGTTCGGCGCCGATCTGGAGCTGTTCCGCCGTATCGGCGTGCAGCTCACCCGCGCGGTGTCCGAGACGCGCGACCAGATCCTCCGGGTGCCGCTGTCGGCCGACAAGGGGTTTGGTGAGCTGTGGGGCAACGCGGGCACACTCCAGAACAAGACGTGGGAGCTGTCGGTCAACGTGCCGGTGGTCGCGCGGCGCAACGTCAACTGGTCGTGGCGCTTCACCTACGACCGGACCCGCACCGTGATTACCCAGCTGAACGTGCCGCCCTTCACGCACGGTGCGCAGGGCCAGGGGACCGGCTCGCTGTTCTTCGCCCGGGAGGGGGAGCGGTACGGCACCTTCTACGGGCGCGAGTTCGCGCGCTCGTGCGGCGACCTGCCCTCGGCCTTCCAGAGCGACTGCGGCACCGAGGGGGTGTCCTCGTACCAGTTCAACGACGAGGGCTACCTGGTGTGGGTCGGCCAGGGCAACAGCTGGCGCGACGGCATCAGCCGCAACCTGTGGCAGACCCGGCTCTCCCCCGGCGCGACGACCCCTTGGGGCATCGCGTTCAACTGGGGCATTCCGATCATCATCCGCGACACTTCGTGCGTGACCACGCCGAGCGAGTTCTGCCCGGCGGCGCAGCGGCCTCTGGGCAATGCGCTCCCCGACTACCAGTTCGCGGTGTCCTCGAACCTGCAGTTCCGCCGGTTCACCGTGTTCGGCCTGCTGCAGGGAGTGATGGGTCGGGACGTCTGGAACGAAGGCCGGCACTGGTCGCACCTGGACTTCATCACCCGGGCCGTGGACCAGCGCAACAAGGGGACGGATGTCGCCAAGCCGATCGGCTACTACTGGCGGACCAGCCCGACGGACGGCTTCACCGGCCTGGGCGGCTTCTACGACATCCTGGCCCAGAACAGCCACTTCACGGAGGACGCGTCGTACATGAAGCTCCGTGAGCTGATGGTGTCCTACAACGTCGGCCCGGTTGGCGGCGTCGGGAACTGGACCTTCAGCGTCGTGGGTCGCAACCTGTTCACGATCACGGACTATCTGGGCTTCGACCCCGAGGTCGGTCAGTCGGGCGGTACGGCGTCGGCGGCGGCTGTCAACGCCGTGGACGGGTTCTCGTTCCCGAACCCGCGCTCTCTGACGTTCACTCTTTCCACGAGCTTCTGATCGCGTCGCCGGTTCGCCGCCGGTCCCGAGGTTCCGCGGGACCGGCGGCGGACGGGCGGCGACGATGGGAGATTGATACGATGCGCAAGTTCATGTGTGTCCTGGCTTCCCTCGCCCTGGCCGGTGGTCTGACGGCCTGCACGGACGAGCTCACGGTGGTGAACGAGAACCAGGCGGACGCCGAGCGGGCCCTGGCCCGGCCGGCGGACGTCGAAAACCTGATCGCGAACTCGTTCAACACGCAGCATGCCACTACGATCGGCGCGAGTACGCTCAACCCGCAGCTGTTCGTGTTCGGGATGGAGAACTACTCGAACCTGGCGAACTTCGGCTCCGCGACGCGGGCGCAGATTCCGCGGCCGCCGGTCAACAACAGCATCAACAACGCGACGGCCGGTGAAAACGCCGGGCCGTACGCGGGTCTCCACCGCGCGGCGCGGGCCGCGGCCATGGGGCTGAACCGCGTGAAGACGCCGGGGTTCATTTTCTTCCCGCCGAACGCGGCGCAGAACGCGCGGGCACGGGCCTTTGCCAACTTCGTGATGGGCATTTCGCTCGGGCAGCTGGCCATGGCCTACGACTCCTCCATCATCATCAACGAAGCGGACCCGCCGAACGTGCTGGCAGCGCCGCTGCCGTTGGTGGATTACGTAGCGCAAATGCAGTACGCGCTGGATCGGCTCGATACGGCGCTCGTCGACGCCGCCCTCATGACCGGTCAGACGATCCCGGCCACGTGGTTGGCCCAGGGGGCCGCCGTCACGCAGGCGCAGTTCATCGGCCTCGTCCGCGGCTGGAAGGCGCGCCTGCGCGCCGCCGTCGCGCGCACGCCCGCCGACGTCGCGGGGATCAACTGGACCGCGGTCCGGGACGACGCGCTGGCATTCCTGGCGGTGTGGGGCGGGGCCGTACCCGGTTCCGCCACCGACCTTGGCTTCGTGCAGAACCTGAGCACGACCGTCGGCTGGGGCTTTGGATGGCTCCCGACCGTGTACCAGTCCAACTCGCAGAACTGGCACCAGGCGTGGGGCTACATGGTCTACATGGCGGCGGGCCAGGCCGATTACGACGCCTGGCTCGGCACGGCGCCCGCCCTGCGGCAAGCCTTCCCCATCGTGACGCCTGACCGGCGCTGGCCCAACGGGGGCGCGTTCTGCCCCGGCGCGAACTGCCGTCTCGCGCAGCAGTGCGCCAGCGGCTCGGTGACGGGCGCGACCTGCACCCCCGTCGGGAGCCCGACCTCCGGTCCGTTCCAGTACTGGGAGAACCGCACCAGCGACTGGTTCGGCGATCCGTCGGCCAACACGCAATACCGCGGGCAGCGCTTCCGGGCGCTGGCGCTGGCGAACAACACCGTGGGCCCCTACCCGTCCATGAACGCGGCGGAGATGCGGCTCACGGCCGCCGAGGCGTACTACCGACTCGCCGACTACGTCAACGCCGCGTTGTACGTGAACCACACGCGCGTCGCGCGCGGCGTGCTCCCGGCCGCCCCCCCCGACGCCACGACCCTGGTGGGCGGCGGCGCTGCCTGCGTGCCGCGCATCCCTGTCGGCCCGACCTTCACCAGCTCGGCCTGCGGCAACCTGCTCGAGGCGCTGAAGTGGGAGAAGCGGATGGAAACGGCGTACTCGCGGTGGGGCGGCTGGTACTTCGACGGCCGTCGCTGGGGCGACCTGCCGGAAGGCACGGCGATCCACTGGCCGGTGCCGTACCAGGAGCTGTTGACCAGGCAGTACACGAGCTTCCATCAGACCGGCGGCTCGGGGCCCACGGCGTTGCCGAGAGGCAACTACGGGTTGTAGGACGCGTGGCGTGCGGCTCGCGCGTCGTTTCGCTGCCTGCGCCGTGCTGGCGCCTGTGCTGGTCGGGGGTTGCTACAGCTACAGCGGCTACGCCCTCGACCGGCCTGCGCCGGGTCTCACGGTGGAGGTCACGCTCAACGACCGCGGCCGCGTCGCCATGGAGCAGAACATCGGCCCCGAGGTGCTGACGGTCGAAGGTACGGCGCTGAACGTGACCGATTCGACGTTCGTCCTCCGCGTCCGGCGGGTCGTGGATATCAGCCGCCGGGCGTCCAGCTGGAGCGGCGAGCCCGTCGCGTTCCGGGTCGAGCATGTGAGGCAGATGCGCGAACGCCGGTTCTCGACGGGTCGCACCGTGCTGTTCGCGGGCACCGTAACGGCGAGCGTCGTCGCCTTCGCAGCCACCCGTGCCATTCTGGGCTGGGCCTTGGGTAGCAGCGGGCCCCGCGGGACCGGATCTACCGATTCGCCGGATAACTGAACCCGATCAACCTTCTGACTCCGAGAGATCGAGCGATGAGACTGCTGAGACTGTGTGCTCTGGGTTTGGCCGCCGTTGCCGTCGCCTGCTCCAAGGACACGGGAGGCACGCTCGGCGTCCAGGATCCCGTCGCCGGGTTCCGCTACGTCAACCTCGTGCCCGACCTCGGTCCGGTGGACTTCCGGGTTGTGGACATCATCGGCGACGCCCCCAACGCCATTGGGGCCACGTTCCGCACCGGCGGCGCGCCGTACGGCGTCATCACGGCCTTCCTGCCGCCGCACCTGCCGGTCCGGGAGGGTACCAGGACCATCCGGGTGTTCCGGAACCACACCCACCCCGACACGGCGTCCATCGTGGTGTACGAGACCACGTTCGCCTTCGTGGCGAACAACGACTACACGCTCTACATGTACGGCTACAGCCTTCCCGCCAGCGGCACACCGGCCCTGACGGCGCAGATCGTTCAGGACAACCCGACCGACCCCGGCGCCAGCATCTCGGTCCGGGTGATCCACCTCGCACCGACCCTCGCGGGCTCGACGCTCGCGGCCGGGAACCTCGACGTGTTCGTGGACACGTTGGGCGCCGCTGCCACGCCCGTCGGGGCGCCGCTGTTCGCCAACGTCGCGTTTGGGGATATCCGGACTTACACCAACCGCACGCCCCGCCCCGCGGTCGCGGGTCCGCCGGCCGTGGCGGCACTGAACTACCGGGCGGCGTTCACGGCCACCGGCACCCTCACGCCGTTCATCCAGGCCGACGTGCCGAACGGCGTCGTCGGGACCTCGACGGCCAACCCCATCGCCGGCGATCTGGTGGCGGGTACCTCCATCTCGGTCGTCATCGTGCCACGGTCGACCGCCGGCTCACTCGCGCCACAGACGGCGGCGTTTACCGCACCGACGGTCCTGTTCCTCATCGACCGGCAGCCGCCGCGCACGGCGCCCTGACGCCGCGCACGACCGGCTGATGGCGCCCCGGCTCTCGTCCGAGAGCCGGGGCGCTTCGTTTGGGCGCGGGCCCGCTTCCCGAGCCGCGCGCTTGAAACCCCGGCGCAAGCGCGGGCGTATATTGCTCGCCGACGCCGCCCGGCCCGCTGGGCCGGCGCGCCGACCCCCACACGTCCGGAGAAGCGGTGATGAAACGCTCGCTCGCCCTCGGATGCCTGGCCGTCCTGCTCACGGGCTGTGGCTACAACCGCATCCAGACGCTGGACGAGCAGGTCAGCGCCGCCGAGGCACAGATCAAGGTGCAGCTGCAGCGCCGCGCCGACCTGGTGCCCAACCTGGTCGAGACGGTGCGCGGCGTCGCGGCGCAGGAGCAGCAGGTCTTTACGGCGGTCGCCGAAGCCCGCGCCCGGCTGGGCGGGGCGGTGCAGGGCGGGTCCGTCCAGCAGATGGCCGAAGCCAACGCCGGGCTCACCAGCGCGCTGGGCCGCCTGCTCGCGATCGCCGAGGCGTACCCGGAGCTCCGATCGAGCGAGAACTTCCGTGCGCTCCAGGACCAGCTGGAAGGCACCGAGAACCGCATCGCCACGGCGCGGAGGGACTACAACGACGCCGTCCAGGCCTACAACGGCTACATCCGCCGCTTTCCGGCGGTGCTGACGGCGAAGCTCATCGGGAAGGGTGCACGGCCGTACTTCGATCTCACGACGCCGGGTGCGGCCGAGGCGCCGCGGGTGAACTTCGCGCAGCCGGATGCGAAGAAACAACCCTAGCGAGTGGCGAGTAGCGAGTAGCGAATGGCGAGTGGCGAGTGGCGACTTGGGATGTTCGATGGTGGAAAACGCGAGGGCCCGGATTGCTCCAGGCCCTCTATTCGCTACTCGCCACTCGCCACTCGCCACTCAGTCGGCTATCGCGCTCGGCATCACGTACCGCAGCGGATCCACCGCCCGGCCATCAACGTGCACCTCGTAGTGGAGGTGTGGCCCGGTCGAGAGGCCGGTGCTGCCCACGAAGCCCAGCCGCTCGCCGCGCCGCACGCTCTGGCCGACGGCCGCGGCGGTACGGCTCATGTGCGCGTAGATCGTACGGACACCGTAGCCATGGTCGAGCTCGACGGCCAGACCGAACCCGGCGCGCCAGCCCACCGACACGACCCGGCCCCCGGCGGGCGCGATGATCGGCGTGCCGTACGGGGCCGTGATGTCGATGCCCTCGTGCGGCCGGCCGATGTGCAGGATCGGATGGTAGCGCAGCCCGGAGAAGTTGCTGGTCAGGAACCCGGTCGTGGGCATGATGCTGGGCGTCGCGGACAGGCGCTGCACGTGCGAGGCCAGGCTCTCCGACGCCTCGCGGAAGCTCGTCGAGATGAGCGTGGCGCGCCGGAGCAGGGCATCGAGGTCGAGATGGACCCGGAGCGCCTGCCGGCCGGTTTCGCCGCCCTCGCTGACCAGCTGCTCGCGCTCCGGCCAATCGCCGGCGGGGCCGCCGATGCCGGCGCGGCGAACCTGCGCGTCCAGCGGCTCCAGCCCGGCCACCAGGCGCACTTCCTCATCCCGCCGCGAGATGAGCGCCAGCGTGTCGGACAGGGCCTCGACGCGGTCACCCAGCCGCGTGAGCTGGCTCGAAAGCACGCGGTTTTCCCGCTCGACTCGGCTGGCCTTGGAGAGATCGACGGTGTGGGATACGACGCCCACAGCGGCCGCCAGCACCGTCGCGACGACGATGGTGGCGACGCCAGCGAGGAGCTTGAGCACCGTCACCGAGATGGAGACGGAGCGCGAGCCACCCTCGCCGTGCGGGACGAGCATTACCGTCCAGCGGCGATCAGGCATCGACATCCCTCAGCAAGGAACCTGCAAAAGGGCCGATGCCGTCGCGCGGCAGGCCCGGAGAGCGCACTTGAACGGCGCGAAGCTTAGCACCCGGTCCAGAGCGGTGTCAACCACATCAGACCAGCCCACGGGTCACAAATCGGTAACCAATTGTCGCACAGAGAGTTACACAACCTTTGGCGGCTTCGGAAACAGCGCTGGAATCTGGTGCGCCTGTTGTCCCGCCACGCGCGGCGCTGTGGCGGTGGACCACGCCTCTTTGGATCGCGCAGGATTCTCGAGACCGAGGGCCGCGGCGAGCTTCGCGGCAGCCTCCGGAAGGAACGGCGAAACGAGCCCCACGAGGCGCGCCAGGGCCCGCGCGAGCGCCCCAAGGGTCTCGTCCAGGCCCGCTTGGTCGCCCGCCTTGGCTTGCCCCCAGGGCGCCCGTCGGTCCACGTAGACATTGGCCTCCGACACGAGGTCCCAGGCGGCCTGGGCGCCCCGGTGCAGCAACAGGGCATCCATGGCCGCGACATAGGCCTGTACGGCCGTCTCACCGGCGCGGTCCAGCGGGGTCTTGGGCGCTTCGGGGATCACGCCGCCCCGGTAGCGCTGCAGCATGGCGAGCACGCGCGAGGCGAGGTTGCCGAACGCATCGGCGAGGTCGGCGGTGTAGCGCTCGTCGAAGCGCTCCCACGTGAAGCTGCCGTCGGCGTCCCAGGGGACCTCGCGGAGCAGGAAATAGCGGAAGGCATCGGTCCCGTGGCGCGTGACCGCCTCTTCGAGGTCAATGCGGACACCGGCCGTCTTGGAGAGCTTCGCGCCGCCGAACGTCACGAACCCGTGTGCCCAGACGTGTTCGGGCAACGGGAGGCCCGCCGCCAGCAGCATGGCCGGCCAGATGACGGCGTGAAACCGGGTGATGTCCTTGCCGACCACGTGCAGCTGCGCCGGCCAGCGCTGGTCGAATCCTTCCTCGGGGAAGCCGGTCCCGGTGAGGTAGTTCGGGAGGGCGTCGAACCAGACGTACGTGGTCTGGGCTTCACCGGTGGACAGCGGTCGCGGAAACGGGACGCCCCAGCTGAACCGCGCGCGCGAGGCCGAAATGTCCTCGAGGCCCCGTTCGAGCAAGCTCAGGATCTCGTTGCGGCGGGACTCCGGCTGGAGGAAGTCCGGATGGCGCGTGTGGTGTTCCACCAGAGCGTCGCGGTAGCGGCTCAGGCGGAAGAACCAGTTGCGCTCGCTGACGCGCTGCAGCGCGAGGGACGGGTGGAGGGCGCACCGGCCGTCTGCGATCTCCGCGTCGGTCTTGAAGGCCTCGCAGCCCACGCAGTACGACCCCTCGTATTGCCGTTCGTAGAAGTCGGACGGGTTGGAGCGGAAGATGCGCTCCAGGAGCGCCTGCACGCCGCGGTGGTGCGCAGCCTGGCTGGTCCGCATGAACTGGTCGTTCGAGATCGCGAGGCGCCGCCACATGGCCTCGAAGCGAGGCGCGATGTCGTCAACCTGCTGCTGCGGGGTCACGCTCCGTTCGGCGGCTTTCTGGGCCACCGTCTGACCGTGTTCGTCCATTCCGACGAGGAACCAGACCTCGTCGCCTCGCAAGCGGCGATAGCGGGCGATGGCGTCCGCGCCGATCTTCTCGTACGCGTGGCCGATGTGAGGGTCGCCGTTCGCGTAGTCTATCGCGGTGGTGATGTAGAATCGGCTCACGCGGGGGGCGGCCCCCCCCCCCCCCCCCCCCCCGCCCCGCCCGGGCCCGGCGGCCCTCCCCGGCCTTTGGCCCGGCGCCGC
>Ga0247727_10003078_pt1 | contig 37380 bp, 30 predicted proteins | sample WisWelCaveWW1625_FD_202498 | JGI IMG/M metagenome (GOLD analysis project Ga0247727, IMG submission 202498) | Biofilm microbial communities from Wishing Well Cave, Virginia, United States - WW16-25 | ecosystem: Environmental > Aquatic > Deep subsurface > Groundwater > Cave microbial mat | place...
TGCGGGTCGTCCATCTCGTGCTGGATGGTGCCGACCGACAGGCCCAGGAAGCGGTAGACCGGCCCCATCCAGTTGGCATCGCGGCGCGCCAGGTAGTCGTTGACTGTCACGACATGGACGCCGCGGCCGCCGAGCGCGTTGAGCGACGCCGCCAGGGTCGCCACCAGGGTCTTGCCCTCGCCGGTCTTCATCTCGGCGATCCGGCCGGTGTGCAGCACCATCCCGCCGATGAGCTGGACGTCGAAATGGCGCATCCCGAGGGTCCGCCGCGCCGCTTCGCGGGTCAGGGCGAAGCTCTCGTGGAGGACGTCCTCGAGCGACTCGCCCCGGCCGACGCGCTCCCTGAGCGCGGCGGCGCGGGCGCGGATGTCGTCGTCCGACAGCGGCTGGACGGCGGGTTCGAGCTCGTTGATCGCGGCGACGCGCGGCTGGATCTTCTTCAGCTCGCGCTCGTTCTTGGTGCCGACGAAGGCCTTGAGGATTGTATCGATGAACATCGCCTGGGCTACGCCCTCCGCCCCCGTCCCCGGGGACACCGCCGGCCGGCCGCCTGCCTGTGGGGAAACCAGTCCTGGGAACGCCGCGTCCACCGGCCGCGGCCGCGCGCCGACTATAGCAGAACCGCGGGACGCGTCCTAGAAGGCCTTCGATTCCTCGAGGATGTAGCGCAGGGGGTCGACGCTCTTCTGGTAGACCAGCAGCTCGTAGTGCAGGTGCGGCCCGGTGCTGCGGCCGGTGCTGCCGGTCGTGGCGATGACGTCGCCGCGGCGGACCCGCTGGCCGACCCGGGCGGTCGTGCTCGACAGGTGGCCGTAGCGGGTGACCAGGCCGTAGCCATGCGACACGAAGACCGACAATCCGAACCCGCCGGCCGGGCCGGCGCGGGTGACGATGCCGTCGGCCGGGGCGACCACGCGGGTCCCGACCGGCGCGACGATGTCGAGCCCCTGGTGGAAATCCCGCATGCCGGTGAACGGGTCGCGCCGCCAGCCGAAGCCGTTGCCGAGGAGTCCGCGGACCGGGTAGATGCTCGGCGTCGACGCCAGCAGCAGCGCCTGCTTCTGGAAGGCGGTGTCGAGGACCCGGAACGAATCCTGAAGGGCGCCGGAGCGTTCGCGCAGGGTGTTGATCTCGCCCTCGATCATGGTCTCCGTCTGCTGCGGCGCCAGCCCGCGCAGGTCCGGGAAGGATCCGCCACCCGCGGCGGCGGCCGCGAGCGCCGGGGTCGCGATGTCCTCGACTCCCACCATCAGCGCGAACTTGGCCGCCTTGGTCTCGATCTCCGCCAGCTTGGCGCGCAGGTCGGTGAGCGAGGCATCGAACTTCTCGTTCGCCTTGCGCAGGTCGCCGTTCTGCCGGTCCATCTCGGCGACGCTCGCCCGCAGGCGGGTCGTCTTGAGCAGGTAGTGCGGGAACATGAGGCCGGCTGTGACCAGCGCCAGGAGCAGTCCGCCCCCGACGAGCAGGAGGTTCCGCGAGACCCGGATGCGGCGGAACTTCGCCGTTGCATGCGGGACGATCATGATGGTGTAGAACTTTTTCGCCATCGGGGCTCCGGGAAGGCGGGGATGCTACCATCCGACCGCCCTCCGGTCAAGGCTTGTCGCGCTCGGTTCGACCTCCGGATGCAGGGGGTTCTCCGGAAACCCCCACCACCCGTGGGGTCAGGGCACCCGTCGTCCTCTCCCTCCGCCTCGCTGCCGTGTGCCGGTTCCCGGGTCCCGCTATTTCAACAATGTGAAATCGACCAAACACATATTCACATAGAAATTTACGGCGCCGACCCCTCCAGGTCAAGTCGCCTGACGGAATGGTGACGAGAATCCTCCCGCGCGCGTCAACCACCCGACGGAGCGGCGCTTGCGGGGGTGATGTGGTTCGCATAGAGTGGCGCCCCCATGAGCGGGATCCGCGGTCGCTCGCCGGTCGAGAGCACCGGCCAATTGCTCTGGATCGGTTTCGAGGGGACCCGCTGGACCGCGGGTCTCGCGCGCCTCCTGCGCGATGTCGCCCCCGGCGGCGTGATCCTCTTCGGGCGCAACATCACGTCCGACCCGCGCCAGGTGCGCGCCCTCACCGACGCCATCCACCGCTCCTCGGCGACGCCGCCGTTCATCGCCGTCGACCAGGAGGGCGGACGGGTGAGCCGCCTGCGGCCGGTCGTGGGACCGACACCGGCGTGCGGGGCGCTCGCCGCGCGCCCGGACGCCACCATCGCCGTCCGCCGGCACGCCGAGGCCTCGGCGCTGGCGCTCCGTTGTCTCGGCTTCGACGTCAACTTCGCCCCGGTGCTCGATCTCTCCGGCCCGACCGCCCCGAACGGCATCGGCGACCGGGCCTTCGGCGAGGATCCGCGGACGGTCGCGCTCCTGGCCGGCCTGTACGCCGCCGCCCAACAGCGCGCCGGCGTCGTCGCCGTGGGCAAGCACTTCCCGGGCCTCGGCGGCGCCTCCGGCGACACGCACGCGATGCTGCCGATCATCCAGCGCACCCGTGCCGACCTGCTGCGCCAGGACCTCCTTCCGTACCGCCGCCTGCGCGGCGCGCTCCCGGCGGTCATGATCGGACACGCCTGCTATCCGGCGCTGCAGAGCCACTCCGACCAGCCGGCGTCGCTGGCGCCGGCCATCGTGACCGCGCTCCTGAGGCGGCGACTCGGCTACCGCGGTCTGGTGCTGACCGACGATCTCGAGATGGGGGCGATCGACCAGGCGCTCGACGGCGGCGCCCAGGCGCTGGCCGCCTTCAGGGCCGGCGCCGACGTGCTGCTGTTCTGCCGATCGGAGGAGCGCATCCGGCAGGCGGCCCTGGGCCTGCGGGCGGCCGCTTCGGGCGGCCTCGTCCCGGCGGCGCGCCTGCGCGAGTCGCTGCGGCGCATCCATGCCGCCCGCCGGCGCTGGCTGCAAGGGCGCCGGCGCGGGCGCTACTCCGCCGGCGGGCTGGCGCGCGCCCGCCTGGTCTTCGAATCGCTGGCGCCGGTCACGGCCGCGGGGCCCGACCCGACCGCGCGCGACTGAGGACGGCGCGACGCCGTGCGCCGCGCGGAGCGGCGCCGGGGCGGCGCGGGCGCGCGGCGCCGCGGTGGCCGGCCGCCGCGAGAGATGCGGGCGGCTAGATCAGCTCGCGGCCGGTCAGGCGGTGGAAGATGTCGCGATAGCGGCGCGCGGTTCCCTCGACGATCTCCGCCGGCAGGCCGGGCGCGGGCGGGTTCTTGTCCCACCGGATCGACTCGAGGTAGTCGCGGACGTACTGCTTGTCGAACGAGGCCTGCGGGCCGCCGGGACGGTAGCCGTCGGCCGGCCAGAAGCGCGATGAGTCGGGCGTCAGCACCTCGTCCGCCAGCGCCAGTCCGCGCGCATCGCGCCCGAACTCGAACTTGGTGTCGGCGATCAGGATGCCGCGGCTCTCGGCGTGCCGGCAGGCGGCGCCGTAGACGCGCAGGCTGAGGTCGCGCGCCGCGTCGGCGGTCTCCTTCCCCACCATCTCGACGACGTGCGCGAACGGGATGTTCTCGTCGTGCCCGCATACCGCCTTCGTGGAAGGCGTGAACAGGGGCTCGGGGAGCCTGTCCGACTCGCGCAGGCCCGGCGGCAGGCGGATGCCGCAGACCGCCCCGGTCTTCACATACTCCCTGTACCCCGAGCCCGACAGGTAGCCGCGGACCACGCATTCGATCGGCAGCATCTCGAGCCGGTCGACCACGACCGATCGGCCGCGCAGGACACCGGCGTGGGTTCGCAGGGGATCAGGAAATCGGTCGGCGTCGCGCTCGCGCAGATGGTTGCGCACCACCCCCTCGAGCATGTCGAACCAGAAGAGCGAGATCTGGTTCAGGACCTTCCCCTTGTCGGGGATGCCGCTCGCCAGGACGTGATCGAACGCCGAAATGCGATCGGTCGCGACGATGAGCAGCGACCCGCCCAGATCGTAGATGTCGCGGACCTTGCCCCGGCTCAGCAGCTTCACGCCAGGCAGTTCGGACTGCAGCAGCGGAGTGATCACCAGTGCTCTCCCGGGAACCTCGGACCCGCGACGAAGGCGGGATGGTAGGACGCTCCGTCGCGACCTGTCAACGACGGGCGCGGCACGACGGGCGCGGCGCGGGCGTCATGCGGCGCGGGCGTCGATTGACCCCGACCCCCGGAGCGTCTATGGTGGCGGCCATGCAGGCGCGTCTCGCATCGTCGGCGCCGGCGGTCGCCGCCCTGGCGCTGGCGGGCGTCCTCCTGGCGCCGGGAGTGTCGTTCGCCGCGCCGGCGGGCGTCGAAGGGACCGTGAGCGACGCGCGGGACCGCCCGATCGCCGGGGCCGCGATCAGCCTGAGGTCGGTGCGCGGCGGGGTGGCGCAGGTCCGGAGCGGGTCCGAGGGCGCCTTCCGCTTCCCGGCGCAGCGGCCCGGCATGTTCTATACCCTGAGCGTCGACGCCCCCGGATACCGGCCCGTGCAGTACGACGGCTTCCGACTCGAGTCGGGTCGGATCCGCCGGATCGACGTCCGCCTCAAGAGGCCGGGCGACCGCGACGTCGTCGTCCTGCTGAGTCGGGATCCCTTCCCGTTCGAGGATCTCCTGCGCGGGTTGCTCACCACCCTCGACGCGCCGGTCAGGACCTACGACCTGGACGCGGATCCGCACCCTGAAGAGGTCGTGCGCCGCGTCCGCGACGAGCATCCCAACCTGATCCTCGGCGCCGGCTACAAGACGGCGCGCCTGGTGCGCCGCGAGATCCGCGAGATCCCGGCCATCCTGACCCTGCTCGGCGATCCGCGCCGGCGCGACCTCGAGGCCGTGAACCTGTCGTACATCAACACCAACCCGCCCCCGGAGGACCTGGTCCGGCGCATCCGCGCCTTCCTTCCCGAAGCGCGCACGCTCGGCCTGGTCTACGACGCGCACGATTCGACCCTCGTGGCGCGTGACATCGGCCGGGCCGCCCGGCGCGCCGGCCTGGGCATCGTCATGCGCCCGGTCTACTCGACCCACGGGCTCGAGCCGGCCCTCGACTCGCTGGAGGGACGCATCGACGTTCTGGCCGTGCCGTTCGACCCGATCACCGTGGAGCCGCAGGCGATCGACACCGTCACCGGGTGGGCGCTGCGTCGCCGCATCCCGCTCGCCGCCCCGGGGCCGGAATGGGTGCGGCGCGGCGCGCTCTTCTCGTACGGCGCCACCCCCGAGACCATCGGCCACGACCTGGCGTATCTCGCGCGCCAGATCCTGTTCGCAGATCGGCAGCCATCGGACGCGCCGTTCCGCGCCCCGGCCGCGCCGTTCCTCGCCCTCAACGAGACGACGGCGCTCGCCCTCGGCGTGACCGTGCCTCCGGGCCTGCAGGTGGACGCGACCTATTAGTGTCCTGAGTCTGAAGTCCGTCGCCCATTGCGCCGGCCCTCGACGGCCCTGGCTTCGTTGGGCCTCCTCGGAATGGGGCCACCATGCCTTCGTCGGCCCGCCTTGCCAGGTCCGCCGATGGCTCGCCGGACTGGGCAACAGACTTCAGACTCAGGACACTAGGGATGCAGCCGGACCTCGCGGACCCCTTCGATCTTCCAGAGGTCGCCGATGTACTTGCGATGCGGGGGGTGGACGGCGCAGTAGGGCACGGTCAGGACCTGGTGATCGTCGGCGCGCCGCAGCCCGAAGACCTCGAGGCTCTGCCCGTGCGAACGCAGGATCCGCTCGATCTCCTTGCGCGTGTGGCCATGGTCGTCGTCGAACGCCACCTCGCAGTCGCGCAGCAGGCAGCGGCCGAAGAGCCGGCGCTCGACCACCCCGAGGACCACCTGCACCAGCAGGATCAGCACGGTGCTGAAGAGGGCGACCGCGATGAACCCGGCGCCGATCGCCATGCCGATCGCCGACACGACCCAGATCATGGCCGCCGATGTCAGCCCGGTGATGTGGCCGCGCGAGTGCAGGATGGTCCCGGCCCCCAGAAAGCCGATGCCGGTAACCACCTGGGCGGCGATCCGGCCGGGGTCGCCGCGCCCGCCCGCCAGATCGGTGCCGACGTGGATCGACATCCACATCAGCAGGGCGGAGCCAACGCAGATCAGGATGTTGGTGCGGAACCCCGCCGGCTTCTGGCGGATCTCGCGCTCGACCCCGATGAGCCCGCCGCAGGCCACCGCCAGGAGCGCCTTGGGGAGGAAGTCGAGGAGCATCGGCCCCAGGTCCGCCATCATCCGGTCGACCACCGCGCTCTCCTCCTGAGGTCCGTGGGACAAAGGTATAATCGCGACCCCGCGGGACGCAAGGCGACGCCGTCCGCGGGTCCGGCGCGACGCCCATGACACCCCACGCGGACATCGACCCGAGCCCCCATCGGCCCATCCCGGCCGGCGCCGGCGCCCTGCCGCGCGGCCGGGGCACGGCGCCGCTCCTGCTCCTGGCCGCGGCGCTCGCCGGGGGCGGAATCGCCTTCCTCATCGACATGCGGGGCGGCTGGCGCGGCAGCGCTACGGAGAGCGGGCATGCCACGGAGATCGACGCCGCCGCGAACACCGGCGCCGTTGCGGAGGCGGGCGCCGACACGCCGGCGGCCGCGCCGGGTGCCGCGGCCGCCGCGGGGCCCGCCGGAAGCGCGGGCCCGACGCCCGAGACCGTCCCCGGGAGCGCGCTCGCCGCATCCGCCTCGCCGGCGATCGCCGCCGGCGACGGTTACGCCGCCATCGCCCGCGCCCTGATGCCGGCCGTCGTCAACATCTCCTCGGTGCAGGTCGTGCAGACCTATGAGCGGGTCTCGCCGTTCCTGGCCGATCCCTTCTTCCAGCAGTTCTTCGGCGGCGGGGTCTATGACTACGTCGTGCCGCGCGAGCGCCGCGAACTCAGCCTCGGCTCGGGCGTCGTCGTCGACGGCCGCGGCACGATCCTGACCAACCATCACGTCGTCGAGCACGCCTCCGAGGTCCGGGTGTCGTTCGGCGACGGCCGCGAGCTGGCGGCGCGCATCCTCGGCGTCGATCCGCGCACCGATCTCGCCGTTCTCCGGGTCGAGGACGCGGGCCTGCCGCACGCGACGCTCGGCGACTCGGACCTCCTGCAAGTCGGCGACATCGTGCTCGCCTTCGGCAACCCCTTCGGCCTCGGCGGCACCGTCACGATGGGGATCGTCAGCGCCATGGGGCGCGGCAACATCGGCGTCGCCGACTATGAGGACTTCATCCAGACCGACGCCGCCATCAATCCCGGCAACTCGGGCGGCGCCCTCGTCAACACGCGCGGCGAGGTGGTCGGGATCAACACCGCGATATTTTCCCGCAGCGGCGGTTACCAGGGGATCGGCTTCGCCATCCCTTCGAACATGACCCGCGAGGTGCTCGACGACATCCTCGAGAACGGCCGCGTCGTGCGCGGCTACGCCGGCATCGCCCTGCAGGCGCTCACCCCCGACCTGGCGCGCGCCTTCGGGCTCGACGACGCCCGCGGCGCCGTGGTCACTTCGCTCGATCCGGCCGGGCCGGCGGCCGCGGCGGGCCTGCGGCGCGGCGACGTCCTCGTGGCGCTCCGGGACCGTCCGATCGCCGATGACGAGGAGCTGCGCACCCGCCTGTCGCGTCTCAAGCCGGGCGAGCGGGTCGCCCTCGGGGTGGTTCGCAACGGCCGCCGGCTGGAGGTCGATCTGGTCCTGGCCGAGCCGCCGCAGCCGCCGCCGCAGGCGCGGCCGCGGCGCCGCGGCTGAGCCCGGCCGCGCGGTCGAGGCGCCCGGCGCGGTCGAGGCGCCCGGCGCGGTCGAGGAACTCGGCGCTGTCGACCGTCAGCGTCACCGCCCCGAACTCCTCCTCGACGCGGCCGCCAAGTAGATACGGGCGCGCCGTCGTCAGCATGCGGCAGAAGCGCTCGTAGGCGCGCGGGAAGAAGGTCGTCTCGTAGATCGCGGTGGTGTCCTCGAACGACACGAACTCCATCGGCTCGTCGTCCTTCGTGGTCACCAGCTTGGCCGTGATGAGCCAGCCGATCATCGCCACCCGGCGGCCGACGTGCCGCCCGATCTCGGCGCCGCGCACCAGGCGAATCCCCGCCCGCCGCAGCGCCAGGAGCGCGTCGCGGTAACGCGTCAGCGGGTGGCGGCTGATCAGGAAGCCGAGCGCCTCCTCCTCGTCGCGCAGCAGCGCGCCGGCGTCGGGCGGCCGCGGCCGGGGCAGCGGCGCCGGATCGGGATCGAACAGCGCCGGGGCGCGGCCCCGGTGAGTCCCCGCGGCGCGCGTCTCCCAGTCACGCAGGCGCCAGTGCAGGAGCGGCCGGCCCTCCGGGCCGCACGGCGGCGCGCTGGCGGCCGCCGTGCCGGGGGCCGCCGCCAGGGCGTCGCAGGCGCCGGCGCGGATCAGGCGGCGCGCGTCGGCGGGATCGATCGCCGTCCGCCGCAGCAGGTCGTCGAGCGAGTAGAACGGTCGGCCGGCGCGCGCTTCGAGAATGGCGTCGATCGCCGCCACGCGCAGGCCGCGGATCGCCGCCAGACCGGCACGCACCCAGCCGCGCGTTCCGGCCACGACGTCGCCCGCCAGCGGCGCGCCGCCGGTGGTGGCCACGACACCGCCGGCGGCCGCGATGCCCCCCGCCACCGGGCCCGCCGGCGGCGCGCTCCGCCCGGTCCACGACCGGCCGCTCAGATTGACATCGGGCGGCAGGACGGCGATCCCCATCCGGCGGCACTCCGAGACATAGGCGAAGGCCGAGTAGTAGCCGCCGCCGTTGGCCAGAACCGCGGCCATGAACTCGGCCGGGTGGTGCGCCTTGAGCCAGGCCGACTTGAACGACACCAGGGCGTACGACGCCGAGTGCGGCTTGCAGAACGAGTAGCCCGAGAACGACAGGATCATCCGCCAGACCGACTCGACGACCCCCGGTTCGATGCCGCGCGCCGCCGCCCCCTCGGCGAAGCGCCGGTGGTAGTCCTCGACCTGGCGGCCGGCCCATTTCTTCGACAGCACCTTGCGCAGGCCGTCGGCCTCCGCGTCGCCGAAGCCGGCCATCCGGATCGCCACCCGCGCGACATCCTCCTGGTAGCACATGATCCCGTACGAGTCGCGCAGCACCTCGTCGAGGATCGGGTGGAGCGTCTCCCAGGCGCCGCCCCGAAGCCGCCGGACATACTCGCGGATGTAATCGTTGGCCGCCGGTCGGATGATCGACGAGTGGATCACCAGGTGCTCGAAGTCGCCGCGCCGGGTCTTCTGCTGCAACTGCCGCATCGCCGGCGACTCGACGTAGAAGACACCCATGGTGTCGCCGTCGCGCAACAGCTCCTGCGTGCGCGGATCGTCGAGCGGGTCGAACTCGCCGTAGCGGATGTCGGGGCCGCCGCCATCGCGGATCGCGGCCGTGGCGTCGCGGATGACCGCCAGCGATCGGTTGCCGAGCAGGTCGATCTTCACCAGCCCGGCCTCCTCGGCCTGGTCCTTCTCCCACTGGATGACCCGCACCCCCTTGGCGGCGCGCTCGACCGGCACGTGCGCGTCGACGCCGTCGGGGGCGATCACGACGCCGCCGCAGTGCACCGACAGATGCCGCGGCGCGCCGTCGAGCGCCGCCGCCTGCGCCAGCACCTCCGGCCACGGCGGCCGTCCCAGCAGGCCACCCGACCCGGCCTGCAGCCCGGCGTCGCGGAACAGGGGGTGCGTGTGAACCGACTCGACCGCCGTGCGGGCGTGCCAGTCGTGTCCCAACCGCTCGGTGACCTGCTTGATCTCGCCATCCGGCAGGCCGTACACCTTCGCCACCTCGCGCACCGCCGCACGGGCGCGGAACGTGACGTGGTTGGCGATCATCGCGACGCGCTCCTCGCCGAACGCCCGCACCGTCCAGTCGATGACGGCGTCGCGCTCGTCCCAGCAGAAGTCGACGTCGATGTCGGGCGGATCGACGCGTCCCCGGTTCAGGAAGCGCTCGAAGTAGAGGTCGTGCCTGATCGGCTCGACGTGGGTGATCCCCAGGCAGTACGACACGATCGAGGCGGCCGCCGAACCGCGCCCGCACGTGCGCGGTGACTGCCGCACGATCTCCTGCACCACCAGGAAATAGTCGGCGAAGTCCTTGTCGCGGATGATCGCCAACTCGTGGTCGAGCCGTGCCCGCACCGCCGGCGTCACCGCGCCGTAGCGCCAGCGCGCCCCCTCCTCGCAGCGCGCCGCGAGCAGCGCGCAGGAGTCGCCGGCCGGCGCCGCCCCGCCGCCCGTCGCGCCGGACGCCGCGCCGTCCGACACCGCGGCGCCCAGGTCGGCCAGGCGCGGGAAGACGAGACCTCCCCACGGCGGCGCCGCGAGCGCGCATTCGTCGGCGAGGCGCGCGGCGGCGGCGAGCGCCTCGGGACAGTGCGGCACCAGCCGCTCCATCTCGGCCGGCGGCTTGAGCCAGGCCGACGGCGGCGCCAGCTCCTCGGGCGGCACCCGGTCGCGCGTGGTGTTCAGGGCGATGGCCCGCAGCAGCAGGTGCCGGTCGTAGTCGCGCGCATCGAGAAAGTGGACGTCGTTGACCAGGACCGGCTCGATCCCGAGAGCGCGCGCCGCGGCGATCGCCCGCAGGACGCCGCCGCGCTCCGCCCCATACGCCGCCGAGCCGGCCGGCTCCAGGGCGAGATGGAGGTCGCGCGGCCCGCGCGTCCGGCAGAGGGCGGCCAGAAGCGGCAGCGACGCCGTGATGACGACCAGCCCGTCGCACCCCTCGACGAGCGCCGCCTCGAGATCGAAGCGTGCCTCGAGATGGCGGCGGGTCAGCAGTCGGCACAGGCGCGACCAGCCCGCCGTGTCGCGCACGAGCAGGGTGGCACGGCCGGCGGCCCCGGCCCGCCCGGCGGCGCCGGTGCGCCGCTCCGGGCCGATCACCGGTGTGATCGTCGCCCCGAGGATCGGCGCGAGACCCGCCTCGCGGGCGAGATCGACGAACCGCACCGCGCCGTACAGGCCATCGATGTCGGTCAGCGCCAGCGCCCGCATCCCGCGCGCGACCGCCGCGGCGCACAGGTCTTCGAGCGCGGCGGTGCCGCGCATCAGGCTGTAGTGCGAATGAACCTGCAGGTGGACGAACGGCGGGGTCATGGCTCGCCGGCGTCCGCCGCCGCCCCCGCGCCGGTCACCGGCGACGCGAAACGCCGCCCCCAGGCGATCGCGGCGGCTCCGAACCGGCCACGGATCCTGTCGATCGCCTCGGCCACCCGCCCGGCGCCGGCCGGCGCGGTGCCATTCCCGTCCGCGCCGCCCTCCCGCACCGCGGCGCCGGGCCCGGCGCCAGCACCCTCGAAAGCGCGCGGGCCGAACAGCTCGAGCTGGCGCGGGCCGCGGTCGAGCGCGAGCGCGCGCAGCTCGATCCAGCGCACCGCCACGCGCCGGGCGCGCGCCCGCCCGAGAAGCACCCGCGCCCGCTCGAACAGGACGATGTCGGCCGACTCCGGCGCGCGCAGTGTCTCCTCGGCGCGCGCCACGACGTCGTCAGCGTGACGCAGCGTCAGGCGCAGCCGCCCCGCCGCCGTCCCCTGCCGCCGCAGCCGCGCCCCGGCCCGCTCGCACAGGCCGAGGAGCACGGCGAGGAGCGTCGCCTCGTCGTTGACCGGCTCGATCAGCGTCTCCTCCTCGGCGACCGACGGCGCCCGCTCCGGCGGCCGCACCGGCGCCTCGTCGATGCCGCACGCCTGGCGCCGCAGCCGCTCGCCGCCGCGGCCGAAGGCGAGCCGCGCCTGCTCGGGGCTGAGACCGGAGAGATCGCCGATGCGGACGATGCCGAGGTCCTCGAAGCGGACGTCGCCAGCGGCCGCCGCGGCGCCCGGCAGGACGCGCACCGGCAGCGGCGCCAGGAAGACCGCCTCGGCCCCGGGGAAGATGTCGTACAAGCCGTCCGGTCGGATGACCCGCGCCGCGACGCGGCTCACCAGCTTGTTGGTGGCGACGCCGACGGTGGCGCCGAGACGGAGGCGCTGGGCGATCTCGCGCCTGATGCGGGCGGCGGCGTCGGGCGCCTGGCCGAACAGGCGCCCGGTGCCGGTCAGGTCGAGGAAGGTCCGGCCGCGAGCCTGTGGCTCGACGAGCGGGGTGAAGCCGCCGAGCAGGCCGAGGACCGCCGCGGCGGCGCGGCGGTAGAGATCGTCATCCGCCGGCTTGAGGACGGCCCCCGGGCAGCGCCGCAGCGCCGCCGGCACCGGCATCCCCGGCCAGACGCCCTCGCGCAGCGCCTCGTCCGAGGCGGCCAGCACGAGGGCCCGCGCCGAACCCGTCGGCGCGATCAGGACCGGCCGGCCGCGCAGGCGCGGGTCGACCACCCGCTCCACCGCCACCGGGAAGGCGGGCACGTCGACGCACAGGATGCTGCGCTGCATGGGACCGATCTCTCATCTCAGACGTATGGCCCCTGGAGTTGCCCGCCGTCGAAATGGATGAGGTGGCCGGGCGCCTCGGCGACCCAGACCACCGCCCCCCAGGCGATGCGCTCCTGGCGCTTCGCCAGGGCGCGCCGGGTGCGGCACGCGGTCACGAACACCAGGCCAGCCTCGGCGGTCTTGAAACAGCGCTGGAGCTCGTTGATGCGCCCGGTATCAATGGCCCCGTGGCCCGTGACGGCATCGATGAGGACCAACCAGTTTCTGTCCTGCCGATGCACCACGACGTCGGGCATCCTGCCAGGATCGAGAGAAACGCCAAGCCGTTCGAGGTAGCTCACGCCGAGGCGCCGCGCGGCGTCGCTCGACCCATGGACGTGAACGAGCACGCCGCCCGGGGTGAAGCGCGGGCAGAAGTCCCTGACGATCGTCCTGACCAGCTCGTTCCGGCGGCCAGCAGGCAGCGCAGGCGCTCGCCCATCGGGACGCCGGACAGGAACCAACGCCATGAGGCGCTCAGTGGCTCGGAGCCCACGGTCTTGATGCCGAAGGCGCGTCATACCCTTCGTGCCCCCGGCGGCAGGATGGAAGGCCCCGCAAGGCTGACGACCGCCGCTCCATCGGGCCGCACCTCCTCATCCTGGCCTTCGGGCGAGATCGCCTCGGCGATCACCCGGTCGGTGATTTCGGCAAGGTAGGCCTGCAGCGTCCGGTTGAACTCGCGGAACTCCGGCCAGAGCGTCTCCTCGACAAAGCTCCGCGAGACGCGCGCCATGACCGTGGTCCGCCGCTGGCTGCGATAGCGATAGGGATGGATGCCGTACCTGCGCAGCAGCGCCAGCAGGAGCTTGCGCGACCAGCCGTCCGTCACGGCGAACCGGTACTCCACCGGGGGATCGGACTTCGCAAGCTCCTGCAGCCGGCGTCGGATGCGTTCGGCGGCGCTCGCCGCCGCGGCCCGTTCCCCCTCAGTGCCGGCCCTGGCAAACAACGCCTCGATCCGCGCCAGCTTCTCGATTAAAGACCGTTCGTTGTTCAATCGCCCCTCATCTCGATGCACGCCGCATCAATTTCGCCACAACAGCCGACACATTGCGCATCGAATCCTTTCTGTAGCACACCGTTGATCGGCGACGTGCCTTACACTTCACGCCGGAACCCTGCACAGAGCAGCACCACAGATCGTACGACCGTCATGCAGATGGAGCCCGATGCGGCGAAGCACCTCGGGAACCAATACTTCCATGATGGTTTATGCTGTCGCTATCGCTAGATCGACATTCCCGAGTTCAACTGTTTCGCCTCGATGCACGATCGCATTCCGCAACGTCACAACGTGACTGACTTCGGCCCAAATGTCGACGGATGATCCCTCTCTCTGGTAGGCGCGAAGATCGATGCCGCCATGATCGCTGAGGATCTGGAAAAGCAGGTCGCGATACTTGTGAAATGCCGTGTGCGAACGCCTTGAAAAACGCTTCGGCCTCAGCCTGCATATGTGAACCGTAGTGCACGCGGAGCTTGATCTCGCTGCCAGGACCGAATATGGAGGTGACGAGTCCGGTCCCGTACTTGTGCGTGACCCCCGACTTCTCCTTGAGGGCTTGCTCAACCTCGACCATGGCCTGCCGAGCGGCGCCCTTGTAATCACCATTGGAGTGACTGCTCAGACAGGATTTCTCGATTCGTGGATGAAGAAGGTCCTCGATGGTTTTCGTCACATCTCACCTCTCGGCCCAACGCTTGCATGAGTTGACCCGGGCCATGAATATGGCTGGTCGCCGTCGGACGCGACCCCCTCACACCGAACAGGCCCGATCCGGCCCAAGCTCACGTCACAGTTGCCATCGATCGGGAACGCGATGCTCTTCAGGTTCATCTTGACCTGCTGCCTCCGCGGCGACGACGACTTGTCACGGTTTGCCCGTTTCTTGACCTTGACCGATCAGATCCACGACCTGCGGCGCCAATGGGATCTCCGGATCAGCCAGATGACCACGCCCTGGATCTGCAGCTCATCCTCACCGACGACGAGCGATACCAGATCTTCGCCTGATCGATGTCGCGGACCTTGTAGACGACGGGGGCGCAGACCCAGGAACATAGATCCTCCGTTCAGTTCGTGACGGGACCTTGTGTCGTGGCCCGCAGCAACCCCGAGACAGCGAGGAGCTGTTCCGACCAGATGCCCGACCGTTCGACGATCTCTGCCCGCCGTCCGGTGCTTGCCCAGACCTCATTCCAGGAACGCCGCCAGCGCACGATCTCGCGCTGGCAGGCGAGCAGCAGCACTCGGGTTTCGACAGGAGCATCAACGGCGGCCCATTCGATGAACCACGCGCTCTCGTCGAGCAACTGCGCCACGGCCTCGCCGTGGGCGGGGTTGTCCGAGAAGGACCGCACTCGGGCGAGGTTGGCCGCCAGGCCTCCCAGTCGCACCGGCAGCGGGTCGCGAAGGTATCTGTCGCGGAGACGTGACGGATCGTTCATGCGTCACCCAGGAGCGTCTCGACGATCCTCTTGACCCGGGCGCAAATTGCGGCGTCGAGGATGGTCATGGACGCGTTGCTCTTCGAAGGGCGGATATTGATGAGCGCTTCGTAGCGTACCTCTCCTGTGGAAGGGATCCAGTCGGCGCCCCAGATGTCGTCCTGATGACTGCCCGCCTCGAGCAACACCACCTCGCAGTCGGCGTGAAGCGCACCACCGCCGGCGGCGATTTCCTGCTCGATGTCGACCGCCAGCTTGATGTACGCGCCGAGCGTTTCGAGCATCTCGTCCCTTTGAGCCGCCGTCACCTTGTGTCGCAGAAGATGGACCATCGTGTCCTGTCGCCAGGGCCGTTCCCGTGCGGCTCCTGTGCCCCATGCTACGGCATCAATGAAATCTCCGAATCAACCCGATCACCACGCCCTGGATCTGCAGCTCGTCCTCGCCGATGACGATCGGCCGCATGCGCGGGTTGGCGGGGCGCAGCTCGATGCGCGCGCCGCGGCGGTGGTACTGCTTGATGGTCGCGTCGTCGCCGATGAGGGCGATGACCGTCTGGCCGTTGCGGGCGTCGCGCTGGCGCTTGACGATGACGATGTCGCCCTCGCGGATGCCGTCGTCGACCATGCTGTCCCCCACCACCCGGAGCGCGAAGTGATCGTCGCCGCGCAGCAGGGCGTCGGGGACCTCGACGGTCTCGTGCTGGCTGATCGCCTCGATCGGCCGGCCGGCCGCGACCCGGCCCAGAAGCGGCACGGTCATCTGCATCGGCCCCGGGTCGACCAGCTCCATCGCCCGCTTGCTGTTGCCCCAGGGGCTGCGGATGCACCCCTTCTCCTCGAGCTTCTTGAGGTACTTCTGGACCGAGTTGTAGGAGCGGAACCGGAACGCCTTGCGGATCTCCTCGTAGGAGGGGGCCATGCCGCGTTCGGCCATGTACTTGCGGATGAAGTCGAGGATCGCCTGCTGCTTCTCGGTGAGATCGGCCATGTACCCCCCTCCGTCGGCCCGGGCGCGGCGCGCCGGGGCCGACCATGAGGATAGTGTAAATTAAGACAATGTCAAGAGGGGGGTCGGCCGGAGCCGGCGAAGCGGGCCGCCCGGGTACGCGGGGCGGGCCGCTTCGCCTCCGTATCGATCATCAGGATCATGGACGACCGCCGGGCGGGGGCGATCCCGGCGGCGGGCCGGGGGATGGCGTCCCGGGGCTCATGCCTTGCGGGGGGCCGGGGGACGGCGTGCCGGTGGACATTCCCTGCGGCGGCATCGGGGCGACGCCGGGGGGCGGGGCGACCTGGCCGGCGGCGTCCTTCCACACGGTGAAGGTGAAGAAGATGATCTTGTCGGGATCGATGCGGGCGTCGGCGACCTGGGTCATGTCGCCCTGCGGGAAGCGCATCATGAGGGAGCGCAGCGGCTCGGCGAAGGGGCGCGCGTACTCGACGACGAAGGTGACCACCCGCGGGCTGGCGACGATGGCGTCGAGGCTCACCTTGGCGGTGTCGGTGAGCAGCGTTAGGTTGGGCCGGTCGCCGATCAGGTAGCGCAGGGTGTCGACGCGCAGGGTGTGCAGGACGACGACGTCCTGCTCGGGCGACAGGGAGCGCGCGAACATCCCCATGATGGTCTGCTGCGCCCCGAAGTGCTGCATCGCACGCTCCGAGCGCCCGGCAAGCAGGAAGTAGTTGCTGTACCCCTGCGCGCAGGCGAGCGCCGCCACGCCGGCGACGACGGCGGCCGCGAGCCACGCGGTCAGGGGACGCCACAACCCGGCGAGATCGTCCCACACCCGCACCGCCAGGAGGGCGCCGCACAGCGCCAGCCAGGGCAGGACGATCAGGAGCCGGGTCAGGCTCGGGCCGAGCCAGCCGACGGTGAGCCAGCAGGCCAGGATCATCATGAGCGCCAGGGCGGCGGCGTCGGCGAATGGGGCCGGAGCCTCCGCGGTCGTCCCGGAGCCGGCCGCCCCGGTGCCGGCGGGGCCGGTGCCGTCGGCGGCCGCGTCACCTGCGATCGCGGTGCCGCCGGGACGCAGGCGCGACCAGGCCAGCGCCCCCGCCACCACCAGGCCGAGCGTCGCGAAGGCCGCCAGCAGCAGGGTGTCCGGCTCGAGGCCGATGAGACCGAATGTCGCACTCACACCGTCGCTGAGGAAGTCGTCGCTCTGGATCACGGCGTAGCGCGCCGGGAAGTAATTGAGCATCGTCACAGCGTGGATCAGGTTCAGGCTCCAGTCCGTTTTCGGAGGGGTGGTGGCATAGGCGCCGCGCGCCAGGAACTGCGCCGGGTTCATCCCCGAGAGGGCCATGATCGCCACGAAGAAAACCACGGCCACCGCGGCGCCGGCGAGCGGGCCGCGCCACGGCGTCATGCCGCGCGCCCCGCCGCGGCCGGCCACCTGCCCGCGGAACAGCAGCATGAAGCCGAGCAGCGCCAGCGGCACGGCGCGGAACGAGGTGTACGTCCAGAAGCCGAGACCGACGGCGGCCCCCCAGGCGAGGTGATCGATCATCCGTCCCGAGCGCCAGGCGCGCAGGAACAGCCAGGCCGCGACGATGGCGAACGCGGGCGCCAGGATGGTCCGCAGGCCGGCGCGGCTGTAGAGCAGGTGCCACGGCGAGACCGCCACGAACAGCGTCGCCAGCAGGGCGACGCGCACACCGAAGACGGCGCGCGCGAACAGGAACAGAAGCGCGAGCGTGACCGTCCCGGCGGCGATCGACACCAGACGCAGCGGCAGGACGCGATCGGCGAGCGGGTCGTTGATGAACTTCGGGTTCAGCAGGAACACGCCGGGCATCGCCCGCAGGAGATTGAGCCCGAGTCCCGGGTGCCGGAAGGAGAAGGCCGCGAGGTGGTGGTACATCGTTTCGCGGTTGAGGCCGCGCTCGGTCACGGTGGCGAACGGCTTGCCCGCGTTGATCTCCTGCGCCTCGACGGCGTTGATCGCCTCGTCGTTGTTGAGCCCCCACGGGATGATGTCGATGCGCTCCAGACGGAGATAGAGCCCGGCGGCGAGGATCGCGGCGAACAGGATCCAGCCGGCGTTGCCGGCCAGCAGGCGCTCGCTCCCCGCATCGCCGCGGGTCTCGGAGAGCCGGCGGCCGGCGGCGAGCGCCAGCACGACGAGGAGAATGGCACCGGCGTAGAGGGCGAGCCCCGGAACGAGCGTGGCGGTCGGCGATCCGGCGCGCAACGACACGAGAAACTGGCCGGCGAACGCCAGCCCCGCGGCGATCGGCACCCCGGCCCGCGTCAGGAACAGCGCGGCCGCACCCACGGGTGGCGCTGGTTGTCCGCTCTGCCCATCCATGATCGTCATCCTCCGCGATCCCCGGCGGACTATATCCGATGCCGGGTGCGAGGCGCCCGGCCCGGGACGGCCGTGAGAACCCGCCGCGCGGCGCGGCGCCTCATTGCACGTAGCCGAGCGAGCGCAGGCGCGCGCGGGTCTCCTCGTCGAGCGTGACCGGCTCCTCTGCGGCGACGACCCGGTTGCGATAGAGCAGGAACCGCGGGACCGGCCGCGGCGGGTCGGGCGGACGCGCGAAGGCGGCATCGGAATTCGGCGCCCCTTCGAGCGTGAACGGCATCGCCCCCGGGCGGGCGGCCGCGCCGCCGAGCAGGACCGCCTGCGGCGCCGGGCGGCCGTCGATGAGAAGCTCGAAGGTCACCGCCGCCTCGTAGGGCACCGTGGTGAACGAGAATCCCGACTCGCCGTCCTGCCCCGGATCGGCGAACACGATCGACGCGCCGTCGATGCGGTACCGCCCCGGCTCGGTGAACAGGGGCACGATGCTGCGTATGATCCCCTCCGCCCTGATGCGCCCCTGGAAGCGGCGCCGGGCGCCGTCCCCGACCCAGCGCAGGTTCCAGGCCCCCGAAAGGTGCTCGCCGCGCTCGAAGAGCGCCCGGGCGAGGCGGCGCCGGTCCTCGGGCCGCGCCGCGGCCAGGTCGTGGCGCTCGTGCGGATCGGTCGCGAGATCGAACAGCTCGGCGCGGTTTTCGTCCATCACGTGGATCAGTTTGAGCGGCCCCTCGCGGATCGCCTGGCGCAGGGCGCTCAGGCGGACGGTCTCGCAGATCGCCCCCGGCGGCGCGGCGCTTCCGGCGCCCGCGTCCGCCGGCGCGCCGGCGGCACCCGCTGCGCCGGTGAGGAGCGGCGCGAGCGATCGTCCCTGCATCCCCGCGGACGGCGCCACCCCGGCGAGATCGAGAAGCGTCGGGGCGATGTCGATGCCGCCGACCGGATCGCCGACGCGCGCGGCGCCACCGCGCGGGGCGGCACCGCGCGCCGCACCGGCCGCCCGCGCCGCCGCGCCATGCCCCTCCGCCAGCGGGCCGCGGGCGATCACGAGCGGGACGCGCACCACCTCCTCGTACATCTGCCGCCCGTGGCCCATCGACCCGTGCTCCTTGAACTCCTCGCCGTGGTCGCCGGTGACGGCCACGGCGACCGGCCGGGGGCCGCGCGCCGCGGCGATGCCGTCGAGCAGCCGCCCGATCTGCGCATCGACGAAGTGGATCTCGCCGTCGTAGCGATCGACGAGGAAGCGCCGGTAGTCGTCCGGGATCGGCACCAGCGGGTCCTGGAACCGCGAGATGCCGTCGTAGCCGGCGTCGAGCGGACCGCCGTAGTCCGACGGGAAGAGGGAGCGGTGCGGCTCCGGCGGATCGTAGGGCCAGTGCGGATCGAAGTAGTGCACGAACAGGAAGAGCGGGGCCGCGTCGCGGCCCTCGACCCACTCCAGCGCCGCCGTGGTCACGTGGTCGGCGGCCGGCTCGAGACCGGCCTCGAGCCGGTAGCCCGGCCGCGACAGGCCGAAGTCCTCGTAGCGATCGAAGCCGCGATCGAAGCCGAACGGCGCGGTGACGTAGATGTGCGACACGAAACCTCCTGTCGCATAGCCGGCGTCGCGCAGCGTTCCGGCGAGCGTCGGCACCCCCGCCGGCAGGCGCAGCCCGTCGTTGACGACACCGTGACGCGACGGCACGCGCGCGGTGGCGATCGACATCACCGAGGGCAGCGTCCAGGGCGCCGCCGCCATCGCCGACTCGAACACGCCCCCCCCGGCGGCCAGGGCGTCGAGACGCGGTGAGGTCGGGCGCGCATAGCCGTACAGGCCGAGGTGATCGGCGCGCAGGGTGTCGACGACGATCAGGACGACGTCGGGGCGGCCGTCCCGATCACGGCCTCCGCAGGCCGCCGCGCCGAGGACGGTCCAGGCCAGGGCGCACAGGATCGCCGCCGCGCGGGCGGCGCGGCCGGGTGGCATCGGATCAGCGCCGCGCCGCCGGCGTGAGATCGTGGACCGCGCGGCCGCCGACGATCGTCAGGATCGGCCAGCCCTTGAGGCGCCATCCCGCGAACGGGGTGTTGCGCGAGCGCGACTGGAATCGGGCCGGGTCGACCGTCATCTCGAGGCCGGGGTCGATGACGGTGATGTCGGCGTCCGCGCCGGGGGCGAGCGTGCCCTTGTTCAGGCCGAGGATGCGCGCCGGGTTGAGCGACATCAGCTCGGCCATCCGCGACAGGTCGATGATCCCCGGCCGGACCAGGCGGTCCATCGCCAGCGGCACGGCGGTCTCGAGGCCGACGATGCCGAACGGCGCGTCGTCGTATTCCTGAAGTTTCTCGTCCTCGTGGTGCGGCGCGTGGTCGCTGGCGATGGCGTCGATGGTGCCGTCGCCCAGCCCCGCGAGGAGCGCCTGGCGGTCGTCCTCCGAACGCAGCGGCGGGTTCATCTTGGTGTTCGGGTCGTACTGCGACTCGGCCACCGCCTTCTCGGTCAGGACGAGATGGTGCGGCGTCGCTTCGCACGTGACCCGCACACCGGCCGCGCGCGCCCGGCGCACCTCGTCGAGGCTGGCGCGGGTGCTGATGTGCGCCAGGTGGAGGCGGCCGCCGGTGAGCCCGGCGATCGCCAGGTCGCGGGCGACAGCGACGCTCTCGGCCGCCTGCGGGATCCCCTTCAGCCCGAGGGCGGTCGACGTCGGCCCCTCGTTCATCACCCCGCCGGCGCTCAGGCTGCGGTCCTCGCAGTGGTCGATGACCGGGATGTCGAAGATGCGCGTGTATTCGAGGGCCATGCGCATCAGGTAGGCGGTCGCGACCGGCGCGCCATCGTCCGACACCGCGACCGCCCCGGCGCGCACCATGTCGCCGATCTCGGCCAGCTCCTCGCCGCGACCGCCCTTGCTGACGCAGCCGATGGCGACGACGTTCACCACGCCGCGGCGCCTCGCCTCGCCGACGATGTACTCGGTGACCGCCAGCCCGTCGTTGCGCGGCTCGGTGTTCGGCATGCAGGCGACGGTCGTGAATCCGCCGGCGGCCGCCGCCCGGGTGCCGGTGTCGATGGTCTCCTTGTGCTCCTGGCCGGGATCGCGCAGGTGCACGTGCATGTCGACGAGCCCGGGCATCACGACCAGGCCGGTGACATCAACGACCCGGGTTCCCTTCGGGACGGCGGGCCGCGCCGCCGCCTTCCCGCGCCGCGGCGCGGCCGGGCGGACCGCGGCGATCCGCCCGTCGGCCACGACGATGTCGAACAGGCCGTCCCTGCCAGTCGCCGGGTCGACCACACGGCCGCCCTTAAGGAGCCAGTTCACCGAGGGTTCCTCCCGCCAGCAGATACAGGACCGCCATCCGCACCGACACCCCGTTGGCCACCTGCTCGAGGATGACCGACCCCGGGCCGTCGGCCACCGCGCTGTCGATCTCGACCCCGCGGTTCATCGGGCCGGGATGCATGATGATCGCGTCGGACCGCGCCAGCGCCACGCGCTCGCGGGTCAGGCCGTACAGGTTGAAGTACTCGCGCGCCGAGGGGAAGGCGCCGCCCTTCTGCCGCTCGCGCTGGATGCGCAGCATCATGATCACGTCGGCGCCCTCGAGGGCGGGCTCGATGCGGGTGTGGACGGTCGCGCCGAGATCGGCGAGGCCGCACGGCACCAGCGTCGGCGGCCCGCACACCTGCACGTCGGCCCCCATCGTCCCCAGCAGGAACAGGTTGCTGCGCAGCACGCGGCTGTGCATGAGGTCGCCGACGATCGTCACGCGCAGGTCGGCGATGCGCCCCTTGCGCTCGCGGATGGTGTAGGCGTCGAGCAGCGCCTGCGTCGGGTGCTCGTGAGTGCCGTCGCCGGCGTTGATGATGTTCGAGCGGCAGTGGCGCGCCAGGAAGTGCGGCGAGCCGGACGCCCGGTGCCGGATGACGATCATGTCGGAGGCCATCGCCTCGAGGTTGCGGGCGGTGTCGAGCAGCGACTCCCCCTTGCTGACGCTCGACGACGACGGCGTGAAGTTGAGGGTGTCGGCCGACAGCCGCTTCTCGGCGATCTCGAACGACGAGCGCGTGCGGGTCGACGGCTCCATGAAGAAGTTGACGATGGTCTTGCCCCGGAGCGCGGGCACCTTCTTGATCTGCCGCGTGCCGATCTCGGCCATCGAGCGGGCGGTGTCGAGGATGAGGGTGATCTCCTCCGCCGACAGCCCCTGGATGCCGAGCAGGTGCTTCTGAGACAGGGCCGTGAGCGGCGGCGCCGGCGCCGCACCGGCCACCGGCCGGGCGCCGCGATCGACATCCGCCCGCGGCGCGGGCGCCGGCCCGCCGGCGCCGCCGCGCCGCGGCCGCGGTGGGGCGCCGCGCCCCCCCCGCCGCACCGCCGTCGTGGTCGTCTCCATCCCCTTCACCGCGCCTGCCGCGGGCGGCGCCGGTCGGCCGCGGGCGCCGACTTCGGTCGCGCGGTCACGGCGCGCCGGCCGGCCGCCCTGACGGCCGGCCGCGCCGCCGGCAGGGCGGCGTCGCGCCGTCGCACGACGACCTCGTCGCGGCCGTCGACCTCGTGCAGCATGACCGCGACCAGCTCGTCCGGGCTCGTCGCCACCGTCTTGCCGACGTAGTCGGCGTGAATCGGCAGCTCCCGCAGGCCGCGATCGACGAGCACCGCGAGCTGGATGCCGCGCGGCCGGCCGAAATCGACCAGCCCGTCGAGCGCGGCGCGGATGGTCCGGCCGGTGTACAGGACGTCGTCGACCAGCACGATGCGGCGCGCCTCGATCGGGAACGGGATGCGGGTCTCCTTGAGAACGGCGTGCGGGCCGACCGTGGTCAGGTCGTCGCGGTACAGGGTGATATCGAGCACGCCGACCGGCACCATGCGGTTCTCGATGCCGGCGATGATGCGCTGCAGGCGGTGCGCCAGCGGCACGCCGCGGGTGCGGATGCCCACCAGCGCGAGGTCCTCGAGGCCGTGGTGCCGCTCGAGGATCTCGTGCGCGATGCGGGTCAGGCCGCGCTCGATGGCCGTACCGTCCATTACGGTGGCGCCGCCGGCGTCAGCCACGCCGCGCTTCCGCGGCCGCCGTCCGGCGCGCCCGAGGACAAAAAAAATCCCGCGTCGCCGCGGGGAATGTGCGTGCTCGTGCGCCGATCATCGAGGCCACCCGTGCGGTCCCTCGGGACCCTTGCGGCACTGCCGTTGTGGCGGAAGCCGGTGGAGCATAGCCGAGGCCCCTTCGGCCTGTCAACCGCAGCCGCACCGCCATGGCGGCGCGGTGGCACGCCGCCTGGGCGTGGAACGCCCGCGCGGCGGCGCGCCCTCACGGCCAGGCGCCGTAGGTGTCGATGATCACCGCCGGGCGATCGAGCACACCGCCTTCCTCGAGGGCCTGCTCGATGATGCTGCCGTCCAGGTCGCGGGCGATCGGCAGGCCGAGGAGATGCAGGGCGGTCGGCACGACCTCGGTCGCCGGGGCGCGGCCGAAGAAGGCGCCGGCGCGGATCTCGGGTCCGCGCGCGAACAGCAGGCCGGCCGGCGCCCCGGCGTGCGATCCGGGGACCAGCGGCCCGCCCGCCAGGCCGACGATCCTCCGGCCGAGCGCGGCCGCCTCCATGCCGTGCGCCGAGACGACGAACAGCCAGCCGTCGGGCCCGGCGATCGCCAGGCCGCGGGCGACGATCGCCTCGACGCGCTCGTAATAGCGCGGCAGCACCTCGGAGTAGCGCTCGCGCTCGGCATCGCCGACGTCGCCGAACGCCTCGGGCCGGGCGGCGCGCAGGAAGCGGTGCGCGACGCGGTCGAGGCCGGGGAAGGCGACCGCGATGACCCCCGGTCCGGGCGCCGCGGCGGCGGCCTCGAGCGCGCTCGCGGCGGCGGCATCGACGTCCACGGCCCTGGCCAGCTCGTCGAGCAACCCGGTGGCGGCGGGATCGCCGACTACGGCCATGTCACCCTCGATGAACTCCGCCGCCATCGCCCGGTGGCGCGCGGCGCCGGCGGCCGGCGCCGGGCCTGCGAGGTCGAGATCGACCTCCCAGCCGGCGGCCACCGCCACACCACCGGCGCGCGCCGCCAGGTCCCACAGCGCCGGCACGCGCCGGTCGGCGACGGTGACCGCGTGCCGGCGCATCACCGGGGCGAGAAGCCCGTCGAACCACAGTCCCCGGGGCACCACCATGAAGCCGGTCGGATACCCGAGGAGATCGCGCGACCACGGCCCGCGCACGCCGTTGCGGAACGGCAGCTGCCCGGTGGCCAGGAGGGTGCGCTGCACCGCGGTGTCCCCGGGCGGCATCGCCTGCAGGCGGCCGTGGGCCCCCTCGCGGCGCAGGCGCGCGAGGAGAGGCAGCCGGCCGTCGGCATGAAGCCGCAGGATGTCCTCGAGATCGGCGCCGTCGAAGGCCAGGACGACGAGGCGGCCGCGCGGCGCCGGCAGATCGACGGGGCCGCCGGCGGCCGCGACCGCCCGGGCGCCCGCCTCCGTCCCCGGCAGGAAGACGAGCAGCGGGGCGCTGAGCGCGGCCAGCGACAGGCCCGCCGCCGACGCCTGGACGAGGGCGCTCCTCTTGAGCCGCGGCATGACGCAGACCAAGGCGCTGTAGGCCCACGCCGCCGCGACCGCACCGAGGAGGAAGCGCAGCCTGATGGTCGCCGCCGCGTCGATCGCCCGGCGGTGCGTCGCCATGAGAGCGCCGAGCGCCGCCAGGATCACGGCGGTGTTGGCGACGTGGAACGACATGATGTAGCGCAGGCTCGGCGCCGGCACGTGCAGCGCGTGGCGGGCGAAGAATCGCACGACGACGTACATCGCCGGCCAGAGCAGCCCGGCGGCGAGGGCGTACGCGGCCACCACGGGGGCCAGCCCGGGCCAAAGGTGCAATCCCCTGACCTCGGGGTGCAGGACGACGAGCGCCGCCGCGAGCAGCACGGCGCCGTACAGCCCGGCGACGGTGGCGTTGACGACGAGGCGCGGCCCGTTCACCCGCGCGACTCTAGCATGCCCGCGCGATCGTTGTGGCGCGTCATCCCTTCTGCTAGAGTACGCGTCCACATGCCGGTCGACGTCCCCGCCCGCATCGTCGCCCACGAGGCGCTGAACGCCGACCACCGCTTGTTGACGCTCGAGGCTCCCGGCATCGCCCGGGCCGCGAAGCCCGGCCAGTTCGTCATGCTCCAGGTGCACGCCGGCCGCGATCCGCTGCTGCGGCGCCCGATGAGCATCTGCCGCGTCCCCGGCGCTGGCCGCCGGCGCATCGAGGTGCTCTACAAGATCGTGGGCGAGGGAACGCGGCTTCTGGCGCGGCAGCGCCAGGGCGCCACGCTGCCGGTGCTCGGCCCGCTCGGCAACGGCTTCCGCCTCCAACCCGAGGTGCGGCGCGGCGCGGCGCCGCGCGTCGTCATGGTCGCCGGCGGGATCGGCATCGCCATCTTCCCGTTCCTCGCCGACGCCTTGCGCCGCCGGGGCGTGCGCCCGCTCCTTCTGTTCGGCGCCCGCGGCGCCGCCGACCTGGTGTACACGGCCCCGTTCCGCGGCCGCGGTATTCCCATCCAGTGCGCCACCGAGGACGGCAGCCGCGGCGCGCGCGGCTACGTCACGACGATCCTCGCGCCGCTCCTGGAGGCGGACGGGCCGAAGCCGCTGCTGTACGTCTGCGGGCCGACGCCGATGCTGCGCGCCGTCGGCGACATGGCGGTGCGCGCCGGCGCACCGTGCCAGATGGCGCTCGAGTCGCAGATGCCGTGCGGCATAGGCGTCTGCCTCGGGTGCGTCGTCGCCTGCGCGGGCAACCGGTCGGGGCCGGCCTACCGCCGCGTCTGCACCGAGGGGCCGGTCTTCATGGCCGGCGAGGTGCGCCCGTGAGCCCGAAGCGCCGCGCGCTCCCCGACCTCGCCGTGCAGGTCGGCCCGCTGCGTTTCCGCAACCCGGTGATCGGCGCCAGCGGGACCTTCGGCTACGGCACCGAGTTCGACCCGTACTTCGACCTCGAGGAGATCGGCGGCTTCGTCACCAAGGGGCTGTCGCTCCTGCCGCGTCCCGGCAACGCCCCGCCGCGCACCTGCGAGACCGCGTGCGGGATGCTCAACGCCATCGGTCTCGCCAACGTCGGCGTCGAGGCGTTCCTCGACGAGAAGCTGCCCGCCCTGCGCGGCCGCGACACGGTGGTCATCGCCAACGTCTTCGGCGAGACCCGCGACGAGTACGTCGCGGTCGCCCGCCGCCTGAACGGCGCGCGCGGCGTGCACGCCATCGAGCTCAACCTGTCGTGCCCCAACACCGAGAAGGGCGGGATCGCCTTCGGCGTCTCCCCGCCTTTGACCTGCGAGGTGGTGGCGGCGGTGCGCCGCGCGGCGCCCGACCTGCCGCTCATCGTCAAGCTGACGCCCAACGTCACCGACATCGCCGAGGCGGCGCGCGCCGCCCGCGACGGCGGCGCCGACATCCTGTCGCTCGTGAACACCTTGCTGGGGATGGCGATCGACCTGGAACGCCGCCGGCCAATCCTCGACAACGTCGTCGGCGGCCTGTCGGGACCGGCGATCAAGCCGCTTGCCCTCTACATGGTGCAGCGCGTCTTCCGCGAGGTGCCGCTGCCGATCATCGGCATGGGGGGGATCGCCTCGGTGGAGGACGCGCTCGAGTTCATGGTGGCCGGAAGCGCCGCGGTGCAGGTCGGCACGGTGAACTTCACGGAGCCGGGCGCGCCGGCGCGGATCGCCCGCGGCATGGCGGCCTGGTGCCGGGCGCACGACGTACCGGCCGTGCGCGACCTCGTCGGAACGCTGAAGATCCCCGGGCGGGGCCCGGCCACGGCGCCGGCGGGATAGCGCGCCGCGCTCCGGGATTAGAGAACGCCGTCTTCCGTCGCCGGCGGCGTCTCCGTCCCGACGGCGGCGCCGGCCTCCCCCACCTCGCGCGCCGCCTCCCCGAAGATGGCCAGCAGCGAGGTGAAGACCTCATCGCCGTTCGCGATGCGCTTTCCCGCGGGGTCGTACAGCATCAGATGAGGCAGCGACTCGATGCCGTACTGATCGACGACCGGCATCGTCCAGTCGACGATGTCGACCTTGCGCAGCGCCAGGCGGCCGTTCTCGGCCGCCGCGAGGCGCTCGAGGGCCGGCCCGACGACCCGGCAGGGGGGGCACCAGGCGGCGTAGAAGTCGACGACCGTGTACTTGCCCGGCGCGAGGTGCGCCGCCAGATCCACCATCTGGCCGTGGGTGATGATCTTCATGTCGGCCTGCGGCGCCGTCTTCGCCGCGCCGCCGCACGCCGCGACCGCGAGCGCCGCGGCCGGGATTGCCGCCGCGCACGCCACCGTCCGCATCCATCCACGAGCCGTCACCGCCACCTCCCGCCCGGCAGGCCGCGACGCGGCCACGGGGCAGCGGGATTATCCGGCGCGGCGCCCGCGAGGTCAACGCGAAGGGGGCAACGCAGGTTGCAACCACCTCGGGCTTCTGTGACAATCCGCGCCATGCTTACGGCCGACCGCCTGATCGTCGCCCTCGACGTGCCGGCGCGCGAGGCGGCCCTCGATCTCGTGCGCACGCTCCGGCCGAAGGTGCGCTCCTACAAAATCGGGCTCGAGCTGTTCACCGCCTGCGGGCCGGCCCTGGTGCGCGAGATCCTCGCGACCGGGGCGCAGGTATTCCTCGATCTCAAGCTGCACGACATCCCGAACACCGCGGCGCGCGCCGCCGTCGAGGCGACGCGTCTCGGGGTCGGCCTGTTCACCATCCATCTGTCCGGCGGCGCGATGATGGCGCGCCGGGTGGCCGACGAGGTCGAGACCCACTGCCAGCTCTACGGCGTCCCGCGGCCGCGCATCCTCGGGGTGACCGTCCTCACCAGCCTGTCCCAGGAGGATCTCGGCCCGCTCGGCATCGCCCGCCCTATAGAGGAGCAGGTCGTGGCACTGGCGGAGATCGCCCGGCAGGCGGGGCTCGACGGCGTGGTCGCGTCGCCGCGCGAGGTACGCCGGGTGCGCGAGGCGGTCGGCGGCGCGCTTCTGATCGTCACGCCCGGCATCCGGCCGGCCGGTGCCGACGCCGACGACCAGGCGCGCACCATGACCCCGCGCGAGGCGGTGGCGGCGGGCGCCGACCACATCGTCGTCGGCCGTCCGATCACCGCCGCCCGCGACCCGCTCGAGGCGGCCGAATTGATTTTGATGCAGCTGGACGGCCGGTGAGCGGCGCCGCCATCCGCCCCGGGCGGCTGGCGGCCACGGCCCTGGTCGCGGCCGCCCTCCTGGCGTGGCGCCCGATCATTGCCGCGGCGGCGGCAGCCGCCCTGCCGCCTCCCGTGGCCGCGCCGCCCGCGGCCGCCGCGCCCCTGACCAACGAAGACATCGTCCGCCTGGTGGTCCACGGCACCGCCGAGTCGGTGATCGTCCGCGAGATCGCGACCCGTCCGCCGGACTTCGACCTCGATCCCGGCGTCGTCGCCGAGCTGGTGCGGGTCGGTGTGAGCCGGACGATCATCGAGGCGATGCGCCGCCGCCAGATCGACGCCGGCGGTCGCCCGCCGCCGGGCGCGCCGGCGGCACCGGGGTCATCGATGTCCGCCCCGCCACCCACCGCGGACCCCGCCGACCAGGGCATCGTGGTGGTGGCGTTCGCCCCGGCGCCGGGGGGCGATGCGCCGGCAGAGATCTTCGCGATTGCCGCGCGGCCCAAGGGGGCGCCGCGCCCCGACGACGGCGAGATCGGCCTGGTGACCGACCTGGCGCTCGTGCTGGCGTGCACGACCGCCACACACGTTCCCGATCACTGGGACACCCGCACACCGCTCGAGGGCGCGCCGCGCCACGAGATGCTCCTGTTCCATCCCGGCAGCCACCACCGCAACCAGCACGGCTTCGACCTGCTCGTCCTCGACCGCGACGAGCCCGCTCCCATCCGGCTCGCGGCGGGGCGGCACGCGCTCATCGCCGGCCTCGCGGGCCGCCACGGTTCGGGCGCCTGGCGGCTCATCGCCTCGGATGGCGAAGCGATCGATGTCGCCGCCGGGGCGACCGTGCGCCTGCGGCTCGACGCCCGCTCGGCGCTGCGCGGCAGCCGGATGACCGGCTACCGCATCGAGCAGGTCTTCACCCTGGCCCCCGAGTCGGCGCCGACCGCCGGGATGGCGCCGGCCACCGGGTCGGCGCCGGCCGCCGGGGCCGCGCCGCCGGCCGGGGTGACTCCGTGAGCGCTGAAGAGAGCGCCGCCGCGAGCGGCCCGCTCAGCATCGTCCTGTGCGGCGGCGGGATCACCGGGGCGATGTACGAGTTCGGCGCCCTGCACGCCCTCGATCACCTGATCTCCTCCCCTCGCCGGGTCACCGATTTCGACATCTACGTCGGCACCAGCGCCGGCGCCATCGTGGCGGCGCTCCTGGCCAACGGCGTGCCGCCCGGCGAGGTCGGGCGCGCCATCCTCAGGAACTCCGACGGTCCGCTCAATTTCCGCCAGGAGGACATCGTCCAGCTCGACTGGAGCGATCTGCGCGCCGCCCTGCGACGCATTCTCGGGCTGCTGCCGCGCCTCGTCGGCCTGCGCCGGAGCCCCGGCGGGCTGTCGCTGGCGCGGGCGATGCACGCCATCGAGGAGGCCCTGCCCGCGGGCGTCTACACCCTCGACAACTACCGCGCGTATCTGCGGCGCCTGCTGGCCTCGCCAGGCTGCACCGATTCGTTCGCCGGCCTGCGCCGCGAGCTGTTCATCCCGGCGGTCCATCTCGACACCGGCGACCGGGTGATGTTCGGCGGGCCTGCCTGGCGCGACGTGCCGATCTCCGACGCCATCGCCGCCTCGTCGGCGCTGCCGCTCTACTTCCGCCCGGTCACGCTGCGCGGCCTCGATTTCGTCGACGGCGGCGTCGGCCAGGTCGTGCATCTCGACCAGCCGCTCGAGCGCGGATCGCGCTTCATCATTCTGATCAACGCCGTCCTGCCCATCCGCAACGAGGAGGGGCTGGTCTGCATCCCGACCCTCTCGGGCCACTGCGCCCGCCTCAGGGAGAAGGGGGTCTCGTTCGTCATCGACCAGTCGCAGCGGATCTCGGCGCGCCACCGGCTGCTGCTCGGCATCGAACGGGTGCGTCACATGCACCCCGACGCCTGCGTCCTGCTCATCGAGCCGCCGGCGCGCGACTCGGTGCTGTTCCTCGAGAACATCCTCAACTACGGCACCCGCGTCGCCATGCTGCAGTACGGCTACCGCTCGACCGCCGCCCTGCTGCGCGCCCGCTTCGACGCGTTCCGCGAGGCTTTCACGACCGCCGGTCTCGCCGTTTCGCTCGCCGGGCTGCGCGAGGACGACCCCTGGGGGCCGTGACCGGGCCGGCCACGGCGCCCCCGGCCTCCGGATCGCATCGGTGGCCGCCTGTGCGCCGGCCCGCCGGCAGCCGGCGCGCCCGCCGCTTGCCCGCCGGCCGCCCGGGTCCTAGATTCCGCACAGGGCCGCACGCCCCGTGGAGCACTGATGGACAACGCCCGCGATCTCGAGCTGCTCGTCCTGTCGCGCCACCCGATCGTCGCCCTCGAAACCGCCGAGGAGGATCGCGCCGAAGCCCTGGTGCGCGGCGTGGCGGCACGCCTCGACCTGCCGTTGTTCGAGTGGCGCTCGACGCGCGGCCTGGTGCGCCACGGAACGCGCGATCCGCTGTACGACACCGACAAGCCGGCGATGGCCCTCAAGGCGGCGGCCGCGATGCAGACCGACGCCCTGTACCTGTTCCACGACTTGCAGCGTTACTTCGACGACCCGCTCGTTCTGCGCTCCCTGCGCGACATCGCGCGACTCTTCGCCGCGGCGCGCCGGGCGCTCGTCCTGTGCGCGCCCGAGATCGCGGTGCCATCAGATCTAAGGTCGAGCGTGGTGCCATTCACCCTCGACCTGCCGGACGGGGTTGAACTCAGGCGGATGGTCGTGCGGACCCTGCGCGAGCTCGGGGCCCCGCGGGCGCTGACGATCGATCTGATGGTGCCGGAGCTCGAGCGGTTGATCATGAGCCTCAGGGGCCTCACCCTTCAGGAGGCCCAGCGGTTGCTGATGCAGGCCGCCCTCGACGACCTGCGCCTCGATCGCGCCGACCTGCGCACCATCCTGGCGCGCAAGAAGGACCTGCTGGCGCGCGACGGCGTCCTGGCCCTGCATCCCCAGGAGGCGAGCCTGCAGCAGGTCGGCGGGCTGCAGACGCTCAAGGGGTGGCTCAAGGCGCGCGGCGCCGCCTTCGGACCGGAGGCGCGGCGCTACGGGCTCGAGCCGCCGCGCGGCCTGCTGCTGATAGGCGTCCAGGGATGCGGCAAGAGCCTGTGCGCCCGCGCGGTCGCCGCCGAATGGGACCTGGCGCTCCTGCAGCTCGAGGCGGGGGCGCTGTTCGACAAGTTCGTCGGCGAGTCGGAGCGCAACCTGCGCCGGGCGCTCAGGACCGCCGAGGCGATGGCTCCCTGCGTCCTGTGGATCGACGAGATCGAGAAAGGGTTCACGGCGCGCGACTCGGCGGCCGACGGCGGCCTGTCGCGCCGCCTCCTCGGCGCCCTGCTCACCTGGATGCAGGAGCGCACGGCACCCGTGTTCACCGTCGCCACCGCCAACGATGTCGCGACGCTGCCGCCCGAGATGCTCCGCAAGGGACGGTTCGACGAGATCTTCTTCGTCGACCTGCCGGCCGAGCCGGCGCGCCGCTCGATCGCGGCCATCCACCTGGCGCGCCGCCGGCAGGATCCGGCACGCTTCGATCTCGCCGGCCTGGCGTCGGCGACCGAGGGATTCAGCGGCGCGGAGATCGAGGCGGCCGTCGTGTCGGCGCTGTACGTCGCCTTCGCGGCCAAGGCGCCCCTCGAGGACCGTCACCTGCTCGAGGCGATCGGCGCCACCGTGCCGCTGTCGCGCACCTGCCGCGAGCCGATCGAGGCGCTCAGGGCCTGGGCGCAGGGCCGCGCCGTCCCGGCGGCCGGTCCTGCGACGGTTCCGGCGGCGGCAACGCGCCCGGCCGCTTGAGGGTATGGATCCAACCGACATCCGTCACGGACACGACCTCCCCGTCCGCGGCGTGCCGTCCGAGGCCCAGCCCAGCGGCCCCTGCCCACCCACCAGGCAGCGGCTCTCCGCGCGGACGAGGTAGAAGAACGCAACGCCGCTCCCGGGATTCGTCAGGTCGACCGCGCTCGTGGACGACAGGTCGGACTCCACGCAGGCAGCGCCGGCCACGAAGTCCGCCGCGGCGTTCGACCGGAGGAGGTCGTAAACGACAACAGCACCTCCGGGGTCGACCGGCGGCGTCCATGCCACGTTGTCGCCGTCGAGCCAGACGAGATCCTGCACTTCCGACGGCGTCCCCCAGACGGCGGGATCGGTATCGTCGCAGTCGCTCCCGTCGGCGACGAATCCAGCCGGCGGGCTGCACGCCTGCGCCGAGATCGCAGCATCGCCGCGGCCGTCGCCGTCCGCGTCCTGATAGAAAGAGCCGGCGGCGCAGACGCAGTACTCGCCGCCATCATCTGTCGAGTAACCTGAGATCTGCCCGCCCCACACGAGCATGAGATCTCCAGCCTGGACCGCCGTATGGCCCGACCGCGCGGCAGGCGCTCCCGCCGTCTCAGTCGCTGCCCACGTGTCGCTGGTCGGATGGTATTGTCCCCCGGTGTCGAAAATGACGACACCATAGGATCCACCCCACACGATCATGGCCTCGCCTGTCCACACGGCAGTGTGCGAGATGCGCCCCGAAGGGGCGTTAACGGTTGACATCTGCGTCCAGGTGTCAGTCACAGGGTCGTAAGAAGCGCCTGTGTCAAAATCCAGGTTTCCGCTGGCACCCCAAACCAACATGCGATCCCCTGTCCAGACTGCCGTATGGCGATTTCGCGGCGTGGGAGCGTTGACGAGGGACGTGGTCAGCCATGTGTCAACACTCGGGTCGTAGCGCCCTCCCGTGTTTAATGACGACGACCCTTCCCCGCCCCACACGATCATGGATGCTCCGGTCCAGACTGCCGAGTGCAGTGCCCGACGCGTCGGAGCATTCAGAAGCGAGGTTGGTGCCCAGGCATCGGATTCGGGATCATAACGCCCTCCTGTTCTTCCCTCAGGGAGTGGCCCGCCTCCCCACACCACCATGCTGCTGCCACTCCAGATGGCTGTGTGCGCACTTCGAGGGGAGGGGGCGTCGGTCGTCGCGGTAGGCAGCCACGAGTCGGTTGCGGGGTCGTAGCGACCGCCCGTGTTCGTGTCTCCCTCAACGCCGTCTCCACCCCAGACCACCATCCGTTCACCCGTCCAGACTGCCGTGTGGAGCCAGCGCGCTGTCGGCGCATTCACGGTCGAGACGGTGGTCCATGCGTCGAGAACGGGGTCGTAGCGGCCTCCTGTGTTCGTGAGGTAGACGATGTGCCCGGTAACCTCCGCTCCGCCCCAGATGATCATCAGGCTCCCCGTCCAGATCGCCGTGTGAGATCGCCGCGGGCTCGGACTGTTCGAAGCCACCACGATCGGCGCCCAGGTGTCGGACGCGGTGCAGGTCGGCGTAGTCACCGACACCGCTTCGTCCGCCGACGCGATCGCCTCTACGTCGCGCTCGTTGAGATCGACTTCGACTCGACCCCCGAACGCGTCCCAGGCAGGCAGACCGACAGAGTCGGAAGCCACGAGCAGGTCGAGATGGCGCCCCGATCGGAGGCGATCGGCCCGGACCAACAGCAGCCCAGCCCTCGGCGCGTCCCAGGCGGCCACTTCAGTCCCCCCAACGCCGCTTGGGGTCCCTCGCACGGAGGCTTCACTCTCCCCCGCAGGTCGGTTAGTCCCTCCAGAGGCCGATGCCTGCCGGACGAGGCGGTGCACCAGCACGGGCCGCACCAGGCACTCCTGGATGAGCATCGCGTCGTGCCCGAGCGCCGCGTGCAACTCCTCGAGCCGCTCCGGCATCCGCGTCGAGCGCGCGATCCGCTCCCACTCCTCACGCAGGGCGGCAGCGGTCATCGGAGCGCCCCACAGGCGTTCCAGCGCCAGGCTCTCTTTGAGATACGTGCGGACCTTGCGCTCCAGGGTGGCCCTGGGGACCGCCTCCTCGAACGGCCGCGTCGCCCCGATCTGGTGCGCGTAGTAGACCCGCTCGATCGCCTCCTGCGCCCGGACGCGCTCCTCGAACGTCAGGTCGCGGGGCCCGGCCGCGACAAGACAGGGCAGCGCGGTGACCAGGATCGCGGTGATGGCTTTGAAGACCCAGGGCATCGTCGCCCTCGTGGTTCCAGGAGTCCGCATCTCCCGCCCCCCTACGGCGCCGCCTGGCAGGTGCTGGCCCGCCCGAAACAGGTCTCGGCGCCGCTCGACGCCATGACCGCGTAGTAGTACGCCCGGCCGGCCGCCACCTCCGTGTCAAGTTACGTGTACGACGTGCCGGGGACTTTCGCAACCCTCGTCATCCCGAGATCGCATCCGGCATGCCCTTCCGTCCGGAACACCCAGTACTCCCCCGCCCCGGAGACCGGAGTCCAGTCCAGGGTCTTCCCCGCGGGGGACGCCGTGACCGTGAGTGTGGGGCCCGGGGTCAGACGCAGCGTGCAGCCGCTGTTCTGCGGTTCCGGGTCCTTGAGGCCAATCTTCAGCCAGTCGACGTGCAGCCGGTCGAGACTCGGGGCCGTCAGCTGGGTGTCGAGGACTTTGATCCAGACATCTGCCGAGTAGTTCCCGCCGAAGGGATAGACGAGCCCGCCGACCGGCTCGAAGATCTTCTTGACGATGGCACCGTCGATGAGGCGATCGGCGCCACCGTGCCGCTGTCGCGCACCTGCCGCGAGCCGATCGAGGCGCTCAGGGCCTGGGCGCAGGGGCGCGCCGTCCCGGCTGCCGGTCCTGCGACGGTTCCGGCGTCGGCAACGCGCCCGGCCGCTTGAGGGTATGGATCCAACCGACATCTGTCACGGACACGACCTTCCCGTCCGCGGCGTGCCGTCCGAGGCCCAGCCGAGCGGCCCCTGCCCACCCACCAGGCAGCGGCTCTCCGCGCGGACGAGGTAGAAGAACGCGGCGCCACTCCCGGGCGTCGTAAGGTCAACGGCGTTCGTGGAGGGCAGGTCGGACTCAACACAGGCCGCACCCGCCCCGAAGTCCGCCGCAACGTCGGATCGGAGGAGGTCGTAAACGACAACAGCACCTCCGGGCTCGACCGGCGGCGTCCATGACACGGTGTCGCCGTCGAGCCAGACGAGATCCTGCACTTCCGACGGCGTCCCCCAGACGGCGGGGTCGGTATCGTCGCAGTCGCTGCCGTCGGCGACGAATCCCGCCGGCGGGCTGCACGCCTGAACCGAGATCGCAGCATCGCCGCGGCTGTCGCCGTCCGCGTCCTGATAGAATGAGCCGGCGGCGCAGATGCAGTACTCGCCGCCGTCGTCTGTCGACCAGCCACCTGGATAAATCGACCCACCCCACGTCAGCATCAGATCGCCAGCCAGAACGGCGGAATGGAAATACCGACCCGTCGGCGCACCCGCCGTCGCGGTCGCCGACCAGGTGTCGCTGGCTGGGTCGTACCGCCCTCCCGTGTCGTGGACGATTCCCCCCGAGATGCTGCCAGTGATGCCACCCCAGACCACCATCTCCTCCCCGGTCCAGACTGCGGTGTGGAGATGTCGGCCCGCTGGGGCACCGGCTGTGGACAGGGATGTCCACGCGTCAGCGCTCGCGTCATATGCGGCACCTGTGTTGGTGCCTCCTCCGGCGCTGGTTCCACCCCAAATCACCATCGCCTCGCCGGTCCAGACAGCGGTGTGATTCTGACGAGCAGTCGGCGCGCCGATCACCGAAGTCGCAAGCCAAATGTCCGTTGCCGGGTCGTAGCGACCGCCAGTGTTCAGCACGAATTGATTCACCCCACCCCAGACGATCATGAGGCCACCGCTCCAGACCGCTGTGTGAGAGTTCCGCCGTCCCGGGGCATTCAGGATCGCGGTTGGCGTCCAGGTATCCGCAATGGGATCGTACCGCCCGCCCGATTTGGGGTAAGCAGCGGGCCCGGCACCCCACACGATCATCACGCTGCCGGTCCAAACGGCGGTGTGAGCCGCTCGACCAGGGGGCGCGCTAATCAACGAGGTCGGCGCCCAGGTGTCCCCCACAGGATCGTAACGTGCCCCGGTGTTTTCATAGTTCGCTCCTTGACCTTCTCCGCCCCAGATGATCATCCGATCACCCGTCCAGACCGCCGTATGAAACCAGCGGGCGGTCGGAGCGTTGACGCCCGACACCGCGGTCCACGCGTCGAGCACGGGATCGTAGCGTCCTCCCGTGTTGGTCAACCACACGACGTCGCCTTCTTGAAGCGCTCCTCCCCAGACGATCATGTGACTACCGGTCCAGATCGCCGTGTGACCCTCGCGCCGGCTTGGACTGTTCGGGGCCACGACGATCGGCGTCCATGTGTCCGACTCACCGCAAGTGGGAGAGGCCACCATCACTGAGCCGGCCGCCGATGCCACCGTGTGCAGATCGCGTTCGTCGAATTCCACCTGCGCCTGATCCCGGAACTCGTCCCAGGCACGTTGCTCGATCACCTCGGCGGCCAGTCGCCGCTCGAAGGGGCGCCCGCCGGCCGCCTCGCTTTTTCCGCCGCCCAGTCCCGCCCCCCGCACCGACGCCTCACCCTGCATAGAGGATTGGATGGCCCGGCCGGAGGCGAACGCCTGCCGGACGAGGCGGTGCACCAGCACGGGCCGCACCAGGCACTCCTGGATGAGCATCGCGTCGTGCCCGAGCGCCGCGTGCAGCTCCTCGAGCCGCTCCGGCATCCGCGTCGAGCGCGCGATCCGCTCCCACTCCTCACGCAGGGCGGTGGCGGTCACTTGCGCGCCCCACAGCCGTTCCAGCGCCAGGCTCTCTTTGAGGTACGTGCGGACCTTGCGCTCCAGGGTGGCCCCGGGGACCGCCTCCTCGAACGGCCGCGTCGCCCCGATCTGGTGCGCGTAGTAGACCCGCTCGATCGCCTCCTGCGCCCGGACGCGCTCTTCGAACGTCAGGTCGCGGGGCCCGGCCGCGACAGTACAGGGCAGCAGGGCGACGAGGATCACGGGGATCGCCTCGAAAACTCTCGGCATCGTCGCTCTCATGGTTCCAGGAGTGCGCATCTCCCGCCCCCCTACGGCGCCGCCTGGCAGGTGCTGGCCCGCCCGAAACAGGTCTCGGCGCCGCTCGACGCCATGACCGCGTAGTAATACGCCCGCCCGGCCGCCACCTCCGTGTCAAGGTACGTGTACGACGTGCCGGGGACTTTCGCAACCCTCGTCATCCCGAGATCGCATCCGGCATGCCCTTCCGTCC
>Ga0247727_10003079_pt1 | contig 37369 bp, 34 predicted proteins | sample WisWelCaveWW1625_FD_202498 | JGI IMG/M metagenome (GOLD analysis project Ga0247727, IMG submission 202498) | Biofilm microbial communities from Wishing Well Cave, Virginia, United States - WW16-25 | ecosystem: Environmental > Aquatic > Deep subsurface > Groundwater > Cave microbial mat | place...
TCAAATTTACAGCAGTAGGTCTTGTTTCAAAAAGAATTTTTTTCGCTTTTTCTAAATCTCCTATTAATTCTTCTTTGGTAGATGCCTTACTTTGTAATGCAGCAAGTGCTAAACCAAATGCTCCTGACACGCCTATTGCAGGTGCTCCTCGAACAACCAAGGTTTTGATTGCATTTGCCACCTGTTGATAATCCGAATATTCTATAAATACAAGTTTGTTAGGTAATTTGGTCTGATCAATCATTATGACTTTGTTATTTTTCCATTCCACGGTCCTTAAAGAGGAGTGAATTTTTGTAGATTGTTCCACCAATTTAGTCTATGATTTCCTTTGTCTATTTTAAATGAATCCCAAAGTTATGTAATTCATCAAACATATATTTTCAAGATTGATTCAGGCTAGTACTTGTTAGACGATTAAACCATTTATCGTGCAGTTATGTCCCAAATAGATCCTACACCTGTCAAAGCCATTGATTATGTAAAGGATAGACTGGGTTAATTATACATCGTAAGATTGTTTTTTAGATTTATCGTATTTTTTATTAATTGATTTTGCATCTTTGACCTTTTTTGAATAAATATTATTGATTCTATCAATTTGCCACAAAGATTCTTCATTAATTAAACTCAAGTTAGGAATTACACAGTGACCACCAATAAAGCCTGGAAACATTTTTGGTCTATTTCCTAAATATTTGTGAATTTCATCTGCAAAAGACCGCATCTCATTAAAATCAACTTTATGTTTGTCTGCAATCATCTTACTGATTTGTGCATAATTTATCAGCCATCCATAGTATGAAGTATCCATTACTATTTTTGCTAATTCTAATGCTTCAGGGGTAGACATTTTTTTTGCTTTGACTTTACAGTTTTGGAGTCGTTTGGAATATGTTGTTGATGCCCATTTTTCCATAGGTGCATTTGGTTCTATTGCAAAGAATTTGGTATAACGTTTGAGATCATCAAGCATCCTTTTATGAACACCTCTTGTTGCGCTATAGATAATTGGAATTGGTAATTTTTTTTGAAGTTTTCTTGTAGTTCCAGGACTTATTGTGCTATGTATAATAATTCCTTTTGGGGCAAATTTTTTATAATTTGATAAAACGTTAGTTTCAAACTTTTCATTAAATGGTATACAGATATGAAGAAATTCTGTCTCAAGTTTACTCAATTCATCCAATTTTTTTTGATTTGTTAATTTTGGATCTATATCATAACCAACAACTTTAATCGAATTTGATAATAATTTAAGAATAGGAGTACCTATTTCTCCCAATCCTACTACAATATCTTTTTTTTCTTTCATATTAGTGTGAATGATTTTAGTAGATTAATTATATTTATGGTAAATTGCTAGAAAAGGAGGATTTTTAGACTGCCCGTTAATTGGAGTAGTGGATTGAAAAAAAGAATCTATCTGATGCGACCATATGTGGGAAAAGAAGAATTACTATCAATAGAGTCTGTTTTAAAATCAAAATTCTTAACTGAGGGAGAGATAACTAAGAAATTTGAAAGAAATCTTTCGAGATATGTCAAATCTCGTTATGCAATAGCGACGACCTCTGCTACAACAGCTTTACATACTGCACTTGAGAGTATGTCTGTTAAGAATAAACGAGTTTTAGTATCAGATTTTACTTTTCCTGCAACTGTATTAGTAATTAATTTGGCAGGAGGAATACCTGTGCTGATAGATATAGATAAAGATACTATGAATGTCTCTAGAGAAATAGTAGAAGATGCTGCAGATAGTAAAACAGAATATGTATTACCAGTTTCTCTTTTTGGAAATCCATTAGAAAAAAAATTCTATGATATAAAAAAGAATGGAATGAAAATCATTGAAGACGCTGCTACTAATTTAGGGGCAAAGATAGAGAGTGATTATGTAGGTTCTTTAGCTGATATAACATGCTTTAGTTTTCATCCAAGAAAGATAATCACAACAGGAGAGGGAGGAATGATAACAACAAATAGTAAGGAATTAAGTGAAAAATGTAGAGCATTCAAAACATTTGGGAAGGTAGGAAATGAGTTTATTGAACAAGGGACAAATTATAAGCTGTCAGATATCTTGAGTGCAATAGGAATAGAACAACTAAAGAGAATTGAACGAATTATCCGAAGACGTCAAGAAATGGCAAAGATATATGCTGAATTGCTTTCTAAGCTTGATTTTGTTGAAATTCAAAGAAAAACTCCAAAGTCTAGGCATACATATCAATCGTTTGTTTGTTATTTCACTAAACAGAACTTACGTGATAAGATAAAGAAAAAATTAACGAATGAGAATGTAGAGACTCAAATTGGGACTTATGCGTTACATTGTCTTCCTGCTTTTAAGAAGTGTTTAAAGAAAGGAGAATTGAAAAACTCAGAATTTTTGTACAAAAATTCATTATCACTTCCATTGCATGAAGAACTCACTCTAGAAGATCAAGAATTCATTTGTAAAGTGATTAAGAATATAGTCTAGTTAAATATGGATTTACGATTATTTCTGAATACTAACATATTTTAACTAATTTTAAAAAGTAGGTTCGTGGCGAAAAAAACTGCAATTGTAACTGGTGGAGCAGGTTTCATTGGTTCTCAACTTTCTAAGAAATTACATGAGAATGGATACAATGTTGTAGTGTATGATGATTTATCAAATGGGAGTGGTATGAAAAATCTTCCACAGGAAATACGTATCAAAAAAGCAAGTATACTAAATCCTTTTGACCTTAAATTTGCTTTTAGAAAAGCTGATGTGGTTTTCCATTTGGCAGTTAAACCACTTACAATGTCTTTTGACAAGCCAGAAGAAGTAGTAAAAGTTAATGATTATGGTTCATATTTGGTTGCAAAAATTTGTAGTGAATTAAAAATAAAGTTGATACATGTTTCATCTAGTGAAGTTTATGGTAGTGCTATACATATTCCGATGCGAGAAGATCACCCGCTTTTTCCCACAACAATCTATGCTGGATCTAAAGCTGCAGCAGAACTATATGTTAGAGGTTTTCAAAAAACTGAAGGACTCAAGATGGTGATTCTTAGACCCTTTAACAGTTATGGAGAGTTTATGAGAGATGATACATATGCAGCAGTAATTCCAAATTTTTACAAACGAATCTTTCAAAATTTACCTCCAATTATCCATGGAACAGGAAAACAAACTAGAGACTTTACTTATGTGGATGATACAGCTTATGGGATCATGTTAGCTGATGAAAGCTCAAATTACATTGGAAAAACATTCAACATAGGTAGTGGAAAAGAAGTTCAGATATTACATATAGCAAAATTGATGGTAGAAAAATTTGAAGAGATTACAGGAAAAGCTGTTAGAGATAAATTTATTTTCAAACCCGAAAGGAAGGGGGATGTTAAACGACATCTTGCAAGTATTTCATATGCAAAGAAATTATTACACTACAAACCAAAAACTCGATTAGAAGACGGAATATCCAAGTACATAATTTGGAAAATGAATAAGAAGTTGAAATTATCTACAAAAAGATAGGCGTATGATACAATACAAAGGAAAGGATTACGTAAAACAAGGATATTTGGTTAATCTCGATTTAGCAACATGGGATAAGATGGAACAAAGAGCCCGTAGAGCTGTAAGAAAAGCGAATAATCTAGGATTAACAGTCTTTGAATCAAAAAGTTCATCAAAAATAAAACATATTTTATTTCCAAAAAAACTGAAACGGAAACAGCGTTGTTATTATGCATTAAATAAAGACGGAAAGGTCATTGCTGGAGTAGTAATTGAATTCTTTAACTCCAGCTTACTTTACAGATATGCAGTATCAAAGGAAGAAGGTAAAAAATCTCAAGCTAATATATTTTTAATTTGGCAAATAGTTTCAAAGTTTAGTAATACTAGATATAGATATTTAGATCTTGGTACATCATATAGAAAAGATCTAGATTTTTTTAAAAAACAATTTTCAGGTAAGACTTACCCTGTAATATACAATCCACCAATGGTAAAGCCTCAGATAAGACTGGACCCATATTACAATAATCAACAAATACCAACAGATACAAAAAACGTAGAGCAGAAAATCGAAGAATATTTTGGTAAAGAATTCACATTACTTCCAGACGGAAAGACTGCAATTTATCTTGTCTTGAAGAAATTAGGTCTTGGGAAGAAGGATGTCGTAACCATCAATACGTCATTTAACACCACATATGTGAGACGGGATGTAACAGATCAAATCGAACTTGTCTGTAAACATTCAAGAAAAATAACTGAAAAAACCAAGGCAATATACGTAATTCACGAATGGGGATTCCCTGTAGAAAATATCGAAGAACTACGTGAATATGCAACGAAAAAAAATATTACTTTAATCGAGGATTGTGCTCATTCTATCACTACGTTAATCAAGAACAAAAGGATAGGTACTTTTGGAAATTATTCAATCTATTCATTTCCGAGGGTATTCCCATGTCAATACGGTGGCATGTTATTGGGAATTTCCGTAGATGAAAATGAACAGCAGAAACTAGAAATATTCGACTATGAAAAAAGGGAAATTTTAAAGAGAACTCTGGGAAGAGATTTAGGAAATATACTTGAATACGAATCACAGAGGATAAAAAATTACCAATATCTTGATGAAGGATTTAAAATGATAGGATTGTTACCATTTAAAGAATTACAAAATGGTATAGTACCTCATGCATATATTTTGAATTCCAATTCATCATACAAATTGGTAGAACGGCTGAAATTATTCGGGATTGAAGCTGGTGTATACCACCAATTAAAAGCGGTGATAATACCAGTACATCAAAATCTAAACAGTAGCGATCTGAATTATATTTTGGGGGTAGTAAAGTCATATTATTTTTAATAGGGAAATTTATGGAACATTAGAAATGACTCACAAGGATGATCTTTTATGGCAAAAATGGTATGATGAGAGTGCAAGAAAAAACAAAAACATGATGATGAAAATGGGTTATCAAGTAAATGGTAAGCCTGTATCGTATAAAATAATGAATAATACATTTCAAGATATTAAAAATAAATTAAACGTATCAAAAAATCATACACTATTAGATGTTAGTGGTGGAGTGGGGTTATTTTCAAAGTTTATCAAAAATTACATGAAAGATATTTTTTTAACTGATACTTCTTATAATATGACAATAAGCTCAACAAGGAACAAAATTAAATCTATTGTAGCAGATCCTAAATTTTTACCTTTTAATAATAAATCATTTGACAGAGTTTTATGTTATAGTGTTTTTCATATGGTAGGAAATTTTGAAAACGTAAAATTAATAATATTAGAATTAATGAGAGTATTAAAACAAAATGGTATTTTAATGATAGGTGATTTACCTTTACCAAGAAAATATGTACAAAAATCAAAAATAAAAATGCCGACGTTGATGTTTGATAAGTATTTTTTTGAAGAGTTTTGTGTATTGCAGAGACTGTATTATATAATATTAGATCAAAACCTAGAGGGTAAAATCACTGCACCAAATAGATTCGATGTATTGATTTCAAGAAAAGAAATCAAGATATCATAATTTGTGTTAATGGATAAAGAAATTAAAAATAAATTATCTTAAGATGTTTTTTTCTGCTTTGCTGTAAAGCCCAAACAAAATGTACTTTTAAGGGCTTTTTTTTCGGTTTCAGTCACATCGAATCCAGATAATCTATGTTTCGCTAGTAATTCACCCACCTTTAGGCCTAATGCATGAAGTTCAATAGTTGGTCTTGGACCTAAAAAATCCAGTGTCCAAGGCATATGTCCTATACCTGGATTTTTTTTAGGATGACAAATTAGTCCTACTTTTTTAATTCTTGTATAGTCTACATTACCAAAGTAAACCAATATCTTTACATCAGGATTTAATTTTTTTAGAAGAGAGACAGATAACCCATTATCAGCTCCAATAACTTTCTTTTTTAATGGAGCGGAATTAATTATTATTAAATCACATTTTTTGAGAAATTCTATGGCCTTTAAACTTTTAAGATCTCGAACAACTGTAACACCAAAATCCTTCAAGTCGTCATATAGTGATTCTGAAACCAATATCACCTCTGCTCCATGAGAAATAAGAGCCTTTACCATATAGAAGTAGGATCTGTTTTCAACTACTATTATAACACTTTTTCCTTTTATTGAAATCTTATTTTCAGATAAAATTTTTAGAATATTATCACCAGTATATTTCATTATGTTAAGAATTTTGTTGTCTTCATTAACTCCCAGAATAGCGATACCATGCTTTGTACAGGCCGCCAAATCAAGATCTTCTTTCCTAAATTCCCATGGTTCCCACATTAATGATATTACTGCTGTTTTTTTCATTGAATTGATAAATTGTTTATCAATAGGTCTCAAGAAGCCACTATTGGTTACGATGTTTGCTTTACCAATAATTTCTTTTGTAATCTTATCATAAACATGAATTTTCTTTTGAACATCAAAATATTCTGAGAGTATATCAAAATTATGAATGATTTCTTTTGATTGTCCATATTTTGAATTCTTTGTGATGCATATGACTGAAGTAGCTCCTGAAAGTGCAGCCATAAATGGAGCATATGCCCAATTACCAGAAGCTGCCTCAGTTAGTACTGTAAGCCCTGAAAGATCTAGTTTTATTGTTTTAATTGAATTGAGAATTATTTTTTTAATTTTTTCTAGATTACTTAAATTAAAACTATTTGATTTTTGATTAGACATGGTGTATTGATTAGTTTGTAAGTTTCCAGTCTTTATGTGGATAAATAAGTAGGATATACAACACGTAATGATCTATACCAAATTTTCTTTGATTTATTTCATAAGAGGCAAGCACAAAAAAGTTAATCAATTATAAGGTGAATTGGAATATATGAGTAATTGAACTTTTCACTAGAATTAAAAAATGAGCCCACAGATGATTGGAACAAGCACTTATTGGCAAAACCTATGGGTAATATTTTCAATAGTATTGAATATGCGGAATACGCAAGAAGATGGCTAGATTGGAAGCCTTTATTTTGTCAAGTTTTAGATTCTTCAGGAAATATTCTACTCCAGACATTATTATTTGAATACGTACCCAATATTGATAGATTCCCACGTTTTTTACATGGAACAATAAAGAAATTAAGAAAATCAATAAGATGGAATTATGGCCCTGTGTCTTCTTCACAAGAGTGTACTTCACTCTTTTTATCATATCTGAAAAAAAATTATACAAGAGCATATGGAATAACTCATCCGCTTTCAAATTTAGAATATTCAGGATTTACCAAGAAGTTGTGGTGTACGTTTTTGATAGATTTAAGTAAACCAAAAGAAGATCTTTATGGAAAAATGTCAAAACATGATGCACGAAAAAATATAGAGCGTTCCATTGAAAGAAATGTAATAGTAGAAGAGATAAGAGATAACACATTAGACGAATATTCTTCGCTTATTGAACAACATAGATCATCCATGAATTTATCATCAGGTAATCCTGAAGAATTTAGGGACATGTGGAAATTTCTACATTCGGCAGGTTTTTCAGGGTTTCTCGCAAGAAAAGATGGAAAAGCTGTTGGGGGATTATTATTTTCTTTTTTCAATAATTACATTAATGAATGGGGCGTAGCACGTTCTCTTCAAGATACTGAAGAGAAATTATATTCACAGGATCTTATCAAATGGAAGATAATTGAATGGGGGATTGACCACAAAATGAAATGGTATGATCTTTCAGGTGTAAATCCAGTTCCTAAGTCAAAAAAGGAAGAAGGCATATTGAGATATAAACAAAAATGGGGAGGATTAAAAAAAGATTTTTGGATTATTTCGAGATGATGAATGTTTGAGCATACTTTATGGAGGAAATTTAGCAAATGTAGGGTATTATCATACTAAGCAGCTTCGAAGTATAGGAACTGATATAGAACTTGTAATGGAAAAAAATCCTGCCCCTAATGCAGATCCTTTAATGCGGGATTCTGAAATTAAAAATTATCCCGATTGGATCAATTTTTATGATAGACGTAAATCTTCTTGGAAAATCAGTTTGTTAAGGATTATGAGGAAACAAAAATATGAATTAATTCATGCTCATGTAGAATTACCTATATTTGCATATGTTTCTAGAAAAAAATTCATTGCCCAAGTTCTTGGCAGTGATATAAAAGAATTAGCGTTCACAAATTCTTTACGTGGAATTCTTTTACGAAAAGCATACAAAAATGCAAAACTAGTAATTTTTTCTACACCTGGAGATCCTTCTTTACTATCAAAATTAAAAGTCAAAAACACATTATTCTTGCCGTTAATTTGGGATCTTTCTTTTTTCAAACCAGAAAAAATTATTGATAATGAATTCGAAAATAAATTCATAGTTTTTCATCCTACAAGTCACATTTGGAGTGTGAAAGGAAACAATAATCTAATTAATGGTTTTTCTGAATTTGTAAAACAAAATCCTGATTCTATTTTGATTTGTGTTAATATTGGAAAAGACATTGATAAAAGTCACGACTTGGTAAAATCATTAGGTATAGAAAATAATGTGCGTTTCATGGATAGACTTAATGCTTCACAGCTATTACATTACTACAATCTAGCAGATATAGTAGCAAACGAGTTTATTTTAGATGGAATTGGAGGAATTGGAATGGAAACACTTTGTTGTGAAAAGCCTTTACTTACTGCATGCCACGAAAATTGTTATAAAAATATGCATCCTGAACCAGTTCCTGCAATAAATGTAAAAACTTCTACTGAGATATATGAAAAATTAGAATATTTGAAGGATCGAAAAGTTAAAGATGAAATTGGAAAAAAAGGACGGATTTGGATGGAAAAATTTTTGTCGCCAACAGTTGTTGCACACAAGTATAAGACGGTTTATGATTCAGTGTTAGCTGGAGATAAAATAGAGCATATAAAAGAAAAAATATCTAAATTATAATTAAATTTTATGTTGGTTTAATTATAATTTTTTAAACATTTTTTTTTCTACTAAATTCAGTTAAAATCAATTTTATTAATTTTCTTGTTGAATCATCTATAGCATATGTTATACCAAGATAAATTATACCACCTAGTAAAATTATTGGTAATATTTCAGGTAGAAAATCAAATATACTTTCATGATAAGTAACAATCTCCTCAGATATTAAAAATACTATGATTGAAGCTAAAAATGCAGCCCCAAGAAATTTTGTAATGGACAAATAAGGTATAGAAATCTTATGCTGTCTTATTACTAAAATTATAACATATAATGTAGTTGGAATTGAGACTGCTAGTAAAATTGAGGACCAAACTGTTACTATGAATATTTCAGACATCTCAGGAGTTTTTAAGAATATTAAGAAAAATGCAAGTATTGCTACATAGGAACCTGTCCAAACATAGTCCAATGTAGGAATAAAGAACAATTTACTCTTAACATATTCTTTAAACGATGCCAGTTTACTAATATCAACAGTTTCATAACCATACAAAATGCTATAGAAAACTCCTCTAATGGTATTAGAAAAAGCAGCTAGTGCGATAAAATATACGGCATAAACTGCATCAACGAATTGAGGATTAAGAATATTGAGTCCAGATTTTGCAAATACTATAGAAGCTGCTAAAATTGGCAGTGCAAAGAATATAGTTTTTTTTAGGCTATCTTCTGCAATTTCTTTTTTTCCTGCTGCAAGCAACTTAGGATAAAGAGCTTGAGCAATTTGTCCAGAATGAATTACCATGTATCCAATAGTTTGTGCTGCGCCCCAAAATGCAAGACTTGTGAAAGAGGTAGTTGCAAAAGAAATCAACATAACATCTAATCTAAAAACTATTCCAGATATGTTTTGATAAGCGATAAGCCAAGACATTTTTAACCAAAATTTGATTGTTGAGAACTTAATAGCTCCAACTATCATTTCTCTTGTCATGATTACAAGTAATATAGTTCTCAAAGAACTTGCAAAAATAATTGTCAATAATGCACCAACGATTCCCCATTGAGCTATGTATACAAAAATAAATCCTAGTGGAAGTTTTGATACTTCAAATGTTATTACACCATATGATGTTATTTGAGGTTTGTAACCAGCAGAAATAGAACTAACGACTCCACTTATCATGTTTAGCGGGATAAGTACAGAAGCTAAGATTAACACTTCAAAACTTGCTCCAAGAGAGGCTGAAACAAAAATTGCTACAACTGAATATACCGTAAATCCGCCTATAGAAAATATGCTTCCTGTAAAAAAAGCAGTTTTTCCGATCTGTTCTCCTCGCACTATTTGTCTAGTAGTCCAATAGCTGATTAGGGGTTCGATTATTCCTACATAGTAGACCATACTGCTGATTAGAGTCCAGATTCCAAATTCTTCTGGTTCTAATTGCCGAGTTACTATAACTACAAAAAATGTTCCTGTCACAAGACCCGCAATAGAAACTGCAAAGGCAATTAAGCCAGAATATGTGACCCTAATATTACTCAATATATAACCAGAGCCATTCCCACTCAAATAAGAATGAATAGTAAAATTTTATCAAAACAATGATGAAATCAAATCAGTTTAATCAAAATTTTGCGTTATTATTTGTTAGAAATAAATCTCATAATTTAATAACTGAAACACGAGAAACTGAATTTGAAAATGAAATGTGAAGTTTTTTTCATACCACCTGAAAAACAAGAATTTAAAACAGTGCCACAATATTTACAAGATATTCCAGATTCATGTAGAATAATAACAACTAGTATTGGGATGTATGAATTTTTAGAATCCTTAGGAAAGAATGTAAAAAAATTTAGTGACATAGTACCAGAGGCTGGACCTAAATGGAATGAAGTGTATCAAATGTCAAAATCAATTCATGATAAATCCAAACAAGCTTTTCAAAATTTGACATTTAATGATATTCAAATTTTTGAAGGTTTTGAATATAAGATCTTAATGAGGTTAACTGTATTTATGAGAGTCCAAAAAATTTTGGAAGATAATACTGATACTATTTTCATTTTTGATAGCCGTTTTACAAGATCTTATTATATGATTTTGAAAATTGCAAAACAGCTTGGATATGTAATTGATGATAAGATAGGTATGATTAATAATAATAATATAGAATATTATGAAGAAAATTCAAATAAAAGTGAATATAAAGAAAAAAGATCTTTTTTACATAGACAAAAGAATATGTTAGGTTTTTCACAGGGAAATAATTTATCGTTCAATAAATTAAAAGCATATTCTAGATTTACATCCCGAATGTTTTCTTTTTTAGCACGTACTATGTTTTATAAATTTCTTGTAACTTTTAATAGTGAACCTATACAAATTTTATTAAAAAAAATTGATAATAAAATTATGAATATAAATTCAAATTATTCTGCAGCATGTGCTTTTTTTGTTTCTGCAATACGAGAGGATCTTTATCTACGACCATTATATCCCATAATTGAAAAATTTAAAAAGGAAAATATAGCACATTATCTAATAACATCAGATATATCTACAGGTTTAGTTTTATCAAAAACAGGTATCCCATTCATTAATTTTTTTGATGAATTCAACTTTTTGGTAAAAGAAATTAAAAATAGTAAAAAAGGAATAGAAGTTACAACAGAGATTAACCAAATAATTAGTTCAAATCATTCAATTTTAGGATTAAATGATTTTAGAGACGATATCATCAATTACGCATACCGATCTATTGCAATCATAATTATTTGTGAACATATTATTAAAAAAATGAACCTAAAATCAATTGTTGTTGCACCAACTAGTGAAATATTTGAATATGTAGTTATAGAAATTGCAAAAAAATACAAAATTCCAAGCTTTTCAATAATTCCTGGAATGGCAGATACAAATCCATTTTTTATAAATTGGTTTAAAACTGATAAAATTTGTGTATATGGAGATCATGCTCTAGAACAGTTAACAAAAGTAGGTTATGATGAAAAACGAATTTGTGTTACTGGTAATCCAAAATATGATTTTTTAAAAAATATGGATTCAAAAAAATCTAAACTAGTGCTTGAACAAGATCTAAAGATCGATAGTACCAAGAAGCTAATAGTAATAGGAATGTCAAGATGGCATGAAAAAGACGAGAACTGGATGTCTGATTTGATAAAATTCTGCAATATAAATAATTTTGAAATTGTAATTAAAATCCATCCATTGTATAAAATTGCATCAAAACATAGTCAAAATAAAATCAAGGCAATATCAGATAATTGTAAAGACAAAAAATTTTTTGTAGTACATGATATAGAACTTCCGAAGTTATTGTCAGCTGCAGATGTAATGATAACAGATTATTCAAATATTGGTTTAGAGGCAGTTTTTCTTGACAAACCACTAATATCTGTTAATTTGTTAAAAGAAAAGTGGGAAGAATATACATCACGCGTTGAAAAATATGGAGCATCAATTTATGTAGAAAATTATAAAATGTTAGAGAAAATATTAACTGAGATTCTAAAAGAAAATAAACATATAGATGAATTAAAAAGAGGAAGAAGTAAAGTTATTGAAAAATATAATTTTGGGAACGATGGTAAAGCATCAGAAAGAATTTTTAATATTCTAATGAACCCTGTTTAATATCTGTAATGTAGTACAAAAATTAATAGTCATACATTATGTTAAGAACCATAGTATTCCACTTATGAAACAAATTTCTCTTTTACAAGAATTTCTTTTAATTCTTCTTTAAGGATTAAATCTACATTATCTGAAGAGTATTGTTCTGTCATATTGGTTTTAGAAAAACCTCTTTTTTTTACATTATCATTCTTTTCCGTTACCAAATAATCATCCTTATCTTCAAATGTATATCTCAGTTCATCTCTATTAATTAGAGACTCGTGATATTTTTCTCCTGGTCTGACAGAAATAATTTTTACTTGGTTGTTAGAATTGAATAATTCAAGTAATGCATCTTTCAGATCATCAAGTTTGTATGCCTTAAGTTTTGGTATAAAAACTTCTCCACTTTGACCTTTTTTAACTGCTCTAAATATGAAGTCTAAAGCTTGATCCATAGTTATGTTGAATCTAGTCATGCTAGGATCAGTGATGGTGATATTGTCACCAGATTTTATTTGTTCAATAAATTTTGGAACCACTGAACCACTACTACCTAAGACATTGCCATATCGAACAGCAATAAATCTAGTTCTATGAAGTTCTTTGTTCAAATAATTACTTGCAGTAACAAATAATTTTTCCATTAATAATTTTGTAGCTCCATAAGTGTTCAATGGGGATACAGCTTTATCTGTTCCAACACAAACAGCTACTTCTATATCATTAGCTAAACATGCTTCGATAACATTTTGAGAACCTATGATGTTGGTCTTGATAGCTTCAAAAGGATTGTATTCTACTACTGGGACATGTTTTAATGCTGCTGCATGGAAAATAATATCAATTTCTTCCATGGCTCTTGTTAAACGCGGTAAATCACGAACATCGCCTACTAAAAAACGAAGACGTTCATCCTGAAATTCGGTATCCATCTGTACTTGTTTACTTTCATTTCTACTAAAAATTCTGATTGTATCTACACCCATATTCAATAATCGTCGTGTTAATGCATGACCTAATGAACCTGTTCCACCGGTGATTAGTATTTTCTTATTTTCAAACACAATCGAGTATTTTGAGATAGAGTAAATAACTTTATGTTGTTACTCTTTGTAATTGCTGGTGAAATTCAATTGATCAATTCACAGTCAGAAAACATTGAATATGATTATGGAATAAGAGTAAATTTAGGTGGTGAAATTGGTTCAGGTCATTTCTATCGCTGTCTTGCTATTGCCAATGAACTAACTAATCATAACAAAAAAGTTGTTTTTTTAATAAAAAATGAAGAGATGTTTATCTCTCATATTGGAACTAATAGTTATCCATATATTGTTATTGAAGGAAATACCCAACAAAAGGAATTAATTAATTGTAAAGAAAGATTAAGTAAAATAAAAAATTTAATTATTGATGTAGAAGCGCAAAATCAAACGTACAGTAAATATTTTCAGAAATTATGTAATACTGCTATTATTGATGATTTGGGAGGAATTATTGTTTACTCTGAAATATTGTTTAATGGACATATGGTAAAAAAATTTCATAGATATGAAAAAGCAAATAAAAATAATAAAATTTTCCTAGGCCCTAATTTTATGCCTCTAAGGGAAGAATTTCTACAAGAAAGAAAAAATGTAACCATTTCAAAGAAGCCAATAAAAAAAATCTTGATTAGTTTTGGTGGTTCTGATGATTTAGGCTTAACCGCAAAAATTGCTAAATTTTTTATTAATAAAAATTATGATGTAACGTATGTATTAGGCCCTTCATATCAAAAAAAGAAAACCTTCCAAGAATGGGCTGAAAAATATTCAAATTTTCATATTGAAAATTCGGTAAAAAAAATGGCTAACCTATTTACAAAGCAAGATCTTGTTATTTCTTCGGCAGGAATTACTACTTACGAACTAGCATGCTTAGGAATTCCTTCTATTTTTATCCCCTTAAATTCATACCAAGTCCATACTGCTAAGGAAATGATGAAGTTTGGATTTGGAATGGATTATGATACTTGGGATAATGAATTCACAAAATTGGATATTATGATAAACGAATTTAATTATCAGAAGAGAGAGAGAATGTTTGAGGTTGGTAGGAAGATAGTTGATGGTAAAGGTAGTATTCGAATTTCAGAAAATTTAAGAAAATTATGGAAATAAGCAAGAAGAAAATGAGAAAAAGAAAAATTGATGGGAATTGATACTTAATTATGACTATAGTTTCTATAAGACAACCTGTCTATCTACCATATCTTGGTTTCTTCAAAAAAATTCAGTCAAGCGATGTTTTCGTATTTTTAGATGATGTACAGTATGAGAGAGGAGATTTTGATAACCGGAACAAAATTAGAACTAATGAGGGATTTATCTGGTTAACTGTACCTGTCTACAACAAATCCGGTCAAATATTCATGGATGCAAAAATTGTAAATAATCAAAATTGGAATAAAAAACAAAGAAATGCCATTGAGATCAATTATAGAAAAGCACCGTATTTTGAAAAATATAGTAAAGATATTTTCTCAATCTTAGAAAAAAAATTCGAAAGTCTAATAGACTTGAACTTAGAATTTATAAAATATTTTATGTCAGTTTTAGATTTAAAAACAAAAACCATTAGATCATCTAAATTAGGAATAACTTCTACAAAATCTGAAAGATTGTTGGAAATTTGTAAGAGGTATAGAGCAACAGTTTACTTATCAGGAGAATTGGGTAAAAATTATCTTGACGAAAAAATATTTCATAATGCAGGAATCAAAATCTTATACGAAAAATTTCATCATACTACATATAATCAAATTCATGGAAGCTTTATACCAAATATGTCTATTATCGATTTACTTTTTAATGAGGGAGATAAATCAAAAGAAATTTTATTAAATTCAAAAAATTTGTAGTTAATTAGTTTCAATCATTCTAATTATTTCAAATGCTTCTGCTGCTTTATTTCCAGAAGTACTTCCCCATTTACCTGCTAGCATTTTCAAGTTATCAGATGACCTAGGGTGAGGAAAAGCTTGAATTTCATGTTTGTACGCCTTCAAGGCTTTAACTTTGTTTGAAAGTTGTTTCGTAATGTTTACAAAATAATTCGGATTAAAGGTAGAAGGATAATTCCATTCTGTTGAAGATGGTACTTCAAAACTAATCAATTCCTTAACAATTTTCTGAAAAGGTCTACAAGCGGTTAAGGTGGCGTTGTATACGGTTCGATGATCTATGTTAAGATCACCAAAATGATGTGTATATACTCTATCAGGTTTAGTTTTTTTAATTTCATATTCTATAGTCTTTACAATTTTCAATAGAGGAACAGAATCCATTTCATTATCTGGAAAATCATAAAATTGTACTTCATTTACTTTCAATATTTCACAAGCTTTTCGTGAATCTTTTCTAAGATTTTCAATTTCTTTGGTTAGAATTGGCATATTCGAATCATCATACTCATATGTTGTGGCATTTTTGTAGTTATTTTTTCTACGTGAAGTTATTCCAGTTGCTAAAATTACTATTTTTATTTTATCGCCATGAGTTGAATGCTTCAAAATGGTTCCTCCCATTCCCAAAACTTCATCATCAGGGTGAGCAACTATAACAAGTATCTTCAATAGAACAAAGAAAAAATTAGTTCTTATTATTTATTGTTAGAAAATTAGTGTTAAAACGTGCTTTTTTAGGATTTCAAATGCAATTTATTTTGAGTGAGATATAATATTGAAAAATCAAAAAATTAATTTCTAAGTTTTTTTTTGGCAAGGATATTCCAAGTTGCGAAGATATTATCCGTGGCTGGAATTTCAAATTTAGTTGTTTTATGTTCTAATCTAAGTATTTCAAATTTTTCAAATAATTTTAGCAATTGATATTTATTAAAAAAGTGAATTCTGCCTATACCTGCAAAAGGACCATCTAGGAAATTTGTTTTGGTAAAGTTATCTTCTGCAATGTCACCTCTTTTATATTCTGAAGTGGATGTTGAGTACAGATCAATTCCGATATACTTACCTCCAGGTTTTAATTTTTCATAAATTAAATCTAAGCAACTTTCTATTGCTTTTGTACTATTTGACGTCATTGCGCCTCTATCCACAATTAAATCAAAATCACCTTCAAAAGGAATGTTTTGTGTGAAATCTCCAACGACTAAATTACTTTCAATTGAAGGAAATTTTTTTTGAAGTAATTGAATAATTGATGCACTTCCATCTATTCCAAAAAATTTTACAGTTTTTAACGATAGAAAGAATGGTATGTTTGCTCCAGAACCACAGCCTAACTCTAGTATTTTAAAAGGTCGGTCATTTGGGTTTGCATATCGCATCACATAGCTTACTAGGTCACTCCATGGCCAATTACTAATATGAGTACTTTCTTTAAATCTCTCTTCCCATTCAGGTGAAAAACTCATATTTCTTCTCTAAAAACTTTGTTCATAATCTATTTCAATATTTACTATGGGAAGTTACTAATTTTATTAATATTCATTTTTTTGTTTTAATTCTTTGTAGTAACTAGGTTTTACAACCATTGGATTACCAATGATAAGAGAGTATGGAGGGATATCAACGCCTTCAACAATAGTTCCTGCAGCAATTACAGAATGATGACCTATTTTTGCACCTCCCTTAATGAATGAATGTGAGCCTACGAAAACATTGTTTTCTAAAATGATATCTTTTCGTTCTATATCGCTTTCTAATCCTAAGCATCGTTTATGTGAATCACTACTGTTGATTGAAACAAAGGAGGCTATATCACAATTATCTCCAATTATTACTTTAGCTCCTTTAGCATTTACTTCAGACATAGCACCAATGAATACATTTTCTCCAATTTCTGGGTCCCCCGAGATCCAGACTAACGGATGAAAACGATTTTTTTTAAAATTTGTGAGGGAAGAAAAAAGATCTTGAAATTCAGGAGGCTCCATTAGCTAAAATCACCCAATCTGATCTGAGTTCCCTTGGATATGTTCTTTGTTGATTTTTTTCCTAATATTTCTGATAAATACAATGGGGGTAATCCAGTTCCTGGTCTTTTAAAACCTACATTATCATTATCAAATTTTTTACCTTTCTCTATATCTGAAAGAGCTACAATACTTCTCCTTACTAGTTTTTTCATTTTTTCTTCTTCAGGTGTTGGTTTTACTATTGCGCTACCCATCATTTCATAAGATGTTTTAATCGAGTTTATCCAGTCTTTTAGACCTACTGGACTTTCAGAAAACCAATGATCTGGTCCTGGAAAATTGTTATCTAGTGTAAAATGTTTTTCAAAAAAACATGCACCAAATGCAACTGCTAATGATGAAGCCAAATGTCCTTGTGTGTGATCAGAGAAGCCCAAAGGGATCATAGGAAATGAATTTGATAGAGTCTCAAATTTTCGAAGGTTAACGTCTTTAAATGGTGTAGGATATTGGGATGTTGTAAGCAGAAGTATTGTTGGATAGGCCGTTAAAGCCCCAACCGCGTCTAAAGTTTGAGAAATTTCAGATAGATTTGACATCCCACAAGAAAGAATTAAAGGTAAACCAGTTGCGGCATAATCTTTCAGTAGAGGAATATTTGTAAAGTCATCGGAACCAACTTTTACAGCTGGAATTCCTAATTTCATTAATAGATCTAAATCAGATTTATTTTGAGGAGTTGATAAGAAGAGAATTTTTTCTTCATCACATTTCTGTTTAATTTGAAACCATTCATTATCAGAAAATTCACAGCGTTTGAACATTTCTAACATTGATTCAGTGATTTCTTTACCTAGAGAAAAATAGGAATATTTCTCATCAGGATCTGTAATGAATTCTTCTGCTTTAAAAGTTTGAAATTTAATAGCATTTGCACCTGAATTCTTTGCCAGATTAATCATTTCAAAAGCAGTTGAAATCTGACCATTATGGTTTATTCCTGCTTCTGCTACAATAAAGGGTGGAAAATTAGGGCCAATTTTGAAATCAGCTATCTTAACATAATTCATGATTCAATTACTTTTAATCAATCTATAATGTTATTCATAAACAATATGAGAAGAGGTAAATATCATATATTTTTACAAGCACGGATTCACTCAACAAGGTTACCAGGCAAAGTTATAATAAAAATTGAAGGTAAATCAATTATCGAACTTATTATCGAACGATTAAAAAAAGTGAATTGTGTAGATGGAATTTTTTTAATTACTGGACCATACAGTGAAAATAGATTATTAGTTGAGGAAGCTAATCGATTAGATATTGGGTATTTTTGTGGATGTGAAGAGAATCTTTTAGATAGATATTATAATGCAAGCTTAAAATTTAATTCTGAAAATATCATTAGGGTTACAGCTGATTGCCCGCTTATAGATGCAGATCTTATAAACAAAGGAATATCCATTTTTGATGAAAATAATAATGACATTCTTAGTGTAGGTAGAATTAAATCATATCCACATGGGTTAGATTTTGAGATTTTCAATACCAAAACGTTACAAAATGCATGGAAAGATATCTTTACGAGTTACGCCGATGACCAAAAATTCAAAAATTCGTTTGTTTCCGTTGATGAATACATGCTGACCAATAATAAATTTACATGTTATGATTTAACCAATGATGTTGATTTATCACAGATAAGAATTACATTAGATTATCCAGAAGATTTAGAGTTAATTAGACAAATATATCATGAATTGTATAAAAAAGGTGAATATTTTGGTTTAAAAAAGATTCTAAATTGTATCAAAAAAAATCCAGATTTGTTAAATATTAACAAGAAACAGGCGGGTTAAATAACATAGTAATCTAAACAATGATTTTTTGATATTCGAATAAAGAGATAAAATTCGGAAATTACAATTTTCAAGATATATAAAATTGTATTAAGAATGAAAGGCATGACATTAGTAAAGATGGGAGATAAACCAATTGGAAGAGGATATCCTTGTATAATTTCATTCGAACCTGGTGCTACCTATACCAACTTTGAAGAGGCAACCCAAATGATAAGTGCTGCTTCATCCGCAGGAGCTGATGCCATAAAGTTTCAAACTCTCATAACTGGAGATGCTGATAGGCTAATGGGGTTTAAAGATATTAAAATAGACTTTACAACTACTACAGGAAAAAAACAAGAATTGGTTTACGACGCTTTAAAGAGAAGAGAATTACCAAAAAATTCGTGGAAAAAGTTAGTAGAATTTTCAAAAAAACTAAATGTTCTATTTATCACAACGCCAGAATTTTTAGAATCAATTGATTTTCTTGTTGAAATTGGTGTGGATGCCCTTAAAATTAGTAAGGGCGATATTAACAATGTATTATTAATTGAGAAAGCAGCTAAGACAGGATTACCCATTATTCTTGATGGGAGAGAAAAATTTGAAGATGTAGACAAAGCAATAAAAATTTGTGAAAGTAATGGAAATAATCAAATTGTTATAATGCATTGTCCATCTGGATATCCAGCAGAAAATTCTGGTATTCATTTGAGTGCGATTACTGCCATACAAGAAAAGTATGACTATCCAGTAGGTTTTGCAGATCATTCACCTGGTGATATGATGAATTATGCTGCAGTGGCTTTAGGGGCATCGATGTTAGAAAAAACAATTACAACTGACAAAACAATTGAACATGTAGAGCATTTCATGTCTTTGGAATTAAATCAACTAAAATCATTTATACAAAATATTAGATCAGTTGAAAAAGCTATAGGAAATCCTAGTATTTTAGAGGTATCAAGAGTAGAAGAAAATGCTAGAAGAAGCTTTGTAGCTAAGAACTATATTAAAAAAGGAGAAAAAATTAGTAGAGAAAACTTAGATTTTAAAAGACCAGGACATGCAGGGATCTCAGTAGCTGAAGGATACACTATTCTTGGAAAGAAAGCCTCGAAAGATATTCTAAAAGATATCTTTCTTCAGTGGGATATGCTTGAATAAAGATGCAAAACCTATTCTAGTCAGTTAATATTCGAATTGTTAATAATGAAATCATTTAAGATTAAATCGTATTTAGAAAGTAATTATCCTGGAATAGGGAAAGTAAACAGATATGAAAAATTATCACATCATAATATCAACAGTCTAAATCATCTCATTTACTCACAATCAGGAAAATATCTATTAAAACAAATTACTGATAGATCTAGTAGCAAAAAAATTGAAAAGATTTGTGAAATTCTGAATTTTTGTTATCATAAAAAGGTAAAAGTTCCCAAACTCATTCAAAGATTTGATGGTAAGTTTGTAGATAGAAAAAGAAAAATAACTCTTAGCAAATTCTATTCTAGCAATAAGTTTAATGGAAGGGTAGAGGAAATTAAAGATTTAGCAACAAATGTTGCAATTTTACATAAAATATTAAGAAGATATCGTGGTTCTTTTAATTATAGGGCAAATGAAAAATTCTATAAACTTCTGACTTTGAAAGAATTGAAAAAAATACAAAAAAAAATCGAAGTAAAAAAGCGTAGAACTAAATTAGATATGATGTTTATGCAGAATTTCTCTTATATTAAAAATTGCTTAATTGAAGATTTTGAAACTAATAAAATAATAAAAAAACAAAATTTTCAAAAACAAATTATCCATTCAGATCTTCATCCAGAAAACGTAATTTTCCAAAAAAGAAAATTATTAGTAATTTTGGATTTTGAATCTATGAAATCAGGAAGAACATTAGAAGATTTAGCTTTTGCTGCATGTAGATTTGGGTGTTATAATACTACATCCAGTTATGCTATAAAAAAGAAAATCAAGTTATTTGTTGATGCATATCTAACTGTTAATTATGTGAATAAACAGGAGCTCAATTATATTGGTTATTTTTTTAATCACATCACTTTACAGCGAATTTGTTATATTCTAAGGATGTACTATTTTGCAGATTCAGATCTTTGGATAAATGATTTCGCTAAACATTTAAAATTACTAAAACTTATAAAAAAAATTCTACCTGGAAAAGCGGTTGACTGATGTGATTATTTTTGATATATCAGATTCAGTTAGGTTTGGATGAATAGGAATAGAGACAATGTGTTCTGCTATTCGTTCAGTCGTTATTAATCGTAATTTATTTTTATAGTATTTCATTTTGTGTATTGGTTTGTAATGTATACCTGTTTCAATATTATTCTCAGTCATTTTTTTCATAAAACTAGATCTATTTTTTACTTGAATCCAGTATAAATGATAAGAACAGTCATTGTTAAATGGCATTTTGGCGTCAAGGTTAATTTCACTATAATATCGCTTAGCTATTGTTTTTCTTTTCTTATTCATTTGATCAAGCTTCCTTAATTGTTCCAATCCTATAGCTGCAGAAAATTCATTCATGTAATAATTCCATCCAATTTGATTAACATCATACATTGAACCTTTTCTATTGGTAATTCCACACCATCGAAGAGATTTGAGACGTTCTTTAAAGCCTGAAGAATTTTTTCCATTTAGTGTTATTGCTCCACCAGTAGGCATAGCCAAGTTCTTTACTGGATGAAAGCTAAAACAAACTGCAGTACCGTGAGTTCCAATCCTTTTTCCTTTGTATATGGTACCAGCAGCATGTGCTGCATCTTCAATTAGATAAAGATTATTGCTGTTAGATAAAGAAATTATTTTATTAAGATTACAAGCCATACCTCCAAAATGCACTGGAAGAATTACTTTGGTATTTTTGTTAATAGATTGCTGTATCATTTGAGGATCAATGCATAAGGTCTCAGGATCTATGTCTACAAAAACAGGTTTTCCTCCATTGTACACAACTGCATGAGCAGTAGATACAAAAGAAAGAGAAGGAAGAATGACTTCCTTATTCTTAATATTAGTTAATGATAATGCAAGGTGTAATGCGGCAGTACCGCTATTTAGTGCAATACAATGTTTAGAACCAATAAATTTGTTGAGTTCTTTTTCAAATTTACCAACGTTTCCAATTCCAGAACCAGACGCCCAAAAACGGCTTTTGAGCGTGTTTGTTATGGCTTTTTCTTCTCTTGGTCCTATAAAAGGTTCAAATAACTTAATTTTTTTTTTCATTACCATATCAGATTTGATTTACTTCATAAGTATATTGTAGAATTTAAAATATTATTCAGTCAAATAATAGGGTGTGTAAGATTATTTAATATGTTAGAAAAAATGGTAGAGCAAGAAAATTGTTAAAAACCGGGGTTAAATCATTTGTGTGGCATCCATTTTTGTTTGCCATATTACCAGTTCTTATAATATTTTCTCAAAACATGAATTTTTTGCAACTAAATGAAATTATTTTATCTATATCAGTGGTTTTAGCAATAACTTTTGTAATATGGATTTTATTAGTGTTAACAATTAAGAATAAGAAAAAAGCTGGATTGATTGTATCTTTTGGTGTTGGCATATTTTTTTCTTATAGTTATATTTATAATTTAATAGATGATTTTTCCTTTGATAGTTTTTATATTAGACACCATTATGTGTTGGCATTTTTTATGATCTTGATTGGTTTAGAGATATTTTATTTTATTAAAACAAAGAGAGAAATGAAAAATATATCATATGTTGCAAGCATTATTTCAGTTTCTTTAGTTGTAATAACTTTAACATACATTAGTGTAATTAACTTAGAAGATATTTATTTGATGAACGATAGTGTAGAAATTATAGGAAATGAACTTTATTCAAATAAAAATTTACCAGACATATATTATATTATTCTAGATTCATATGCACATGAAACTATACTAAAAGATGTATATTATTATGATAATCAAGAATTTATTAATTCATTAAAAGAGGAAAAATTTTTTGTAGCTTCACAAAGTTATAGTAATTATAGACATACTTTTTTGTCCTTTGCATCGTTTTTAAACATGGAATACATTAATTATCTTAGTGATGAATTAGGAAAAGATTCTAGAAATTTTCACAAAATTTACCAAATGACTGACAACAACAATGTAATGAAAATTCTAAAATCAAAGGGTTATAAAATAATTAATTTTGAATCAGATCTTGGACTTACTGGAAATATTGAAGTGGCTGACATTAATTTGTGTGAGATAAATCCTTACATAGACTCACAATTATTGATCAAAGTAATCAAAACCAGTATGTTAAACCCAATTTATTTAGATTTATTTGATTCTTTTAGTAATGATAGAGAACGATGTGTTTTTTCTGAGTTACCTATGATTCAACATAAACATAAAGAACCATTTTTTGTTCTTGCCCATATATTGATTCCTCACTATCCCTATAGATTTGGTCCTAATGGAGAAGATATTCCACTAGGCACGTTTGAACCGGGAATGGAAGTTTGGGATGAAAAGAAAGGATATTTGAATCAGGTAAAATTTGCAAATAAAATGATCATTGAAGTTGTAAATAAAATAATTATGGAGTCCAAGAACTCACCAATCATCATCATACAATCAGATAGTGGGACATCATTTGCATCAGATATGATACTATCAGATAGTGGAAATCCAACAACATCGGAAGATCGAAATGAAATAATCAATCGAAAAATGAAAATACTTAATGCATATCATTTACCAGGAAATGGAAGTTCATTATTGTATGATACTATAACTCCAGTTAATTCTTTTAGAGTAATTTTCAATTATTATTTTAAAGAAAATTATGATTTATTAGAAGATAAAATGTATTATAGCGAATATGGAAAAGAGATCAATTTTTCTGATGTATCTGATATCCGGATTAAAAATTAGCAATGATCCAACTAACCTTGGTATTTACAACATGTTAAATAAAATATTAAATTATTACAAAGATGATTTAAAATGAAATTATGTGTATTTCCTAATGATCCTTTACTTGCCTATTATGAAAAAGGAGAAATTAAACCACGGTATTTTAATCCAAAGAATTTGTTTGATGAGATTCATGTTATTAGTATGTTTAGTTCAGATGTTAAGGAAGAAAAAGTAAAAATTGTTGCGGGTAATGCAACGTTAAAAATTCATGTTATTGGCAAAGTTAATCTACTTAACAAGAATTCAAAAAAAAATAAAATAATAGAATTAATTCAACAAATTCAACCCGATATACTTCGTGCTTATAATCCTCTTTTACAGGGATGGATGGCAGCACAGGTTAAGAAAAAATTATCCATACCGTTGGTAATTTCTCTACACGGTGATTATGATAGAGACAACCGATATTTTGCACGAAAAAACAAAGATTACAAAACATATCTTAAACTATTGTATTCAAGAATAACTCTAGAACCATACTCTCTAAAAAATGCAGATGAGGTAATCATCATATATGATTTTATTCGAAATTATGCAAAAAAGATGGGTGCAAAAAGCATCAATCTAATTTACAATAAGATTAATCTTTCTCAATTTAATCCTCAGGTTAAACCTGCTTTCAAAGAAAATAAGCCTGTAGTCATTTGTGTGGGACGCCTCATTAAGGAAAAAAATCAGGAGTGCTTAATTAAGGCAATAAAAGACTTGGATGTTATCTTACTAATTATTGGAAATGGGCTTGAGTATGAGAGGCTGGTAAATCTCTCAAAAAATTTGGGAGTCAAAGATAAAGTAAGATTTGAAACTTCGATTCCTAATGAAAAGATTCAGGAATTCTATGCTGCTTCGACTATCTTTGCTCTTCCAATAAAGTATGGAGGTTTTGCAATTCCTGCACTGGAAGCTGCTGCATCAGGCTTACCAGTAATTTTACCCAAACAAAAATTCGATCCAGATCCAGCTATAATTAAAGACTTTGCACTATTAGTGAAAAATAATCCAGATTCCTTTAAAGAGGCAATTTTGAAGGTGATTTCTGATGATAATCTACGACAAAAAATGATTAAAAATGGATTAGATATTACAAAAAAAATCAATAGTGATATTATGGAAGAAAAGGAAAAGGATCTATACCTAAAATTGCTTAAGAAGAATTGAAACTATTTTTTTAGATGCCTTACCATTTCCAAATGAATTCATAGTTTTGGGTTTCTTTTTTAGTGTTCTTGAATTCAAAACTCGAAGTATCTCAGAAGCATCAGATTTTTTTATAGGGTCCAAAAGTTTATTATGATTTTTACCTAATGTTTCAACCCATTCTGTATTTTTTCTCAAAGTTATACATGTAGTATTTAACCAAAAAGCTTCCTTTTGCAGTCCCCCTGAATCAGTTAAAAGTAAACATGATTTTGATAAGAAATTGAGCATTTCTGAATATTTTATTGGAGCTATGGTATGAATTCCCTTTGAGGATAATTTGAAAGAACTAAGCATTTTTTTCGTATGTGGATGAACAGGAAAAATTACTTCGTATCCTGATTTTGATATCTTTGTTGCGAGTTCCAGGATTGTTTTCATTTTGTTGTAGTCTTCTATGTTTTCTCGTCTATGAACCGTCATCACAACAAATTTTTCCTTAGAATAACTTGATAGTTTTAGAATTTTTTTATATTCTAGAAAAACGTCATACATTGTATCACCAGTAAAATACGTTCTACCTAGAACTACTTCACTTTTAAGATTCTTAAGACAATTCTTTGTTGGTGCAAAAAGTAAATTTGAGCAGTGATCAATTAATCTTCGGTTTATCTCTTCCTCCATTTTATTATCATAGCTTCTCGCTCCAGCTTCAAGATGAGCCAATGGGATATTCAACCTATTCGCAGAGAGGGCTGCTCCCAAAGCTGATCTTGTATCTCCTGGAACTATTACAACGTCAGGACAAATTTTTTCTAGAGGTTTTTCTAATTTAGAAATTATTTCACCTAGCTGTTTTGAGGAAGAACCAGTACTAACCCCCAAATTAATATCTGGGTCTCTAATTTTTAATTCTTTAAAGAAAGCTTTGGACATTTCATAGTCATAATGTTGTCCAGTATGTATGATACTAATTTTGGATTTTCGTGCAAGAATTTCTTTAATCAGAGGTTGGGATTTTATGATTTGAGGTCTAGTTCCAACTATTAACGCTATTTCCACAAGTAAAGTCCATAATCATTAATCTATAATTAAATCTGTTAAAAAATTTGATTCATTTACACAGTTTACAACTCTTAAAATACAAATAGACCTAAACTGACTTTCCTTCAGAGTAAAAAATATGTTAGAAAAAACGATCGAGGCAATACTTTTAAAATCTGTTCTTATTGAAATATTTGGCTTAGGTTATGTAGGGTTTCCTTTAGCGGTAAAATTATCAAAGTCAGGACTAAGAGTTATTGGAATTGATGTCAATAATAATCGAATTGAACGATTAAAGAAAAATGAATTATTAGATTCTGAGATTAATCTGAAAACTGAATTCACTAACTCCAGAGATACAGGAAATCTAGAACTTAAAAATATTCCAACAAAAACTGATATTCCAAAAATTGGAATAATTTGTGTACCTACCCCAATTCCAAACAAAAATACAGATTCTGCAGTTTTTGTAATATCTGCTGTTGAAAAATTTTTGGATTCATCAAAGGAAGGAGACGTGATCATCTTAGAAAGCAGTATTGAAGTTGGAACAACTGATAGAATTCAAGAAATTATTCAAAAACGAGGGTTTAAAGTTGGAGATAATTATGGTCTCTGTTTTTGCCCAGAGAGGATTGATCCTGCTAACAAGGAATGGGGAATTGAAAATATTCCAAGAGTAATTTATTGTTCTGATAATAATACCTTTGATATAGCTAAACAAATCTATCAACACGTTAATAATGCTAATCTGATTCGTGTCGAATCTCCAAAGGTTGTTGAGATTGTAAAGTCATTTGAAAATGCTTTCAGACTTGTAAATATCTCTTTAGTAAATGAGCTTGCTGTTCTGTGCGATAAATTAGGTATTAACGTCAATAGTGTGATAAAAGCAGCATCAACTAAGCCTTTTGGTTTTCTTGCGCATTACCCAGGAGCTGGTGCAGGTGGACATTGTATTCCAAAGGATCCACGTTTTTTGCTAGAATCTGCTAAGAAGAATGATCTGAAGTTTACAATCATAGAAAACGCCCTTAATACGAATTTACAAATGCCTGCATACATAGTAAATTCTATAGAAAAATCCCTTGAGTTAATGAAACTTAGAAAAAGTGTTATTGTTTGTGGTCTTGCATACAAAGCTAATGTAGAAGATATGAGAGATTCTCCTAGCTTTAAAATAATTAACGAGTTCAAAAAAAGAAATTTCAAGGTTTTTGGATATGATCCTTTTTTTAACATGAATTTTTTAGACAAATATTTGATTGAAAATAACCTATCAGAGATAAACTTTGAAGTATTAAAAGAATTAGATGACAAGAAACTTAAGGATGTAAGTTGTTTGTGTATAGTTCAGCACCACGATCAGATGAAAAAAAGATTAAAAGAAATATACGATGGATCACTTATTCCATTCATTTATGATTGTCAGAGTAAGCTTACCACAAATCCAGCTTCAAAAACGGTGTTAGATTTTCTTGGCAATTAGTTTAAAACAATAGTTCTATTTCGTCATCAAATCTGATTTTATCATAATTTTCATACAAGAATATTGCTTGGAGTGAGAACATAGATGCCCATGAATTAACTCGAAGTCTTTTCTTCCACGAAAACAAGCTTCTGTAATATTCCTCATAAAATCCACCCTTGTGAGGATGTTTAGTCTTCTGAAATGATAATAAATATGAATATAATTTATCAATGATTTTTTTGTAGGAAGCATCCTTTTCAAGTTTATCCAGTAATATCATGATTCGAATTAGTTGTGCAACTGGATACGAAGCTTTTTCTCTATACTTTGAATTAAACCAAAGCTCAATGCTTCCGTCTTGTTGTATTTGTTTTAAGACCCATTCTAATGCAAGTTTGCAACTACTAAGATAATCATCATTTCTGGTTGTATTGTAAGTATAAAGAAGTCCTTCTAAGGCATAGCAAAGAGTATGAAGGTTAACAATTTTGCCCTCTTGATAAATACAAAACATTCCATCTTTTTTCTGAAATTGTCGGTATGCATTGCATATTTTCTTGGCATGCTCAAGATACTGACTTTCAGAGGTCATTTTATACAATTTAACCAATGAAATAGAGTTTTTTATATGAAAACAACCTTTTTGTTTGTACCATACATCTTTGTTTTCTAAATATTGCTCAGAATCAAGTTTTCTAAAAGGAAGAATTGTACCATCTTCTTCTATTGCGTTTGTGATTAGAGATTGAATCATTTTTTTGGAATGTTCAAGATACTGGATGTTGTTTGACATCAAATAATAATCCAAAATTCCATTTATGCAAATACATGTATCAAATGAATAACTAAGAGGTTCTTTTGAGTTATTACTATTTATTCCCTGTATTATGGCTCCATATTTTTCATATATTTTAATTAACCATTCAGCAGATGATTGGGCTGCCTTAAGAAATTCTTGATTTTTTTCGTGTTCAAAAAGAAAACGCATTGTGCTAATATAATATCCAGTAATTTCAGGATATAGAAAGCTAAATTTGTTTTCATTTTCATCAAAGAATGAGTGAACGCCGCCATAGTTGTCATTTGTTGGATCTGATTCGTAAATGCCAGAATTTAATATCCAATTTTTGACGCTTTCGTATGAACTTGACAACACACCATAACGTTTTAGTGCATCAATTAAAGGTTAAACACAATGAAAATTCTCTTTATGGTTTTTCATTTTCCTCCAATAAGTGGTGGAGGAGTTATAGTTATTGTTGAGCTTGCTAATAAGTTGGCAGAGATAGGTAACGACGTAACCATACTTGCTCCAAAATTAGATTGGAATGGTGAAATTTATAATCCCTCTCTTGATTCTAGAATTTCTATTATTCGAGTAGATACTCCTTCAAGTAATAACATGAAAGTGGCAGCCAGAAGATGTTATTTTAATATGAAAGATAAAGCAAATGATCTTATCAAAGATAGCAAATATGATTTTATTTTAACAATCTTTCATCCATTTCACCTTGTTCCAAAAGCTGCAGTAGCTTGCGGACAAAAACACAATGTTCCAGTAATCATAAAAATCGATGATGCGATTTATGAAAAATCTAAGGGTCTCAAATCAATTCAAAGAAGAATTGAGAAGATGATAAATTCAAAAACTCTTCGTAAAGCATCTAGAATTTTAGTGTCAAATGAAAGTACACGTAATCTTGTGAGCAAATACTATAAGATCTCTACTGATAAAATTTCAATAATTCCTAATGGTGTAGATACTGGAAATTTTTATTCTAGAATGGAACCCTCAAATCAGATAATTTTCTCAGGTGTTATGTATTATCATAGGGGAGTTGATGTGCTACTAGAATCTGCATCTACTGTTATCCAAAAAATTCCTGACGTTCAATTTGTCTTGCTTGGGAGTGGCCCTGAAATGGAAAAACTAATTGAATTTACAAAAAAGAAAAATCTAACAAAGAATGTAAAATTCCTTGGATGGGTTGATAGGAAACAAATTCCAGAGTATTTGGCAAAGAGTGCAATTGGGATTGGCCCCCTTCGAGTGACAGATGTTACAAGGGATGCTCTTCCAATAAAGGTACTTGAATACATGGCATCTTATCTGCCAATACTAGCTATAGACGGTACTTTATCTCCCGATATACTCATTGATGGAGAAAATGGTTTTTTTGTAAAAGATGCAAACGAATTATCTGAAAAAATAATCTATCTTTTACAGAACCAAAATGTAAGAAGCAAAATGGGTCAAAAATCAAGAGATATAGTAGAAAAATATAATTGGAAAATAATTGTACAGTCAATAATTGATGAGTATAAGAAATGTAAGGATTAATTTTTGGTTAGAATAAAAGAGGTATCATTCATTTTTTTATTGGCATAATAATAAGCAAAACGTTTAATTGTATTTTGAATTGGCTTTGGCAATTTGTAAAACTTGTAACGTCCAAGTTTTCCCTTAAGGGCCATCATTTCATGTGGACTAAATTTAGTGACATTAAACTTTTCCTTCTCGAAAATTTTTTTCCAATCTTCAAATTTGTTGGTAAAAACATCTCTATCATTCCTACCTTCCATACCTTCATTTGGTGTAAGAAACCAAACATGACCTTTATCCTTTAATGTTCGCCTTAGTTCCTTTGAAAAGAACTCTATATTATGAATATGTTCAACAGAGTAAAAGCTTCCAATGAAATCGAATTTCTGATCCTCAAAGGGAAATGGGTCTGAATTCAAGTTCACTTTGAACAATCTGTTTTTTAATGAATGATTAACAGTTGATAAGACATAATCAGAACCATCTATTCCATAGGCATCAGCACCTCTATCGACTAGTGCCTTAACTAACTCGCCATATGCACATCCAACATCTAATGCGGTTTTTGGTTGAAATTTTTCAATGATAAACTCTGCCCTACGTTCCCACAGAGGAGGTCTTGAACGGTTTGCAAAGTATTTTTCGTCATACAGACGTTGAATATCTTCATCTTTATACAAATTAAACCTATTTTGATTATTATCTTTAAAATTCTTCGTGTTTAGAGTAGTTTTTTAAGTGTACTAATTATTTTAACAGAAGCATTTCCATTTCCATATGGAGATTTTCTTTTTGGCATACCTGGATTTTTTGCTACTTTTTGTATTGTAGAGATGATTTGTGAATATGAAAGCCCTGTTAGTACAGAAAAGCCTTGGTGTACGGCTTCAGGTCTGTCAGTTGTTTTCCTTACTACTACAACTTTTTTTAAGATCCTTGGGGAAGTTGCCTCTTCTTGAATTCCACCAGAATCCGTTATTATGAATGAGCATCTTTTCATGAGCTCTAACATTTCAAAATAGCCAATAGCAGACATGAGATGAATTTTTTTTGATTGTTGTAATTTTTTGTAAAGATCAAAATATTTGAGCATCTTAATAGTCCTTGGATGAACTGGGAAAATAATTTCTTTTTGCGAATTTATTACAGCTTGTATAATGTTGGATAAAATTTGTTTATTATCAACATTCTCTGAGCGATGTAAGGTCATTAAAACAAAATCAAAATCTGGATGAATTTTTGATTTATTTTTTGACATATTTGCAAATTTATCAATTGCATCTATGACAGTATTTCCAGTTACAAAGATTTTTCCATGAACTTTTTCAGAGATAAGATTATTTTTTGATACATTTGTGGGTGCAAATAAGAATTCTGATAAATGATCAGTAGCAATTCTATTATGTTCTTCTGGCATTCTCCAATCAAAACTTCGAAGACCAGACTCTACGTGTGATATTGGTATACCAAGTTTTAAGGAAGTAATACTTGTTGCCAATACAGTATTTGTATCTCCCTGTACAATTACCGTATCAGGTTGAATTTTTTTTAAAATCTTTGATAATTTTATTATAATTTCTCCCATCTGTAATGATGATTCTTGATTTGAGAGTTTAAAGGAATAATTTGGTCTTCTAATTTCAAGTTGATTTATGAATTGTAAGCTCATATTATAGTCATAATGTTGACCTGTGAAAATTATCTCACTGTTCTTATTATTTAATTTGTTAATTATAGGAGCTAGTTTTACTATTTCTGGTCTTGTTCCTAGTACAACAACGAACTTCAATTCTAACGTATTTTGTAATTTTATTGGTCTTAATATGAATATGGAATAAGTAAAAAACCCCAATCGTTGGTAATGAAAATTTTCTTATTACATAAATTGATTAATAGATATATTCTGAAGTAATCTCATTATGAAAATTCTGTTTATAGCACCAAGATATTCTGGTGGAATAGGCGGGCATGCATATAGAGTAGCGGAAAAGTTACGAGAACATGGTTTTGATGTTAGATTATTGCATGTTCCTCACATTCCTATAAAAAAATTGAAGAATCCTAGTTTTGCTATTTTGAGTTCCATTAAGGCATTAGTTAGTACTGAAAAATATGATGTTGTTCATGCGTTTAACATCCCATCTGCTTTTGCCATGAGATATGTTAAAGCAAAGAAAAAAGTTCTATCAGTTCACGGTGTGTATTCAGAACAAGTTAAGGCTTTACATTCTAATTCAACTGGTTCTATGGCAGACATTGTAGAAGCACGTGTACTAAAATGGGCGGACAGATTAACTACTGATTCAAAGATGGTTCAAAAAGCTTACAAAGAAAAACGAGGATTAGATTTTGAATTTATGTATGCGCCACTTGACACTTCAAAATTTGATGAGATTCGATCAGTATCCAAAGTAGAAGGTCAGGTAGCTTACATTGGAAGGGATAGTCATGAAAAAGGAATAGATATTTTACGAAAAATTGAATCTAAAATTAACGGTAAAGTGGTTTATTGTACTAATGTATCTTGGAAAGAAGCTATGACTGTTCTAAAAGCATCAAGTTTACTTGTAATTCCATCAAGAATGGAAAGCATTCCTCAAGTAATTAAAGAGGCATTTTATCTTAAGGTTCTCATAGTAGCAACCAACGTTGGAGGTATACCAGAATTAATTCAGGATAATGTGAATGGTTTACTTGTTACACCAGAAAATCCTGAACAGTTACTTGAAACGATTAACAAATTGCTTGGTGATAGAGAAGCTGCAAAACGATTTTCCGAAGCAGGCTATGATTTTGTTATAAAAAATCTTACTTGGGAAGTTCTACTTCCAAAATACATAAAATTTTATGAAGATTTAGTTAATTCATGAATATAGCTAATTAGCTGAAAAAGAATTTCTTTAGTCCATCTTCAAGCTTTGTTTCAAACATCCAATTAATCAGCTGTTTTGCTAGATGGATGTCTGCTTGGCTTTCTTTTACATCACCTTCAGGCAAATTACCAGGTATAGGCACAAAAGATTTTCCTGAAAGCTTGATCATCAAATTTGCCAGATCGTTAATGCTTGTAGCAATACCAGTTCCTATATTCAAAAATGCAAAGTCCGTACTACTTTGCATTGACAATAGATTTGCTTTTGCTACATCTTCAACAGAAATGAAATCACGTACTTGTGTCCCATCACCAAAAACAATTGGAGGGTTATCAGATTCTATTGCTTCGTAAAACTTTGTAATTACTCCAGCATAATCATTTGTTTGACCTATTCCATAAACGTTAAAGTATCTTAAGCCAATAATTTTTACGCTTAATTTTGAATATTGTTCAGCAAGAATTTCGTCTTCTAATTTTGTCCTACCGTAAGGATTGATAGGGTTTCTAGAAGCATTTTCTTTAATAGGAATTGATTTTGGATTACCATATATGCTTGAGCTACTAGCATAAACAATCTTAATGCCAAATTCTTTTCCTAATTTGAAAATATTTTCTGTTCCATTAACATTCACATTTTGGTATTTATCTCTTTGAGTAAATGACTCTGGTACAGAGGTAAGTGCAGCTTGATGAAATATTCCATCTGAGTCTTTTACTAATTTACGTAATTCCTCAAAATTTAGAATATCGAGATTATGAAAATCTATTTTATCTTCATATCCAGACAAATTCCTGAGTTTACCTCTAAACAGATTGTCTACAACAATAACTTGGTAACCATTATCAACTAGATATTTAACAATATAATTACCAATAAAGCCAGCTCCTCCAGTTACTACAAATTTCATAAATTTTTTGATTAAATCGTATCTTTAAGTCTTGAGAAAAAAATTGATATGAATTCATATAAACATACAAGTTTAAATTAATTCAGAATGATGAATAAGAATAATTATGCTTCAATGATAAAAAATGTTCTTACGTTAAGATACAATCCTTCACTAGAAATTAGTAACGGAAAAATTGGATGGCAGAGTTTTGAAGCAAAAGAATATCCAAATTATTTAGAGTCCATTGAAAACGCCATTACAAGTAATATCAAAAATGAATTGAGTTCAGAAAAACGCATTTCTGTTGCTCTAAGCGGGGGAGTTGATTCAACTCTTGTGATCGCTCTTCTCAGAAAGACATTACCAGATGTTAATATTGATGCGATTTCAGTGAGATTTGCAGATAGTGTTGATGAAACCGAATTAGCAACAGAAATTGCCAACAAATTCGACGCAAATCTTCATATCACACCTATTGAAAATTTTCTAGAAAAATTGCCTAAAGCAATTTCTATAATCAAGATGCCATTCTGGGATACTCACTGGTATCATGTAGTAGAAACTGCTAAGAATTTTTCTAATTCATTAGTTTCAGGTGACGGTGGTGATGAATTGTTTGGAGGTTATACGTTTCGTTATGAAAAATTTTTATCAAGAATGAAATCGCAGATGACTCCAAAAGAAAAAACTAAGTTATATTTAGAATGTCATGAACGTGATTGGGTTCCAGATCAGGAAAATTTGTTTGGAAAAAAAGCTGAATTTTCATGGGATGAAATATACTCGTTTATAATTCCATATTTTGATAATACGTTGCCTACAATTAATCAGATATTTTTAGCTGACATTAATGGAAAGTTACTTTTTAATTGGATTCCTTTGAATAAGAGTTTTCATGAATACTTTGATCTAAAAGCTGTTAGTCCTATTTTATCAAAAGAGTTATTGAGCTTTGCTCCGCATCTTAATTTAGAGTTAAAATATGATCAAAAAAATAATGTAGGTAAATTACCTTTAAGAGCTATCTTAAAAAAATATGTTAGTCCTAATTTGATTAATCCAAAAAAACAAGGATTTTCGGTAAATACAGTAAATCTTTGGAAATCACATGGCAAGAAATTATGTGAACATTATCTTTCTGACGCAAGAATTGTGGAAGATGGATGGATAAACAGGGATTGGATTCAAAAACATTTCAAAAATCTCGTTGATAATCTGAACGTCAGATATATTAACAAATTTCATGGTTTACTTGCATTTGAGATTTGGTATAGACTTTTTATTACAAAAGAGATGGATCCGAATATGGAACTATCCGCTTAGATAATTTTCATATAGTGATCCAAAATTAGTTACTACTAATTTTTATTTACTATTAATTACAATTTTTTTAATTGAAAGTAGAAATAGTAAATGAGATCATATGTCCAGAATGTCAAAGTGATTTTTCTATTAAGGTTAAGAAAAAGCAGAAAAATGAAATTATTGAAGGAAAACTCATTTGTACAAAAAAACATCGTTTTTCAATAATAAGGGGAATTCCTCGTCTAGTATCAGATAAGCAAAAAGATTTCATTAAAACCGAAGATGCATTTTCTTCAAAATGGAGGCATTTCAATAAAACATATCATAACAAAAAATGGGCAGATAGTCAGAGAAGATGGTTTTTGGAAAGATTTGGCTGGAAAACATTATCGAAATTTAAGAGTTTTTTGAATACACGAACTAGAGTTCTTGACGCAGGAACTGGCGTAGGCAATAGTGCGAAATTATTTTCATTAAATCCTAATTCTCAAGTTTTTGCTATTGATGCAAGTGAAAGTATAGAATTTGCTTATAGAAAATTTGGTAAATCACAAAATATTCATTTTTTACAAGCGGATATTAGGAAATTACCTTTTAAGAAAAATTTCTTTGATTTTATTTGTTCGGATCAAGTGTTACATCATACCAAGGATACAGAATCATCATTCAAAATGCTCACTAGATTATTGAAAAAATGTGGACTCATCTCAATCTATGTCTACAGAAAAAAAGGACCAATGCGTGAGTTTGCTGATGATTTTATTCGGCAATCAACGGTTAAAATGACTGAAAAACAATGCATAGAATTTTCAAAAGATATGACGTTGTTAGGAAAAAACTTATCACAATTAAAAAAGAAAATTACAATTCCAAAAGATATTCCGTTGCTAGGAATAAAAGCTGGTACATATGATGTTCAGAGATTTTTCTATTCGAATTTTTTAAAGTGTTGGTGGTCACCAGAGGTTCCTTTTGAACAAAGTGTTGCAACTAATTATGATTGGTATTTTCCTAAATTCGCATATAGACATACAGAAAAACAAGTGCGAAAATGGTTCAAAGATGTAAAATTGAAAATCGTTCACTTTAATGAAATTGAAAGTGGATACAGTGTTAATGGAAAAAAGCAATAATATCAAATAGAAAATTTTGAAAATAAATTTTCTTTTTACATCACTGCTTGTGATGCTTCATGGAACATTTGGCTCTTAGCACAACCTGCAGCTAGCTCATCTCCTGCTCCACGTCTCATTAGGCCTCTGTAAAGACCGTCTTCTAGCTTAACGCCTTCTCGTTCTTCCCATTCTTCTACAGTGATAGAATATTTCTTTTGAATTCTATCTCTGTACCATTCTGGGATTACATTAAAGGCACAAAATGGAACTATTCTAAGATCTGGAGTAACATAGTGTATATCACATCTTTGCAGTCTTTCGAGATCCTCATTGTATTTGTCTTGAAAGTGCATCATACCAAGGAATAGTCCTTTAACATGCCATGATCCTATTGACTCAAAGGATCTCTTCATTAGGATACTTCCAAACATCCTTGCAAGGTCTAATCCTGCGGGTTGTTTTTTAGTATCTACAAAGCCTTTGAGTTTTCTTACTACCTCAAGCATAGTAAAGTACTTGTTTTTGCCTGAGCGAATCTCTTCGGCTTTGTCTTCAAATAATTCTAACATTCCTTGAATGTCACAGAATCTGGGCATTGGTACTAGTTTTTTGGTGTCTTCGTCTTGAAAGACATAGGTGCCAGCCCCACATGCAAAGTGAATAGATAATTCGTATTTTGGTTTGCTTGAAAATGCCTCAATTACGTTTGTAAGTGGCATACAGCTTGGAACTGGGTACCAGTCATCTACTGTAACCTGACCGCTAGTTTGCTCTTCAATTCTTTGAATACAATCAGGAATTGTAATTCTATATTTCTCACGTTCTTGCTTTCCCATTCTTCCAGTCAGTGAGACTGGTTGGAAGTTTA
>Ga0247727_10003080_pt1 | contig 37357 bp, 33 predicted proteins | sample WisWelCaveWW1625_FD_202498 | JGI IMG/M metagenome (GOLD analysis project Ga0247727, IMG submission 202498) | Biofilm microbial communities from Wishing Well Cave, Virginia, United States - WW16-25 | ecosystem: Environmental > Aquatic > Deep subsurface > Groundwater > Cave microbial mat | place...
TAGAGGCTTCCGTGTGCCGTCGACGTTTGATCCTGTTCAAGCGTTGGATGTGTATACCCATCCCTTGCTCATCGGTCCGGCCGCGCAGATGGAAGAAGAGGGGTTTGCTTCTGAAGATGATCTGGCGAAGTGGGCGGTCGAGCATATCGCCAATCTGGAAGCGCGATTCAGGGTTTCTGGGACCGATCTTTATGATTACACCGACGCGGCCGAATGCCAGGCTGTTGGGCGCTACCGCGCTGGATGGCTCGAAGGCACCGAGCAGGTGGTTGTAGCTTATCAGGTATGGGCGCCTTGGTTTCGCGGCATAGGTGACTATGCGTACGCGGCATTTTTGGATGATCAGGCTGTGGTGTCGCATGCAGCGGTGAAACGTCTTGCTCTGTCTTCTGAAGCGGGAGGAATATGGATCCCCAACACAGACGCTCCCGTTGCCTTTCTGACCTTTCATGACGGTTGGAAAGCGCGCCCAAGATCTGAGTCAGCTCTTAATGGAACGACGTGGACCTATTTCGCCGAGTGCCGCTACAACCCTTTCACGGCGCATTTGCCTATATGCCCGGCATGCGAAGGGGCTGTGGAGTAGCTGAGTTCATGCGCATTCGAACCAAGGCCGTCGCCACCCTTCTGCTTTCCTCGCTCATCCCGTTAGCTGTGACCGGATGGTTCGCTTACACCATAGCCGGTCAGGCTATTCGCGCTAATTTTTCCCGTTCCTTTATGGGAGGCGCGCACATATTGGCGGAGCACGTCCAACGCGAGGTGCATGAAGCCTACCAGACCGTGCAGATCTTAGCCAAGCTCGACATCATGCAGCAGGTGATATCCGGAGATGCTGACGGCCGACTGACCTCGTTCGTTCTGCCGCTTGGGCGCCAGTTTGATTATTTTGCCGACATCACGGTGCTTAATCGCTCAGGGCAAGTGATCGCGTCGAATCAGCTGGTTTTGGTCGGGCAGGATTTTTCTAAGACAGCCTGCTTTCAATCGATGGATGGCACGCCGCATGTAGGTGAAGCTGAGCATGCGCCGATTATTGGTGAATGGGTGCTGGCTATGGCCGCGCCTATTTGGGCGGCATACGATGAAAGCGAGGCTATTGGTGTTTTATGTGCGCATTGGAAGCTCAAGCAGCTCGGTAAGATGCTGCAAGAGCGCGAGCAGCAGGCCGCCGGCAAAGAGCAAATAATCGTCATTCGGAAAGACGGGTTGGTGATCGCCGCATCTGATCCGAAACAGACCTTCAAGCGCAACCTGCTTGACGAAAATGTCGGCGCGGCATCGCACGTGCTTGACCAGAAGCACGGCACTATTATTGAGCCGATGGATCCCGAAACTCCTGCGCTTATTGCTTACGCGCCGGCTTCCGGCTACCGAGACCTGCCAAGTTTAGGTTGGGGAATCTTGATTACGCAGGATACACGGAGCGTTTTTCGTCCCATTGCTAACTTGCGCACGATGATCGTCAGCTTTTGCCTATTGGTTGCTTGCGCAGCGGTAGCCTTATCTTTGATGCTGACGAGCCAATTGACGCGGCCTTTAAGCGTGATCGAGCGGGCATCGGCGCAGATCGCTCAAGGAAATTTCAAGCCTATCCTTGAGCCGGCGGCTCAAAACGAATTCAGCGGTGTCTTTAAAGCCTTTAACCGGATGACTGAAGATCTGTCTCGTCAAAGAGCGCAGCTTGTGCACAAAGAATATGTCGACAATATCCTGAACAGCATGAGCGATACGATGGTTGTCGTTGATCCGCAAGGGCTCGTGCAAATGACAAATAGAGCGGCCTGCGAGCTGCTGGGGTACACAAGCGAAGAAATTGTGGGAAAGCCCATTGCGTTGATTTTTCCGGAAGATGGTTCGATTTCGCGCGCGATCCCTTCCAAGTCAGCCGGTACGTCTTCTCGAGTGGCTCAGGAAACTGTTTATCGCGCGAAGGGCGGCCGTCGCATTCCCGTACTCTTTTCCAGCTCCACGCTTTATGGCACCGATGGCTCGATACAGGGCATCGTATGCGTCGCCCAAGATATAACCGAGCAAAAAGCTACGGCGGCCAAGCTTACCCAAGCTAACGAAGAGCTGGCGCTTAATCAAAGAGTTTTGTTGAGCACAGTCGATGACCTGAAGCGGTCGCATGAACAGTTGAAGGCCACGCAACTTCAGCTGATCCAGGCCGAGAAGCTCGAATCGGTCGGCCGGTTGGCCGCAGGTGTGGCGCATGAGGTTAAGAACCCGCTCGCCATTTTGCTGATGGGGGTCGAGTATCTTTCTTGCGATCCCTTGTTATCCGCGCATGAAACGGCTTCGTCGGTCGTGCTTGACATGAAGCAAGCTATCCTGCGCGCAGATACGGTCATTCGGGGGTTGCTCGATTTTGCTTCTGCCAACCGGCTGGACGCAACACCCGTCAGCCTTTCGTCGGTGATTGACCAAGCCCTGACGCTGGTGAAGCACGAATTGGAGAGAAGACATATCACGACGGTTCGATTCTATGGAGAAGACATTCCGGATTTGCAGCTCGATCGCGTCAAAATCGAGCAGGTCTTCGTGAACCTATTCATCGATGCCGCGCACGCTATGCCGCAGGGAGGCACCCTGACCGTGCGTTTAGCCCTGCAGACTCTAGAGAATTTGGGTAGCGGCACCGGAAACCGCATGAATGACTTCTTTCGAGTGGGAGAGCGGGTGGTCATGGTTGTGGTGGAGGATACGGGAACCGGCATTCGACCTGAGATGCTCTCAAAAGTGTTCGACCCCTTTTTTACGACAAAACCGACCGGCCAGGGAACAGGTCTTGGTCTAACCGTGGTTCAAAAAATCGTGGATATGCACAGCGCCGCGATTCGGATCGAGAACCGCGGTTCCGGCGGCCTGCGGGTGACGCTGTATTTCAAAATGATCGGGTAATGGCGCATGCGCGTTCTTTATGCGGGTGACGGCAAGCTCGGGGAAGCTTCCAGATATTTGCTGGCCGTGTTGCGGTCCATGCGAGCTACGGTGGCTTACGTGCCATCGCGTCGGAAACTAGCTTTAGCAAGCGTTCGGCGCAAAGACGTGCTGATATTGAGCGATTATGGGTACGACCGTTTATCGCCGCCGGCTGAAGAGGCGTGCGTTGAGCACATCCGAAGCGGGCGCGGTTTTCTGATGATCGGCGGGTGGGGCTCTTTCTCCGCCAAGTATGGCAATTGGCATCGTTCTCGGTTAGCCGAGTACTTACCTGTGAGTTGTTTGGGGCATGATGACCGGACGAACATACCGACAGGCGCGCTGGTGGTGCCAAAAGCGCCACATCCAATGTTTAAGGGCCTTTCCTGGAAACAACCTCCGGTTGTGTGCGGTTTAAATCACGTCAAGGCGCGACCGGAGGGACGTATATTGTGGCAGGCGCGGCCCATTCACCCATCTGTGGACACGCACGGTGGAACGGCACGCGTAAGTTTATCCGGCGCTCTTTATCCGTTGCTGGCTATTCATCGAGACCCTAAATTGCGTATTGCGGCTTTTACCTCCGATGTGGCGCCCCACTGGTGCGGAGGCTTGGTTGATTGGGGCCGCCGTCGCTTGAGCCTATCTGCCACAGATTCTGACCGAGTCGAAGTGGGCGATCAGTACGTGCAGTTCCTTTCCAGCCTGATTCGCTGGCTGGCCGAAATCTCCTAATCTAGCGACAATTCGAAATGCTGGGGGTAAAATACAAACGCCAATTGTCGTCGATATTTTAATGTGTCAGGCGTTTTCTAGTCATGAACCTTGAAAGTTCTCAATGAGCCAGCAGAAGATACTCGTGGTCGATGACGAACGCTCTATCATCGAGGCTGTGGAATACAATTTGAAGAAAGCCGGCTTTCGCGTTTTGATCGCTTTTGATGGCGAGTCCGCTCTTGATCGTTGTCGCAAAGAATTACCCGAGCTGGTCATTCTAGACTTGATGTTGCCGAAAATGGACGGGTTGGAAGTGTGCCGCAACCTGCGCCAAGATGTTAAGACGCGTCGCATCCCCGTTTTGATTCTGAGCGTTAAGGGTGACGAGACCGATAAGGTCGTTGGCTTGGAACTGGGAGCTGACGATTACCTGACAAAACCCTTCAGCCCGCGCGAGCTGGTGGCTCGTGTGAAAGCGATTCTTCGCCGCGGACACGACGAACCGCCTCCAGAGATTTTCGAGCTGGAAAACCTGCACGTGGATTGGGGTAAGCATGTCGTGAGGGTTTCCGGAAAGCCCATTGAATTGACATCCAAAGAATTTGGCTTAATGAGAGCGCTAATAGAAGCCAAAGGTCGCGTGCTTTCGCGTGAAATGCTTCTCGATAGGGTGTGGGGGTACGACCGGTCTCTTGAGATCCAAACGCGCACGGTAGATCTGCATCTCAGCCAGCTGCGTCGAAAGCTGGGTCAAGTTGCCTCAAGAATCCTTACGGTAAAAAGCGCCGGGTATCGTTTTAGAATCCAAGAGTAAGGATGCGCATGCGGGTACGCTTCAGTACCATTTATTGGATAGGATGCTTGAGTGTCTTTTTGGTTCTGCTCTTTGCTATGAATTTGCGGGGAGTTCCTGGCACTCTACCCGTTGCTTCCAGTATGTTGACTATAGGGAATATAGCTGGATTATGCAGTGTGGTGGCGGCCGCTTGGTGGACGTCGCGGTATATTCGACGCATAAAAGCCCTTCTTCTTCAGCAAATACAAGGGCTTCAGGGGGTTAAAACGTCGGAAGGCTTTCGTAACTCTCCTATCGTTGATCTTCGGGAGATAGGCGCCGCGCTGGCATTTGCTTCAGAAGAGATCCGCGCCAAACAGGCTGCTCTTACCACTGAGCGCAATCAGGCCGCGGCTGTTATCGAGAGCATGGCTGAAGGGGTTATTGCGCTTGACGCGGATGGCGCTGTGCTTGTTTTAAATCCTGCCGCAGCGGCGCTTTTCGGAGTGGATCGTATGTCTGCGCCAGGGCGCCCGTTGCTCGATGTAATTCGGCAGCATCAGTTGCATGAACTGACGCAAATCGTCCATGCAACCGGCCGCTCTGCCACCGCTGAATTAACGGTTTTTCATCCGATCGAACGTTTGTTGCGCGCAAGGGCGGTCCTGTGCGGTGTCACAGAGCCGCTGAGCCCTTCCATTGTTTTAGTCATTGAAGATCTCACCGACATGCATGCCTACGAACGATTACGCAAAGAATTTGTCGCCAATGTGTCGCATGAGTTGAAGACGCCGCTGACGTCTATCCGCAGTTTGACTGAAACGTTGCTGGATGGCGCTTTGGAAGATCCTGCGCATAATCGAAAATTTCTAGCGCTGATTGATGATGAAACAGGGCGCCTGGCAAGACTGATCGACGACCTTTTGACGCTTTCTCAGATTGAATCGCAGGCCACTCTCACGCAGGAATGGGAAAATGTGCTTCTACGGGCATTCGTCGAAAGTCTTCGTCAAACGTTCGCATCAGAATTGGCGAAGGGGCAATTGTCGTTTGCGATTCAAATTGAAGAATCAGTCGTTGTTCGCGCTCATGTGGATAGGCTCCGCCAGGTCTTCATCAACCTGATCGATAATGCCATAAAATACAATAAGCCCAACGGAAGTATTCACGTGGCTGCTTCTGAAGAAGGCCCTATAGTGCGGGTGGATATTCAGGACACAGGCATTGGAATTCCGCAGCCGGATCTTGCCCGAATCTTCGAGCGTTTTTATCGGGTCGATAAGGCGCGCTCCCGCAAGCTCGGTGGAACCGGGCTTGGGTTGTCGATCGTTAAGCATATTGTTGAAGCTCACCGCGGCTCCCTTTCCGTCGCGAGCGAGCTGGGTAAGGGAAGCACCTTCTCGTTTACGCTGCCCAGGCACGTTTAAGCACTTCTGCTTACTTTTTGATCGTATAGCCCTCGCCATTACTTTCAGGATTTATGCGTAATTTATCTTCCCTACGAACTTACGTATAACTTACTTGCGCGCGATCCCAAGCGCACACGCTTTGTTTAACTTTATGGCGCAGCGTAAACGGCCGCGTGCATTTTAAGCATCAGAAACCAAGGAGGCGTGTGGATGAAAGCATGGCGACAGTGGATGGGGATAGCGCTGGCGGTGTTTTTGTGCTTGCCGGCTTTTGCGTTTGCGGACAGCGAAGTGGATATCCTGCTCGATAAGCTTGTCGAGAAGGAAATTCTAACGAGCGCCGAGGCTGGTTCGATTCGGCAGGAGATCTCGGAGACTAAAGAGGCCCGCAATAAGCAGCTCGCCAAGGAAATCGTTCCGGATTCAGCGAGAAACTGGAAGTGGGGCGGAGACATTCGCCTTAGAAACGAATATCGCAACAAGGTCGGCACGGGCAATGACCGCAACCGGCAGCGCATGCGCTTTCGTTATGGGGCTGAGGGCCAAGTGACCAGCGAACTCAAGGCAAAGTTCCGCATTGCCACGGGCGTCTCGAGCACCGGTGGAACGGGCGGCGAACCTGTTTCCACGAATCAGAGTTTCGATACGAATTTCGCGAAGAAGAACATCGCCCTAGACCTAGCCAGCCTCAGTTATTCTCCTGAGGTGCCCGGCATCGATAAAGTCGAGGTTATCGGCGGCGTCATGGAGAACCCGATGTGGGTCGTTAGCCCCATGGTATGGGACAGTGATTTGGGCTTTGACGGCGCTGCCGCCAAGATCGAAGAGAATGCGGGCCCGGTCAAACTTTTTGCCAACGGTGGTGTTTTTTCTCTGGATACGGATGAGACCGAATCGGCCTCTCTATGGACAACGCAAGGCGGCTTTTCGGTTGCGCCATTCGCTGACCTCGAGTCTGAGGTCGCGAAGAACCTGAAATTGACGGCAGCCATCGCTTATCATGACTACCGCAACGTAGCTGACGCGACTGAGGCGGGCACCGATATCATCGCGCGCGAGGCGCAGAATACGACTACCAAAGACTTCAACCAGGTGAATCCAACCGGCGAAATTGCCACTCAGATCAACGGTATTCCTGTGGCGTTGTTCGGCGATTGGGTTCGGAACGTATCTACCGGAAGCGGCAGCAATACGGATGATGGTTTTGTTGTGGGCACCAAGATCGGTAAGGCCAAGACGCCCTTGAGTCTGAAAGATGGCTGGGAAGCCGGCTATTTCTATGAAGAACTGGAAGCTAACGCGGTCTTCGATGAGTTTGCGGATGGAGACTTCAACGATGGCGGAACCAATGCCAAGGGGCATAAATATTGGGTGTCCTTGGCGGTTCTCAAAAACTCCACACTCAACGCTACATTCATCCAGGCGCACCAGTTGATCGGGACAAAAACCAATGAAGACCGTCTGCAGGTGGATTGGGTCACTAAGTTCTAAAGTTTACACAAAGCTTACGTTTGGCTGACATGGAGTTCATAGTAACAATGAATACTATATAAATAGAATGGAGGAAACACGGCAATGAAGAAGAGACAAGTCGTTCTAGCACTGGGTCTAATTTTCGGCAGCGGTATAGGTTGCGCGCAAGCCGAGGATCTGGCCGGCAGCATCCAGATTAAAGGTTCGGACACAATGGTGAACCTGTGCCAGGCTTGGGCTGAAGCTTTTATGTCGAAGCATCCAGATGTGACTATAGCGGTCACAGGCGGGGGGTCGGGAACTGGATTCGCGGCGCTGATCGCCGGCACCTGCGATTTGGCCGCGTCCTCACGTAAGATAAAGCCCAAAGAGTTGACGCTCGCTCAGAAAAAAGGCGCTGAGCCAATAGAAGAGATCGTAGCCCTCGATGGCTTAGCGGTTGTCGTGCACCCAAGTAATCCCGTTAAACAATTAACACTCAAGCAGTTGGCGGATGTGTTTACAGGCCGGGTTTTGAATTGGAAAGAGCTCGGCGGCCAAGATGCTGGTATCGTGCTGCTCTCCCGAGAGGTCAATTCGGGCACGCATGTCTATTTTAAAGAACACGTGCTGGATGTGGATGCCTCGCAACAGGAGTTTGCGCCCCAGGCGCTGCTGTTGTCTTCTTCGCAAGCGATCGCGGATGAGGTTGCCAGTAATACATCTGCGATTGGTTATTATGGCATGGGTTACTTGAACCCCAAGAATGCGACTGTGGCCGTTGCGAAGTCCGAAGGCGATCCTTATGTATTACCGAACGAGGCAACTGTGCAATCTGGCGAATATCCGATTTCCCGCCCGTTATTCCTGTACGCGCGAACTGAGCAGCAAGGTTTGATCAAAGCCTTTCTCGATTTCGCTAAGTCTCCTGATGGCGAGCAGATTGTGCGTTCGACGGACTTCGTTCCTGTCGTGCACACGAACCCCTGAGATGTTTTGGCGATCGCTGAAGGAACGGGGGATCGAAGCTGCCATACACGTCTGCGGCGTTTCTTCAATTGCGCTTGTCGCGTTGATTTTTGTTTTTTTGCTTAAGGAAGGCTTTTCGTTATTCCGGTCCGTTCCGCTTAATGATTTTTTGTTAGGCCGCTCCTGGTATCCGATTTCTGATCCTCCGCGTTTCGGTATCTTGCCGCTGATTCTGGGCTCCTGTTGGGTAACGCTTGGCGCCATTTTGCTCGCTGTTCCATTGGGGCTGGGAAGCGCTTTGTTCATCTCTGAAGTTGCCCAAGGATGGGCCAAGGAAGCGCTTAAGACAGGTATTGAATTGCTTGCCGCTATTCCCAGTGTGGTTTTGGGTTTCGTTGGGATTACTGTGCTGGCGCCCATCATCAAGCACGTATTTCATCTGCCCACAGGGTTGACGGCGCTCACCGGATCGATCACGCTCGCATTCATGGCCATGCCGACCATCGTGAGCATAACTGAAGATGCGTTGGCGGCGGTGCCCAGATCTTATCGAGAGGCTTCTTTCGCGTTAGGCGCTACGCAGTGGCAAACCATGCACCGCGTGCTGCTTCCAGCGGCGCGCTCAGGAATCGTAGCAGCTATCATGTTGGGAATCGGGCGCGTTATCGGCGAGACAATGGCGGTAATGATGGTCACCGGAAATTCCGCGGTAATTCCGAACACTTTGCTTCGGCCGGTGCGCACGCTCACCGCCACAATTGCTGCTGAAATGGGTGAGACAGTTCGAGGGGATGAACATTATTTCGCGTTGTTTGCAATCGGCATTGTGCTTTTTGTCATTTCGTTCGTGATTAATGTGGCGGCGGACTTATTTCTCCATCAAGAGAGGACTTAATGCCTTCCCGGCTAGGTGTTGCAGGGCTGTCCTCGCCGGGCATCGAAGGTTCGCGCATGCCGCTTGAAACCAGCGGCGCTTCGCAGCCTTGGCGGCGCGCTTTGCGCATGCAGCGCTTAGCCATGGCGGGTCTTTTTCTTATGAATTTGATGGCGGTGCTTCCGGCTATTCTCGTGATTGGAATGATTGTCTTCCGCGGGCTGGGCGGGCTGTCCTGGAATTTTCTTACGACGATGCCCAGCCAAGGTATGCGCGCAGGAGGCATTTTACCGGCGATCGTCGGCACGCTTGAGCTGGTCGGTTTAACGACGATATTCGCGCTGCCTATGGGTGTTCTATCCGCAATCTACCTAACCGAATACGCGCGCGAAAATATCCTAACCCGTATAGTGCGTTTGGCGATCGTGAATCTAGCCGGTGTTCCGTCTGTTGTGTACGGGTTGTTTGGACTGGGGCTGTTTGTCGTGTTTTGCCGGTTCGGCACATCCTTGCTGGCCGGCGCGCTGACTTTAGCCATTATGATCCTGCCCGTCATTATCACGGCGTCCGAAGAAGCATTGCGCAGCGTTCCCAAAAGTTTCCGCGATGTGAGTTTGTCGCTGGGTGCCAGCCGATGGCAGACGATCCGCCATGCTGTTTTACCCTTCGCCATTCCGGGCATCATGACGGGAACTATTCTCGGCATTGGGCGCGCCGCCGGCGAAACCGCGCCGATTTTATTTACCGTGGCGGCCTTTTATCTGCCCCGCCTGCCGAAGTCGCTCTTTGACCAAGCCATGGTGCTGCCTTATCACCTTTATGTTATTTCTACGCAGATTCCGAATATTCCGGAGACGCAGCGCTACGGCACAGCGCTGGTTCTATTGCTTCTTGTGCTGTCGATGAACATGCTGGCGGTCGTGCTGCGGGCGCGTTTTCGTCGGAAGCGTCAATGGTAGATGCTGCGGTCGATGTAAAGATTGCCGTCCGTGATTTCTCCGTGCGGTATGGAGCGATTGAGGCGCTACGATCGGCTACTTTTGATATTCGGCTCAAAGAGATTCTCGGTATTATTGGGCCCGCCAATAGCGGTAAAACGTCTCTTTTGAAGAGTTTGAACCGTATGAATGAAACGGACCCCGCTTTTCGCCACACAGGCACTATCCTGCTGGACGGCCAAGATTTGTATCGCGATCTTGGCGCTCAACAAGTGCGGCGGCGCATTGGAATCGTATTTGCGATGCCGCTTCCGCTTCCGATTTCAATTCATGACAATGTGACATATGGCCCGCGCATGAAAGGCGAGCAAGATAAGCGCAGTCTTGATGAGCTCGCGGAGCGCAGCTTGCGCGATGCGTCGCTTTGGGACGAGGTAAAGGACCGGTTGAACTTGCCTGCCATGAAGCTCTCTGGAGGCCAGCAACAGCGCCTTTGCATCGCGCGAACGCTGGCGATGCGCCCGGAAGTGATTTTATTCGATGAACCGTGTTCAGGTTTGGATCCTATTTCAACAGCCACAGTAGAAGAGACGATGGTGCGGCTGAAAGAGCAGTACACCATGGTATTGGTGACGAACAATACCAAGCAGGCGGCGCGCGTTAGCGATAGGGTCGCTTTTTTACTGATGGGCGAATTGGTGGAGTTGGATCGAACCGCTGTCATCTTTACGGCGCCCTCAGACCGGCGTACGGACGACTATGTGACAGGTAGATTTGGATGACAGACAACCCCGCCAAAATGTCTGTGGAGGATCTCCACTTGTATTACGGCGATTTTCAAGCGCTTAAGGGCATCACCATGCGCTTTCCTGAGCGGCGTATCACCGCAATGATCGGCCCTTCCGGCTGCGGCAAGTCTTCCTTGCTGCGATGTCTGAACCGCATGAATGATTTGGTGGAAACCGCGCGCGTTACCGGGCAGATTCGATTGGATGGCGATGACATTATGGCGGAGCATTTCCCACTCATTGCGCTTCGCAAGCGTGTGGGTATGGTATTCCAGCGGCCGAACCCATTTCCGCTATCCATTTTCGAAAACGTCGCTTTTGGCATCCGGGTGCAAAGCTTGGCGCGAGGTTCTGCGCTGAACGATCGGGTCGAACATAGCCTGAATGCTGTTGGCCTATGGACGGAACTCAGGGATCGCTTATCGCGTTCGGCTTTGCGATTATCGCTTGAGCAGCAGCAGCGGTTATGTATGGCGAGACTCTTGGCGGTTCAACCGGAAGTTGTTCTGATGGATGAGCCTTGCTCAGCGCTGGATCCAATCGCCACGGGTAAAATTGAAGAGCTGATGTTTGCTCTTAAAGAGCACTACACGATCGTCATCGTGACCCATAACATGCAGCAAGCGGCACGCGCATCCGACTATGCAGGCTTCTTGTTGCTCGGGGAGTTGATTGAGTTCGACGCGACTGAGCGGATTTTTACAGCACCCGCCCAAGCTAAGACGGAAGCGTATATAACCGGGCGGTTTGGTTGAAGTATAGGTGGTCTCATGCGTTTGTATCTTATGCGGCACGCCGAAGCATTTCCGAGTTCTTTGCCCAGCATCGCGGATGATGCTGTTCGTCCGCTTACAGATAGCGGACGCACGCAAGCGCGCCGATCTGTAGAGGGGTTGCGGCGCCTCAAGTTGGATATACGCATGATCGTTACGAGCCCGTTTCGGCGGGCTATCGAAACAGCCAAGGAAGCTGCGGATGTTCTCGAGATGAAGGTCGCGATTCGGGAGTGGCCCGAGCTGACGCCGGATACAGATCCGAAAGAAACTTCTCGCCGGCTCGGCGAGCTTAGCACAACCGCCGGCGTGCTCTTTGTGGGGCATGAGCCTCACATGAGCAGTTGGATCTCAGAGTTGGTGAGCGAGGGCGCTGTGCAATGCCTGATGAAAAAAGCTGCTGTTGCGTGTATTCAAGTGGATAAGCTGCCGCCACCGACAGGAAACGGGGAATTGCGTTGGCTGCTTTCTCCTAAACAGCTGGCGCTTATCGGGAAATCTACCGCATGACATTGGGCATTATCGACGTGGGCACGAATTCCATCCATCTGCTTGTAGGGATCTTGGGTTTGAACGGACGTTTTCATGTCATGCTGAAGGAGCGCGATTTAACGCGTTTGGGTGAGGGGGGCCTCGCCAGCGGTCACCTGACTCGCGCCTCTTTGGGGCGCGCTATGGAAGTGCTCAAGCGTTTTGCTTCGATTCTGAAGCGTTGTGGCGTAGATCACGTTGAAGCGGTGGCTACAAGCGCCGTCCGAGAGGCGGCGAATGGGCGAATGTTCGTACGGCAGGTCCGCTCGCGTTTAGGCATTCCTCTTAGAATTATCAGCGGTACCGAAGAAGGTAGACTTATCTACCTGGGTGTTGTGCAAGCGCATCACCTGAAGCGTCCGAGCTTGGTCATTACGATTGGGGGTGGTAGCGCGCAGGTGATCCACGGTGCTGGCGCGCGCCTGCGGCACGTGAAGAGCGTGCAATTAGGAGGAGCCCGTCTGGCCCAGATGTTTATCCGGCATGACCCCCCGCATTTGCAGGAAGTAGAAGCCATGCGCAGGCATGCGGCGCAGGTTTGGCGTCGCATTCGAAGATCCCCAGCGGATCACAAGTGGGGTCAGGCTCTAGCCAGCTCGGCTACGATAGCCCAGGTTATGATGGCCACGCATATTTTAGCGTATGGCCGCCCGCCAAAGAATAAGAAGCGTATTGCCGTGAGCCGTGCTGCGCTTGAAACGTTGGTCGGCTGGCTGGCTCAATCGTTGGCGCAAGCCCGCGTGAAACTGCCGGGATTGGATCCTCGCCGTGAGGATTTGGCTTTGCCGACGGTTGTGGTACTCTTAGAGTGGATGCGCGCTTACCGTGTTTCGCGTCTGCGTTATGCGCCTGGCTCACTGCGGGAAGGGCTCGTGATGGATTATCTAATCCGGCATCGCTTGGGCAAAGTCAAGCCAGTCGAGCATCCGCTTGAAGATTTATGGGCATCCGGCGATGACGCAACGCTATGGATGACTGGAGAAAAATCATGAAAGGTTACGGGCAGCCCCATCAATATCCTGGGCGGCTGATCATTGTGGAAGGCATTGATGGATCCGGAAAGAGCACGCAGTTGCAGCTTTTGCAGCGCTGGCTTGTATCCCGCGGCCATACCGTCTTTTTTACCGAATGGAATTCCTCCCGGCTGGTCAAGGAGACCACAAAAATAGGAAAAAAGAACCGCGCGCTTACACCGCTTACCTTCAGCCTGATCCACGCGACCGATTTCGCGGATCGGCTTTTCTACAATATGATTCCTCCGCTTAAGGCGGGCATGATTGTGCTCGCCGATCGGTACGTATATACGGCTTTTGCTCGCGATGTGGTGAGGGGCTGCGATCGCTCTTGGGTGCGCAAGCTCTATGATTTTGCCATCAGGCCGGATTTGGCTTTTTACTTTAAAGTTCCGGTTGATGTGTCGCTCGGGCGCATCCTTTCAGGCCGCGCCAGCATCAAATATTACGAAGCGGGTATGGATCTTAAGCTGAGCCAGGATCCGGTAGAGAGCTTCAGCAAATTTCAATCAAAGATATTAGACGAGTACGACCGCGTGGTTGAGGAATTCAAGCTGACCGTGGTGGATGCCACCGCGGAAATAGACGAGCAGCAAGAGATCGTGCGGGATGTGGTCACTCGTATGTTGAAGAGCGCCAAGCGACAGGACAATCATGGCCAAACCGAAATTCTTCGGGGAGGGGATCCCGTATCTGGATCCCGCGTCCCTGAATCTCAAGGGTAAATTGATCGTCATCGAAGGCACCGACGGCGTGGGCCGCTCGACACAAATCGAGCGGTTGCGGAACTGGCTCGAGGTTCAGGGACATGGTGTCGTTGAGACGGGATGGACGCACTCCGAGCTGATGTCCAATCTTATTTTGCTTGCGAAGGAAGGCAATACGCTCACGCGTGATACGTTTGGCCTGCTTTACGCGACCGATTTCGCGGATCGTCTAGAGAATCAGATCATACCTGCTTTGCGGTCCGGCTTTATCGTGCTTTCCGACCGTTACGTGTACACCGCCTTCGCACGTCACGCCGTACGCGCTGGAGCGCGTGAATGGATCGAAGGGGTGTTCGGGTTCGCTATCGTGCCGGACATAGTTTTGTACCTGCGCACAGATGTGGAATCGCTCGTGCCGCGGGTGATCAGCTCTCGGGGTATGGATTACTGGGAATCCGGCATGGATATGCACCTAGGGCAGGATTTATACGATAGTTTTTGTGCTTATCAGACTCGCTTAATCGCCGAGTATGAAGTCATGGCGAAAGAGTTCAAATTCGAAGTTGTTGAGACCGTCAATCGGTCCATTGAGGTTATTCAGGAGGATTTGCGTGAGCGCATCGAGCCGCTCGTCCGCCGGCCGCGAAAGGTCGACGTTTCGCTCCTGGACACGAAGCCGCTCGATGCAAAACGGGATCGGTGAGGAGTATGGAACGGCATATCGATGTCGAATTGCGTCGGTTGAAAGAAGAGCTGGTTCGTATGGCAAGTCTGGCCGAGTCGGCTATAGGCCAGTCGGTAAAAGCTTTGGTCGCACGTGACGCAGAGTTGGCTCAGCAGGTGATAACATCCGATGGCGCTATCAATATGGCGGATGTTGGGATTGATGAGATTTGTTTGCGTTTGTTGGCGCTCCATCAGCCGGAGGCGCGCGATCTTCGGTTCATCACGATGGCTTTTAAGATCAACAGCGACTTAGAGCGTATGGGCGATTTGGCGGTCAACATTGCCGAGCAGACGCTTGAGCTACTCAACGAGCCGCTCCTTAAGCCGCTGATCGACCTGCCGCGCATGGCGGAGCTGGCGCAAGCTATGGTGCGCGACAGCTTGGATGCCTTCGTTCGCCAGGACGCGGAGCTGGCGCAGCAAGTTTGTCTGCGGGATGACGCGGTCGACCAACTCAACGACCAGATCTTTCGCGAGCTCTTGACCTACATGCTGCAAGACACTAAGACCATCACGCGTTCGGTGGGCCTGATCCTGATCGGCCGCCACATCGAGCGCATCGCCGACCACGCCACAAATATCGCCGAAGATGTGGTGTACCTTGTTAAAGGCCGCACCATTAAGCACCACGTGGCCGACCTCTCTTCCGAATAAGCGGCCACACCTAAGAGCGTTAAGCTCAAACTTTGCGTGAAGGCAGCTCACCCCTTGACATACTCCCCTAGAGTATATATACTCCCTAGGTGTATGGAGGTAAGATGGCTAAGGGAACGGATCAGCGACAATCCATCGCGCGGCTTAAGCGGATTGAAGGCCAGGTTCGCGGCATTATCCGCATGGTCGATGACAAACGCTACTGCATCGACATTCTCCAGCAACTTACCGCTGCGCGTAAAGCGTTGGATCAAGTTTCGATGGGCATCATGAAGCGGCATATCAACAGCTGCGTCAGCGATGCGATTCGCAAGCAGGAAGGCGAAGCCAAGATCGACGAGCTGATGCGGACCATCCATCGGTTTGTTAAATGAGCACCCAACGTGTGATATGAGCGCTCAGCGACTGATCGGCTTCATTCTGGCGGTGGCGATAGCAAGCGCCGCGATTCTTGCGCGTATGCCGGCATCGTCGGCCTGCGCCATGTCGGCGACGCAAGCTTGCTGCTGCGAACACGATGCCGCGCAAGATGCCTGCCCGGATTCTTCGTCTTGTCGCATGACGCCTCAGCCGACGGATAGCCCACAAGGCGCGCTGCCCCAAAATTCGCTGCGCGTTTTAAAGCTGATCACGAACGATTGGCTTTCGCCGCCTGGTGAGCCACGCATCGCACGTCGAGAAAGCGCGCTTGCCTATTCTATTTCTTTCGCCGCGTTCGATTCCCCCGAGCCTAAGCGTTACCTGCGTTCCCGCAAGCTCCGCCTGTAGATTTTGGCCGGTATTCGGCGCGCGCCGAACGGGTTAAACTGTTGCGGTGCGCGATGTGGCTGCATTACAGGCTTTTGGGGGGAGGCAAATGTTTCATGTATCGCGCTTAGCATCCATTAAGATTTGTCCGTTGCTGCGATTGACTTTGGCTCTTGCGGTTATTGGGGCAGGATCCATTGTGGTAGCTGCACCTGTATCACTTGCCGACTCGGCGGAAGATGCGGCCATTCCCATCACCCTGGATGGGCTCACCCAGGAACTGCTTTCGCGCAACCCAGCTGTTCAGGCCAAACGCCGTGCCTATGAGGCCGCTCGATCCCGCGTGTTCGCTGCCTGGCTTCCGGATGATCCCGAGTTCGGCATCGATGCTGAAAATCAGCCGTCTCTCTTTGAGATTGGCGGCCGCGGCAATCTGGAATATATGGCCACGCAGACGATCCCATTTCCGACGACGCTCATCCTGCGCGGGCGCGTCGCGCTGCGCGAGGCTCAAATCGCGCAGCAGCACTATCAAGAAGCTATCCGCGATGCCGCCTGGCATCTGGAGCAGCCGTATTACGATCTGTACCTTGCCCGCCGCACACGCGTCGCGCTTGGCGAAGTGCGCGCATTGCTCGAGAAGCTATCCAGCACCGTGCGCGCTCGGTACGAGACCAATCGCGGCTCCCAAGAGGATCTCTTAAAAGCCAACATCGAGCTCTCGAAGGTCGAGATCGAGTTGTTCTCGACCCAGCAGCGTGAGCAGGTGGCGCAAGCGCACGTAGCGCACTTATTCGACAAGCCGCTCGACACGCGCTATCTGTTGCCGGAAGAGGGGCTGCGTCCGGAATTCCCGACCTCGCGGCAGCTGCTTGAGCAGCAAGCGCTTCGCACGCGACCGGAGCTCATAGCCGCAGAAATTGGCATACAGCGGGCTAAAACCAGCCGTTGGCTGGCTGCTACGAACTGGCTTCCCGATCTCACAGGACGCATCGAGGCGCGTCAGTTCGCCGGAGAAGACAGCATGCGCGAGTACGACACGTTTATCGGCGTGCGCGTTCCGGTTTGGTCACTCATCAAAGGAGTTGGCGGAGAGTGGAAAGCCGCCGGCGCCGACGTGCGCCAAGTCGAAGCCGAATATATAGAGATGAAAAATGAGGTTCTGCTTGCCGTCGCCGAGGCTTACGCCAAGGCCGCGGCCGCGGATCAAGCGGTGCGGACGTACGAGCAGTTCATTCTTCCACAAGCTAAGCAGCAAGTAGAGGTGTCGCTTGCCGCGTACGAAGCAGGGCGTGTGGATTTTCTCAATTTGATCGATGCGCAGCGCATGCTCAAAGAATCGCAGCTGGCTTTTTATCAAGCCGAGGCCGGCTACGAGCAAGGTTTGTCGGACTTGCGGCGAGCGGTAGGCGCTCAGGAATTCGATGCAGCTGCGCGCAACCCAGGAGAATCGCCATGAATCGCAACATGCGCATCGCGGCAATTGCGGCGCTGGGGGTTGTTTTAGCCGTCGGCGCGGGCCTAGCGGCTAAGCGCGCCGGCCGGCCTGCGGCAAACTCCGAAAAACAGCTCTCAGTTTACTATTGTCCGATGCATCCCACGTACACAGCCGATAAACCCGGCATGTGCCCGATCTGCAATATGTCGCTGGTTAAACGCGATGATGCTGCTTCGCAGGCGGATGCGGTAAAAGAGCAGGCCGCTGATGTCAGTTCCGCCAAGACCTCAGAGTCGATTTGTTATCTGCACAACTGCACGATGCACAAAGACGGAAAGCCTTGCCCGATGACGGTGGTTGCCCAGCCCGGCGAGGTCGTGACGTGCCCGATCTGCGGGCAGTACATTGCCGAGCAAGGTGGAGGCCTTAAGAAAGTGCTCTATTGGACCGATCCGAGCGTTCCCGATTTTAAAGCGCAATCGCCCGGCAAGTCGCCGCTTGGCGTTGACTTGGTTCCGGTTTTTGAAGAGGCGCATCCGGTCGCAATGGTAGCGCCCGATGGCTACGCGCCCATCTTGCTGACCCCGCAGAAGCAGCAATTGATCGGCGTGACCACAGCTCCTGTTGAGCGCAAGCAGCTCACGAAGGTGATCCGCGCTTCCGGCACGATCGCGCATGACCCTGAGCTGTACCAGGCGCAGGCCGAATATATTCAGGCGATCAAGACGCTGGAACAAGCTCAGGCTAGCGGCAACGCAAGCGCCGCCGCTCAGGCCGAGCGCATGGCCGAATCCACGCGCATCCGCCTTCGGCATTTAGGGCTCAGCGATGAGCTGATTAAAGAGATTGCGACGTGGCAAGAGCCGGAGCATAGCTTGCTCTTTTCGCATCCCGGCGAGGCTGTATGGATGTACGCGCAGGTGTACGAATACGAGCTGCCGTATATTCGCGTCGGGCAAAGGCTCGCGGTTGAGGCTCCCTCGCTCTCAGGTCGCGCGTTCGAAGGAACCGTTCGGGCGATCGATCAGATGGTCGAGCCGATGACGCGCACGACGCGCATCCGCGCCCAACTGCAGGATCCTGACGGAGCATTAAAGCCGGACATGTACGTCAACGCATCGATCATTGTGGATTTGGGTGAGGTGGTGGTTGTACCCCATGAGGCTGTCTTCGACACAGGCGCCAAAAAGATCGTGTTCGTGGATAAGGGCCAGGGATTGTTTGAGCCTCGGCAGGTGACATTAGGCGCGCAAGGCGATGGTTATGATGAAGTGAAGAGCGGCTTGGAACCGGGTGAAGTTGCGGTGACGAGCGGTAATTTTTTGATCGATTCCGAGAGCCGCTTAAAAGCAGCGCTTCGCGGCGTTCCCGTTTCCGGCGCGCAGGGCTCTAGCGGCCAAGCCACTCCGGACGCCGGGCAAGCTGAGCCGCCGGCCGCGCCCGCAGGGCACGTCCATGGCCAGTGACCTTGCTGTCTCAGCTGTCCCTGCAAGTCAGGGGCCGCCACTGCGCCGGCGCGAAGGTTTTATCGAGCGGGTGATCGAGTTCTCGGCGAACAATAAGTTCTTCATTCTCTTACTTGTGGCCGCCGCCATGCTGTGGGCGGTCTGGTCCATCAGGCATATTCCTTTGGACGCCATTCCCGATTTGTCCGATACGCAGGTCATCATCTACTCGCGCTGGGACCGAAGCCCCGACATCATCGAAGATCAGGTAACGTACCCGATCGTGACCGGCATGCTGGGCGCGCCCCACGTGAAGGCCGTTCGCGGTTTTTCGGATTTCGGTTTCTCGTACGTGTACGTGATTTTCAAGGACGGCACGGATCTCTATTGGGCGCGCAGCCGCGTGCTCGAATATTTGAGCAAAATCACGCCGAGCCTGCCCGAAGGCGTGCGCACCGAGCTGGGGCCGGATGCAACGGGCGTCGGGTGGGTGTTCCAGTACGCGCTGGTCGACGACACAGGCAAGCATAACCTTCAGGAACTGCGCAGCCTGCAGGACTGGTTCATGCGCTACCAGTTGCAGAGCGTGCCGGGAGTCGCCGAGGTCGCGTCCTTGGGCGGTTTCGTGAAGCAGTACCAGATCACGCTCGATCCGAACAAGCTGCTGGCTTATAACATTCCCATTTCCCGCGTGGTTGAAGCCATACGCATGGGCAATCAAGAGGTGGGCGGGCGCTTGCTTGAATTCAGCGGCGCCGAATACATGGTGCGCGGCCGGGGCTACGCGAAGTCGACCCAGGATTTCGAAAGTATCGTCGTCGGCACAGGCGAGGGTGGCACCCCTATTTTGGTAAAGCACTTGGGCAACGTCGTGATCGGGCCTGAGTTGCGGCGCGGCATTTCAGATCTGGACGGGCAGGGCGACGTGGTGAGCGGCACCGTGATCATGCGCTCGGGCGAGAACGCGCTCAACGTGATCCGCGTGGTTAAGCAAAAACTGAAGGAGATCAAGCCTTCGCTTCCAGAGGGCGTGCGTGTGGTTGTCGTCTACGATCGGTCCGATTTGATCCATCAGGCCCTCGACACCCTTAAAGAAGCGCTTATCCAAGAAATCCTGATCGTGAGTTTGGTGATCCTTATTTTTTTATGGCACTTTCCTTCAGCCATCATTCCGATTGTCACGATTCCGGTGTCGATGCTGTTGTCGTTTATTCCACTTTACGGCATGCATGTCACGACGAACGTCATGTCGCTTGCCGGCATCGCGATCTCAATCGGAGTTTTGGTCGACGGGTCGATCATCGAAGTGGAGAATGCTTATAAACGGTTGGAACAGTGGATCGAAGGCGGGCGAAAAGGCGATTTCCATACCGTCCGACTGCAGGCGCTCAAAGAGGTAGGCCCTTCTGTTTTCTATTCGGTTTTGATCATCGCCGTTGCTTTTCTTCCTATTTTTACGCTGGTCGATCAAGAGGGCAGGCTGTTCAAACCGTTGGCCTGGTCGAAGAACCTCACCTTGCTGCTGGCAGCGGTGCTGGCGCTGACGTTTGATCCGGCGATGCGGATGCTGTTCACGCGCATGGAGCCGATCAAGCTGCGCTGGGGTTGGGCCTCCAAAGCGGCCACGACGCTGTTGGTTGGCCGTTATTACCAAGAGGAAAAACATCCTGTCAGCCGCTGGCTGTTTCGTTACTACGAGCCAGTGTGCCGTTTCGTGCTCGAGCACCGGCGGGGAACGCTCATCGCGGCGCTGGCGCTGATGCTGACAACCATACCGATTTATTTTCGGTTAGGGTCTGAATTCATGCCGCCTCTGTGGGAAGGCAGCTTGCTCTATATGCCCACCACGCTTCCGGGTATTTCGGTCACCCAGGCGCAACAGCTTTTGCAGACGCAGGATCAAATTTTGAAGGGTTTCCCCGAGGTGGAACGGGTGTTCGGCAAAGCCGGCCGCATCGAAAGCTCGACCGACCCGGCGCCCTTTTCTATGGCGGAAACAGTCGTTTTGTTGAAGCCGGAAAACCAATGGCGGCATGTTAAACGCTGGTATTCGGTCCTTCCAGACTGGGTTGAGGGCCCTTTTCGGTGGATTTGGCCGAATCGCATTTCGCATGAAGCGCTGATAGGCGAGATGGACGCGGCGCTTAAGATCCCAGGAACGACCAACGCCTGGACCATGCCGATCAAGAACCGAATCGACATGCTTTCAACCGGGGTCCGCACGCCCGTAGGCATCAAGATCCTGGGCTCGGATGTGCGGCAGCTCGAGGTGCTGGGCACGCAGCTTGAGACGATTCTCAAGGATGTCCGCGGCACGCGCAGCGTTTTTGCCGAGCGCGCAGCGGGAGGGTTTTTTCTCGACTTCGATCTCAAACGCGAGGAGCTTGCCCGCTACGGGCTTTCTGTGGCCGATGCGCAAACGGTCATCTTGACCGCGATCGGGGGCGAGAATATTACGACGACGATCGAAGGCCGCGAGCGTTATCCCGTCAACGTGCGGTACTCGCGCGAATGGCGGGATGATGTCGAAAAGCTCAAGCGCGTGCTCGTAGCTACACCGATGGGCCAGCACATACCTTTGGCTCAAGTCGCAGACCTTAAACTGTCATCGGGGCCATCCATGATTCGCAATGAGAACGGGCTGCTGGCCGCGTACGTGTATGTCGATGTCGCCGGGCGCGATATCGGCGGTTTCGTTGAGGAAGCTAAGAAGGTTGTGGCCGGTACGCTTACGCTGCCGCCGGGTACAACGCTGCTCTGGAGCGGGCAATACGAAAATATGGTTCGCGTCAAAGAACGCCTCAAAGTGGTGTTGCCCTTAACGCTGTTCCTAATTGTGCTGCTGCTCCATTTCAACACGCAATCATGGGCCAAGACCGGTATCGTGCTGTTGGCGGTCCCTTTTTCGCTCATCGGGGCGGTGTGGCTTCTGTGGGCGCTCAACTACAACCTTTCTATCGCGGTATGGGTCGGCATGATCGCCTTGATGGGGTTGGACGCGGAAACAGGCATGTTTATGCTGCTGTTTTTGGATTTGTCGTATGACGACGCGGTTAAGCGCGGTACGATGCGCACCGAGCGCGACCTGGAAGACTCGGTGATGCACGGCGCGGTCAAGCGCATCCGTCCGAAAATGATGACGGTGATGACCGATCTTTTCGGGCTTCTGCCCGTGATGTGGGCGACCGGCATCGGCGCCGATATGATGAAGCGCGTGGCGGCCCCGCTTATGGGCGGGTTGTTGACGTCTTTTGCTCTGGAGCTCTTGGTTTATCCCGTGATCTATTACGAATGGAAGTGGCGCGGAGAAATGCGTCGGGGCAAGGCCGCCTGGCTCGGCCGGCCGCAGGTGGAGGCGGCATGAGCCTGGCTGGAGCGGCTACCTTACGATTTTTAGGCGGGGCCGGAACCGTGACCGGGTCCAAGTATTTGATCCGCGCGGCCCGGTGCCAGGTGCTCCTTGATTGCGGTTTATTCCAAGGACTCAAAGAGCTGCGTTTGCGCAATTGGAGCGCGCCGGCATTTGATCCGGGCAAGATCGACGCGGTCATTCTCAGTCACGCGCACTTGGATCATTCGGGATATTTGCCGCGGCTGGTGCGGGGCGGTTTTCGCGGCAAGGTGTATTGCACATCCGGCACAGCGGACTTGGTACGGGTGCTGCTGATGGATTCTGCGCGCCTTCAAGAGGAAGAAGCTGAAAACGCTAATCGAAAAGGGTATTCGAAGCATAAACCGGCGCTTGCGCTTTACACGCAGCAGGATGCGCAGGCGGCGTTCAAGTTGCTGCGCCCGTGCCGCTACGGCGAGCCGATGGTTGTGGCCGACGGGGTTCGCTTGCTGCTGCGCCGCGCCGGCCATATCCTGGGCTCATCCACTATTGAGTTGATGCTGGGGGATGCCGATAATCCTTTTCGGCTGGTATTTTCGGGCGATCTTGGCCGATGGGATCAGCCTATTTTGCGCGATCCTGAGTTTGTGCCGGCCGCGGATGTGTTGCTGTTGGAATCAACGTATGGCGACAAGGTTCACCCTCTGGACACGGCCGAGCAGTTGGCGCGCATCGTGCGTGAGGCGGCCGAGCGGGGCGGCGCGTTGGTCGTTCCGGCATTTGCCATTGGCCGCACGCAACAGCTCATCTGGTCGCTGCGCCTATTGGAAGAAAGCGGAAAAATTCCCGAGCTTGCGGTGTATATCGACAGCCCGATGGCGATCAACGTGAGCGAAATTTACACGGCGCACCCTGAAGACCACGACCTCGACATGGCCGCGCTCATGCGCAAAGATCCATCGCCATTTGCGAGCCGGAATATGCAGTTGATCCAAAAGTGGGACGACTCGCAAGCCCTTTTGCGAAAAACAGGGCCGATGGTCATTATTTCATCCAGCGGCATGGCAACCGGAGGCCGCGTTCTGCAGCATTTAAGGACGCGCCTGCCGGATGCGCGCAGCACCGTTTTGTTGACGGGATATCAGGCCCAGGGAACGCGCGGCCGGTTGTTGCAAGAAGGCGCGCGCACGCTCAGGATGTTCGGCGAGGAAATTTCAGTCCGCGCAAAGATCGAAGTCTTGGAAGGCGCCTCAGCGCACGCCGACCGCGAGGATACGCTGCGCTGGCTGGCGGGCTTTACATCGCCCCCGAGGCAAACGTTTCTCGTGCATGGCGAGGCCCCGCACACCGATAACCTGGCAAGTGTGATTCGCGACCGGCTTGGCTGGCAGGCGCGTCCGGCAGTCGACGGCGAGGAAGTCGTGTTATCCAAATGAGTCTTAACGATGGATCTTAAGCGTGATCCTATCTGCGGCATGTCCGGCGTGATTGCCTACGACGGTTATGGTTTTTGCAGCCCGCGTTGTCTTGAGGTGTACAAGCAGCAACAGTCGATTGCGCCTACCGGCGCAAGTGGGGCGTGCGCGCTGCCCCCACGCCGCGCTTGGTACCGAGATGTGCTTATTTGGGTGATGCTCTCAGCGATTGCCTTGGCATCCATCGGCTACCTGTGGCCCGCTGCCCAAGCGGTCAGCGCGGCTTATCGCGGGTACCTGCTGCGCATGGGCTGGCCGATCGCGCTTGGCCTTTTGTTGGGTGGCTTTATCGATTACGCGATTCCAAAAGAATACATCCTCAAAATGCTGGCGCGTCCGCGCAAGCGCGCCATCATTTTGTCGACGCTGCTCGGTTTTTTGGCATCCGCGTGCAGTCATGGCTGTTTGGCAATTTCGATGGAACTCTACCGCAAAGGCGCATCCACAGCTTCGGTGATCAGCTTTCTCCTGGCCAGCCCCTGGGCCAGCCTTTCACTGACATTTATTTTGCTGGGTTTGTTCGGCGCGCGCGCAGGCGCGATCATCGCATCCGCGCTAGGAGTAGCTTTTGTGACGGGGCTTGTGTTTCAGAAGCTTGAGCGCCGCGGTTGGGTCGAAACCAACCCGCACACGACCGAAATTCCGGAAAGTTTTTCGATCCGGAAAGATGTCGCAAGCCGTCTTCGCGCGCGCGCCTGGACGCGTGATCAGTTGAGCAAAGACCTGCAAGGCGTTTGGCATGGCTGTGTGCCGCTTGCGCGCATGGTGCTGGGCTGGCTTCAGTTGGGGCTTGTGATGAGCGCTGTGCTGGGCGCCGTGATCCCGCATGATTTGTTTATGAACTGGATGGGACCCTCATTAAGAGGGCTTCTGGTGACCGTAGGGGCGGCGACGGTAATGGAAGTCTGCTCTGAAGGAACAGCGCCCATCGCGTTTGAGCTGTACCGCCACACCGGCGCGCTGGGTAACGCGTTCGCGTTTTTGATGGCGGGCGTTGTGACCGACTACACGGAATTAGGCGCTTTGTGGACGAATGTCGGCCGCCGCGCGGTGTTCTGGTTGCTGGTTATCACGCTACCGCTTGTGTTGGTGGTGGGCCTGGTGTTAAATGCTTATACCTAATGAAACGTAAAGCGCATCTTCAAACATACGGTATTTTGGCGACATTGATCGGGTTTGCTCATGTGGCCTTGGCGCTTGAGAGTTACGATCTCAACAAGGTTCCTGAGCTAACGGCGATGCGCTGGGGTATGTCAGTTCAAGAGTTGAAGCAGCTAGGTTCTTTCTCATCCATAGAGGCATCCAGCGGAAACTATGCAAGCCAGGGGTTATATCAGGACAAGCCGTCGCACTACCAGTTTGTGTTCATAGAGGATGGCCTGCAAGTTATCGCTATCCAGGTCGATTTGTCCATGGATGAACAGCAGGTGCTTCTTAGGAATTTTCGCCAATGGTATGGCAATCCAACGGCTATCGATGCTCAGCGCGGCATCCATCAGTGGAAGGACGGCTTCCAGGAGGCAGCAATAACCTTGGGAGCAGCGGGTGCGCCGACCCATATTGGTTTTAGAAACATTCCACAGAGTAGGGCAGGATGTCCTTATACCCCTGACAAGTGGTCGGTGTTGCAGGGTATTTGGTTGGGTATGAGTGAAGAGGAACTCAAAACCAATTACAAGTTTTCACCTCTTGGCAACAAAACCAAAGATTCTTATTTCACTGAGATTTTCTTCAATCACGAACGCGGTACGGCTGCATTCAACTTTGATGAGCAGGGGAGGCTAGGTGGAATTACAGTTCTCGTTCCCATTGAAGGTAATGACCAGCAGGCCATGCTGAAAGGCTTCCAAGAGCACCTCGCTTTCTTGGTTGAGAAATATGGGCAGCCTACCGAAACTAAAATGGAGCGGCTAACGGCGACTTGGCACCATGGTGGCAAGGAGGAGCTGGTATTTGCTGTACTTAAACCTCAGGAAAAACCCGCGTATTTCTTTCTGATCCGACCGCATTCTGAGCCACCGTTGTAACAATAAGAACAAGGAGATTCTCATCGCACTTACCCCGTCTACCATGTTGGCGCTCGGTACCCCATCCCCCGATTTTTCGCTGCCGGATGTTGTCTCCGGAAAAAAGATTTCTTTGGCTGATTTCTCTCAGAAAAAGGCGCTGCTGGTGATGTTCATTTGCCAGCACTGCCCGTATGTGCAGCATATTAAGGATGAGTTGGCGAAGTTGGGCAAAGACTATGCGGCGAAGGATATCGGTATCGTAGCCATTAGCGCGAACGACGCCGACAAGTACCCGGATGACGCGCCGCAAGCGCTCAAGCAAATGGCACAGACGCTGGGTTTTACGTTCCCGTTCTGCCATGACGCCACGCAAGAAACAGCCAAAGCCTATACAGCCGCCTGCACGCCTGATTTTTTCTTATTCGGCACTGACCGCAAGCTGGTCTACCGCGGGCAGCTCGACGACAGCCGTCCCGGAAACGCAAAGCTGGTGACAGGCAAGGACCTGCGCGGTGCGATCGATGCGGTGCTTTCCGGCAAGCCCGTAAGCGCTGACCAGCGGCCTAGTATTGGCTGCAACATTAAATGGAAAGCCGGTCGCGAGCCGGCTTATTTTGGGGCTATCTGAAACCGCGCTCAATATGCGTGAAGAGAATCCATCCTTAGGTGTTCGGAGACTCGTGGGTATTGCGCAGTTATGCGGCGCAATTGCCATAGCCGTGGGCATCGCGGTGCTTGTGGGTTGGGTTTTTGATGTCCAGGCTTTAAAAAGTATCCTGCCTCAATTTGTCGCTATGAAGGCAAACACAGCGTTAGGTTTTGTGTTTGCAGGGCTTGCCCTTAATCTGTCCATCAACGCTCAAGCGCCTCGCGGCGGACGCATACCTCAGGTTGCTCAAGCGGTGGCCAACATACTCGCTATGACTATGGCTGTCATCGGGCTGGTCACACTTCTTGAGTATGTCCTAGGTCAAGATTTCGGCATCGATCAATGGCTCATTCGAGAGCCTGTTGGCGCGGTGGCGACAAGCCATCCTGGGAGGATGGCTCCTCCTACAGCTTTGAATTTTTTTTTGTTGGGTATCGGTATGCTGGGTATTGATCTAGATAAAGGACGCCGATTGGCGAATTGGCTTTTTGGCGCTGTCGTTCTCGTGAGTTTGCTCGCGTTATACGGCTATGTTTATGGCGCGACACCCTTCTATGCCATATCCCGAACAACAGGGATGGCGCTTCATACGGCGATTGTTTTTTTGCTGCTTGCCGTCGGTGGCGTCTGTGCCCATCCCAAAAATGATCTAGCAGCCATGCTTATCAGCCAAACGTCCAGCGGCATTCTGTTGCGCCGACTTCTGCCGGTTACATTTTTATTGCCTTTATTTTTGGGTTGGCTCCGGCTTCATGGCGAACAAATGGGCTTATACGATACGGCGTTTGGAGTGGCTCTTACCAGTGTTGCTTTTGTAGTTATGTTGTTGGGGGTACTGGTATTTACATTACGCAAGCTTTCCGCGGTGGATTATGAGCGTGCTTTGGCGCAAGAGACTCTCCGGGCGAGCGAAGAGCGGCTCCGGACGGTTATTGAGACAGCCAGAGACGCCATCGTATCGGCAGATGTCCAAGGGCGCATCATTAGCTGGAATGCAGCTGCGGAAAGCATCTTCGGCCGCCTGGCTAGAGAAGCGTTGGGCCAGTCGCTTACGCTTTTGATGCCGGATCGTTTCCGCCAGGCGCATGAACAAGGGCTGGGACGATTCATAACAACCGGTGAGCCTCGGGTTATTGGACGCACCATTGAGCTGATTGGTTTGAGGAAAGACGGCGCAGAGTTTCCCATCGAACTGTCCCTTTCGACAGGTCTAAGCCAGCAGAAGAGGTTTTTTACCGCTATTATTCGAGACATCACCGAGCGAAAACGAGCGCAGGTTGCTCTTGAAGAAGCCCATAAGACGCTGCAAGACACGCAGCAACAGCTTATTCAAGCGGCTAAATTAGAATCCGTCGGCAGGCTCGCAGCCGGCGCTGCCCATGAAGTTAGGAATCCACTGGCGATCATTCAGATGGGGCTGAGTTACCTTATGAATCACGATTGGAACACTCAAGGAGACGGGAAAGAGGCGCACACAGTGTTGGCTCAGATGGAACAGGGTGTGCAGCGGGCGGATTCTATCATTCGCGGATTGCTTGATTTTGCGGCACACCGTGAGCTGGAGTCTAAGCCCGGGTCAATCAATGCCGTGATTGAAGCGGCTCTTGTTTTAGTGAAGCATGAAATGGATAAGGCTCATGTGCGGCTGCAGAAGGATTTGTCCGCAGAAATACCAGCCATATCCATAGATGCTGTAAAGATGGAGCAGGTGTTCATTAACTTGTTCATGAACGCAATCCAAGCCATGAAGGTTCAAGGAACGCTTACCATTCGATCTTTTCTGCGAAGCGCAACATCCCAGGAAAAAGTGCTTATGGGGCAGTCCTTTAACGGATCATCCGCGATAGCAGTTGAGATAGAAGATACAGGTCCAGGTATTCCTGAGGAGAATTTGCCTAAAGTTTTTGATCCATTTTTCACTAATAAACCTCCCGGCCAGGGCACCGGATTGGGTCTTGCCGTAACCAGGACAATTGTAAACCTGCATCATGGGATCATTCGTCTTGAGAACTGTTCAGGGGCAGGAGGAGCGAAAGCCACACTCCTATTTCCTTGCTAGTATGCCTAGACTTCTATATTTTTGCACAAGGTTTGGAACTCTTCTAAGAATGCTTGCCAGATGAGAATGCCCCGATTCTGGGCCAAGCAATCGCATACGGCTAAAGACATGCGTGGCAAGACGCTCACTTGCAGCGCGTGGGGCTGGTCGTTCGAGAGTTTATCCGAAGCGCAGCAAACCGCCACGGAGCGCGCACGGCGCATCTTCGATCGCTTGAACACAGGCAGCCGGCCTGAGCACTATGATTACTTGGAAAGTCCGCTGCGTGAAGAGATCCTCGAGATGCTGGGAAGTGAGCAAGAGCCTGCGGCGATGATTACGCGCAACCGGTACGGCGCTCAGGTGCTCAATGCCGCGCGGGTGTGTTTTGCGGATATCGATTTTCCCAAGACAAAGCCGGCAGGTTTTTTAAATTCATTGAAAGAATTGTTCTCGAGAAAGCATCGCGAAGAGCGCCTGCGCGCGCTTGAAGAGAGCGCTTTGAACGCGGTGGATAGGTGGGCTCAGAGTATGAAAGCTTCTTTGCGCGTTTACCGCACCTGCGCGGGTTTGCGGCTATTGTTTACGGATAAACTTTATGACCCCACTGCGGGCGCGACTGATGACATGCTTCAGTCGCTGGGCAGCGATCCGCTTTATCGCAAACTGACTAGAAAGCAGGAATGCTTTCGCGCTCGGCTAAGCCCGAAGCCCTGGCGCATCGGCTGTTTCGCCCCACCGATAGGTTATCCCTGGCTGGACTCGCAAACCGAACGACGCTACCGCGATTGGCTAAAGGGGTATGAGGCTAAGTCTAGCGGCCGAGCCGTATGCCGCCTGCTGAAGGAGTACGGCAGCGTGTCCGATGAGCCCGCCATCCGGTTGGTCATCGCGCGTCATGACCGCTGTGTCGCAGAGAATTTCGCCATAAATTTGGTTTGATAGCTTTTTTAGGAGTTTTTTAGAGTTCCCCCGCTAAAAGCTCACCCGTTAATAAACGTACTTAATTTCTTGGTATTGCCGGTTTTCCATCCATACGCGAATATGCGTACATTACATGTCGTTCATTTTACTACCTGATTTAGGCAGATTTTAGGAGTGGCTAGTGAACTACAAGTTTACCAATCCAGTAGTGCCCCTAATGTTGCTGCGCGCATCCGCTGGGGTGCTGTCTTTTCTACGTTTACCTGCGCTTATCCTGACAGCGGTTCGGCAAGCGCCGTTTATCCGGTTCTTTATTCCTATCCTGATCGCGGTGATTTCAGCGGGTATCGGCATTGGCGCTTCCGAGGTCGCAAGCCGCGTGATTGTTGATCACGTTGCCGTCCACAGCTATTCGGTTACCCGCAATCCTTTTAAAGATCGGTTCTGGCTCGTTTATACGCAACCAGAGCCACGCAGAACAGACAAACTTATCGTCGTCATCACCAACTCACAAGGTTCGCTGTTGGAGGGAAGAGGCGAAGACTGTTATGCCGCTCGCCTTCAGGCGCATTTGAACGCAACCGATACGAAGCATACTTACACCGTGGCGAATTGGGCGCTTCCTGGGTCCAATGCCGGTGAGTTGGTCCTGCTGGCTGCTCGCGCCGTCGACCATCATCCGGATGCGATTATTCTGTCTTCCTTCAGCAATAATTTTGGCGCGGAGCACACAAAATTTCCCTTGTCATTTGCGCGCAACGATGTGGAACAGCTCGGTTATTTGCCATCCGTGCGCAGCCGGCTTTCGCCCAAATTCATCAAGCACTTTAAAGTCAACCGTCGGCGCGGTAAGTTGGCCGCTTATAGCAGTCTTTTGAATCTGCATGAATCAGTGGCTTTTTGGATCCGCGATCCACGCTCAAAGGAAGACCGCGATTGGAGTCGTATTCTCAATAAGCCGCCTATTCAGTCAGAGCCCGTTACAGATACCGGCCGTCGCATGATTGAAGAAATCCACAACGTGCTCCATAAGGCCTTGCCTGAAACCCCTGTGCTGGTTGTGAATATGCCGCTTGGCCGCACTAAGATCGTTCCAGAGTCTTGGCGGAACACGGATGATTTTTTAGTCGAATCGGAGCGCATCTTTACAGAACCACAATTTAAAGTAATGGATGCGCGCGAGATTGCCGCGCCCGAACGTTTCTATACCGCTACACATATGGATCCGCAAGGCCATGATCTGTATGCCCGCTACCTGCTGCCGGAAGTGCTGAAATACACAGCAAAGAATGAGCTTTAACTCGCTAGAGTTTTTCCTGTTGGCGCCGATCGCGCTGCTCGGCCACGCGTTCCTAAACGGCACCCCATTACGCGTATGGCTGCTTTTTATGAGCTACGTGTTCTATGGTTGGGGCCATCCTTGGTGGGTGACCGGTCTACTGATCGCTTCAACCAGTCTTGATTTTACGGCCACGCTCAAGATGGACGCGGCTAAAACCAAGCGCGAGCGCAAACTGTGGCTGCTGGTAAGCCTTGTCGGCAATCTGGGTTTGCTGGCTGTATTCAAATATTCTGGATTTTTGGCCCGGGTAATTAACCGCGCCCTAGGCCTTACGCCGATAGAGATGGAGCTGGCCGTTCCGCACATTCTCCTTCCTCCGGGGATTAGTTTCTACACGTTCCAGACCATGTCCTACACGATCGATGTGTACCGCGGCCATATTAAGCCCACGCGCAGCTTCATGACGATGGCGCTTTTCGTCGCGTATTTCCCGACGCTGGTTGCCGGCCCAATCGAGCGCGCGACCGAGCTGATGGGCCAGCTCCAAGAGAAAAGGCCGCGCACGCCCCAGCATCTTATTAATGGCACGACGCGTATTCTCTGGGGGTTGACAAAGAAGATCGTCTTCGCCGACTGGCTGGGCGTGTTCGTGCATGGGGTTTTCGCTTTTCCGCAAGCGGCGGCGCCGGCTGAAATTTGGTTGGCGGCTTACGCGTTTGCCTTCCAGATTTACCTCGATTTTTCAGCCTATTCGGATATCGCGTGCGGGTTGGCGATGATGATGGGAGTTGACTTCATCGAGAATTTCCGCTGGCCGTATCTGGCACGGAGTATTTCAGAGTTCTGGCGCCGGTGGCATATTAGTTTTTCTACCTGGCTGCGCGATTATTTGTTCATCCCGTTGGGCGGCTCGCGCAAGGGCACGCGGCGCACGATCATCAATATTTTCATCGTGATGTTTCTGGGCGGCTTGTGGCATGGCGCGGCCAATACGTTTATCCTCTGGGGCTTGTGGATCGGCATGGGGCTGGCTGTCTACCACCTTTGCCGGCAGCTGGGCTGGGTGAAAGCAAGCGACGAAGAAGCTCCCCTAACATGGAAAGATATGTTGGGCATTCTGGTTACTTTTCACTTCATCTGCATCTCGTGGATTTTCTTCCGTGCCGGCTCAACGGAAGACGCTTTTGGTATGATCGGACGTATGCTGTGGCCCTTTGGCGAATGGGCGTTTAACGCCTCATCGCGAGATTTGATCCGAACCCTGGCGCTGGTAAGCTGCGTCGCGCTGTTTCACATCTTGCGCGGATTCAATATCGCGCTGCGCTGGGAGCGCGTTCAATCACCTTGGGCGATCGGCCTGCTCTGGGGCGGCATGGCGGCCATGATGATATTATTTTTTGCCCCGGTCCAAGGGCAGTTTATTTACTTCCAGTTTTAGCACGCCGGCTTATCGAAATTCATTCCCAGCCGCTCCCGCACCCACCCTGCCCCTGTCAGACGCCGCGAAATTAATCAAGTTGAAACCAGAGCAAGGACTAGCCTAAGATCATCACGGATAGGCGCACAAAGCATACAGCATGCCGTCGTTTGTTGCGCTGATCCAATCTCAACCGGTGCAAAAAACTAGCGGGTGAAAATAAATGTGGGGCGCGAAGCGTGCTGTATGAATAAGTTTTTTACCATATGACTTCCCGAGGATACGCGCGATGTTTGGGTGTGGCGATGGGGCTGGGGCTGCTATTGCCGGCATCTTTGGCCTGGGCTTTTACCGTATCCTATGATCAGACGGTGCGCATGGGGTCGGAAGAATCCCAATCTAAAGTAGTGATCAGGGATCGGATGTTTCGTATCGAGCAAACGGTGGATACCCATCTTAGGGTAACGGTCCGTAATCCAAGGGGCATTTTCGTGTATTATCCCCAAGACAGTATCGGCGCGCAGATCAATGCGATGGATGCCTCTCAGCGGCAACTCTTAGATCACGCGGCGAATTTTCCCGAGTATTTACGGCGGCAGAATGCGCGCCTGGTCACAGAAGAATCTATTCGGGAGCTGGCGTGCGAAGTTTACTTGGTAGAGGACAGATCCGCCGGCGATCCCATGAAGGTCTGGCTTTGGAAGGAAGAGCACTTTCCGTTGCGCTTGCAGGTGATCTCAGGCCGCGGCAAGATCACCGTTGACCTGCGCAATATCCAGTTGGGTGTTAGCGCTCCGGCAGCGCTCTTTGAGCTGCCTATCGGGCTTAAGTTGACCGATCCAGACACATTGCGCGCGTTCAAACCGCGACAAGTTGAGGTCCCGCAACCGGTTGCGGACGCTGACATATCCGGTTGATTGTGCTAAAATACTTCAAAGATCACGGCCTTTTCTAAAAAGGCTTTCGATTTTTCATCTTCCTACACGCTACTAAAGGAGCGATAAATGCACAATAAGGGTTTCACGCTTTGGTTCACCGGGTTGTCGGGCGCCGGCAAGTCCACGCTTTCGAATATGCTTGCCCAGGAGCTGCTCCGCCGTAACTTGAGAGTTGAGATATTAGACGGCGATGAGGTGCGCACTAACCTCAGCAAGGGGTTGGGCTTTAGCAAGGAAGATCGCGACACCAATATCAAACGTATCGGCTACGTTTGCAAGCTGTTGACCCGTAATGGGGTCGTTGCCATCAGCGCAGCGATTTCACCTTACCGTGAAATCCGCGATTTTAACCGAGAACAAATCGGCAACTTCATCGAAGTCTACGTCGAGTGCTCCATTGAAGAGTTGACCCGTCGCGATGTGAAGGGCTTGTACAAGAAGGCTCTGGCGGGAGAAATCAAAAACTTTACCGGCGTCTCGGATCCTTATGAGCCCCCCCTTAAGGGAGAAATCGTCGTCAACAGCGAAAAACAAACTCAAGAAGAAAGCCTTAAGAGTATCCTCGAGTACCTGGAGCGCGAGGGATGGATTCCTAAGGCGGGCGTCCGTGAGTCATCCGAGCCTTCTTCTTGCCGCTGCTGATTTTTGCGAAACGAGATCCAGCCATCATTAGAAGAGGGCAAGATAAGATATGAGTGCTGCTGCTAGTTTGACGCCCGAAGACGTCAAGCGCATGAATGCCAGCTTGGCCGGTGCGCATCCTACCGAAGTCATTCGCTGGGCGGTAGAGACATTCCGTTCGGATGTGGCTATGACCTCTTCTTTCGGAGCTGAAAGCGCCTGCTTGATCCATCTGGCCATTCAAGTCGATCCCAACATCAGCATTCGTATGGTGGATACCGGTTTTCTGTTCGATGAGACTTGGCAATTTATGGAACAGCTTAAACAGCGCTTTCGTCTGAACGTCAGCATCTTCCGCACGCAAATGGATGTTGAGCAATTTAAGAAAGAGCACGCGCACCTGCCGCCTGAGCATCCGGATTATTGCTGCGGCGACTATAAAGTGGAGGCCGCCGAGCGGGCTCTGGCAGGTCTTAAGTGCTGGATCGCGGGCATTCGACGCTCGCAATCTTCGACGCGAGCGAGCACCCCCATCATCGATGTGCTGGCCAATGGCATGGTGAAGGTGGCGCCGATTGCCGCGTGGACGCCCAAAGACATCCACCGCTACATGACTGAACATGATTTGCCGTACCATCCGTTATGGCACAAGGGTTACACGTCGATCGGCTGCTGGCCGTGCACTCAGAAGCCGGCGGATCTGAATGATCCGCGTTCGGGCCGCTGGGCGGGTCAATCAAAGATCGAGTGTGGGATCCACTTCATAGGTAAGCCCGAAGACAAAAAAGACCCCGAGTGACCGGCCGGCAAGTTTACGTCCGATGATTTATCCTTGATGCCTGAGCCTTTGAGCGCCCAAGATTATGAGCAGCTTGGCGCATTAGGCATTCCTGAAGCCGAGGCGCAGCGTCAGTTAGCTGTGTTTACTTCGCCTTCTCCTGCTCCTGTGTTGGACAGGCCCTGCACGATCGGCGATGGGATCCGACGCTTATCCGCGCAAGAGGCCGATCGCCTTGTCGCTAATTCCCAGAAGCCAAAATCCACCGGGCGTTTCTTGAAGTTCGTTCCAGCTTCGGGCGCGGCGAGCCGCATGTTCCAAGCGCTGATGGCTGCGCGCGAGCGGCGCTTTTTGCTGAATCGCGATGCGGTCGCTTCCAGAGCGCCTGCCGATCCGGATGCCCAGCAGGTGCTTGAGCTGATGGATGGCTGGAAACAGCTAGCTTGCAGCGATTCTTTGCGAGCGCTTCTTTTTAAGAGCGGGCAAAACGCCGATGCCCTGGCTTTAGAGGGGCGTTTTACCGATATTCTCGAGTATTTGGTGGGCTCGATTGGGCTGGACTATGCGGCCCTTCCCAAGGCGTTGCTTCTATTTCATAGCTATCCAGACGGCCCGCGTACGGCTCTGGAAGAGCAGTTGGTGGAAGCGGCCGCTTATGCGGCCGACGCTCAGGGCCGAACGCGGCTGCATATCACGGTTTCTCCCGAGCACTTGGATCGCGTTCAAGATTTTTTGCGTGGTGTTGTGCCCGTGTGGGAGCGGCAGCTCGGCGCGCGGTTTGAAATCAAGTGCTCCATACAGAAGGGCTCGACCGACACGATCGCCGTCGGCCCCGACAATCTTCCTTTTCGCACCCATGACGGCCGTTTGCTGTTTAGGCCCGGCGGCCACGGCGCGTTGATCGAGAACCTGCATGAAATTCAAGGCGACATTATTTTTATCAAGAACATCGACAATGTGGTGCCGGATCATCTAAAATCCGAGACCGTGCGCTGGAAGCAAGCGTTAGCCGGCCTGTTAGTCGAGTTGCAAGATCAGGTGTTTGCGTTCTCGGAGCGCATCGAGAAAAGCGCTGAGCCTGACGTTTTAGAAGAAGCCGGCCGTTTTCTTAAGGATGTTTTTGGCCGGATGCTTTCGCCGCGAATCGTCGGCACGGATCAGCGCGCGGTTTTGCTTGACTTATTGTCGCGCCCAATCCGGGTGTGCGGGGTTGTGCAGAACCAGGGTGAGCCGGGTGGCGGGCCTTTTTGGGTGCGCGAGCTATCGGGAAGTATTACCCCGCAAATTATCGAGCAGGCACAGGTTGCGAATTCCTCCGAACAAAAAGCGCGGTTTCAAGCATCCACGCATTTTAATCCCGTTGATGTTGTGTGCGCGGTGCGTGACCGTCACGGAAAACCGTTTGATTTGCACCGATATGTGGATCCGGAAGCGGTTTTTATCACGGAAAAAACAAAAGACGGAAAACCGCTTAAGGCGTTTGAGCGTCCCGGCCTTTGGAACGGAGCGATGGCGCGCTGGCTGACGGTATTTGTCGAGGTTCCGGCAGCGACGTTTAATCCGGTAAAAACAATCAACGATCTCTTGCGAGCCGCGCACCAGCCGCCGAAGGCCGCGGATGAGCGCTAAGCCGGGCGTTGTTTTTGTCTGCGTGGCCAACTCGTTTCGGTCGCAAATGGCCGAAGGCGCCGCGCGCAAGCTCGCAGGAGATAGCTGGGAAATTTGGAGCGCCGGCTCAAGGCCAGGAGGCGGCGCACATCCGCTGGCGATAGCGCTGATGGATGAGGTCGGCGTGGATCTGCGTTCCCACCTATCAAAGGGCATAGCCGATCTTCCATCGCGCGAATGGAACTATGTCGTTACTATGGGCTGCGGCGATGCATGTCCGATGCTTCCGGCCAAACATCGCCTCGATTGGGAGCTTCCTGATCCGGCCGGCCTATCGATGGAAGAAGCTCGGCGTATTCGCGATCGGATTATCAGCGACGTTAAGGCGATTTTACAGAAGCCGTGAGGCGTGCTGGCGACAGGCCAGCCAAGAGCGTATACTGACCCCGTCGATTCCAATTACGGAGGATGCATAAAATGCAACACAGCCTAACGTTCAAGCGCGTCGAAGTAAAACCCTATCTCACCGTTTTGGTCAACGCGCTGCTGGCGCATCTAGACGAGCAGACGGTCAACTTTCGTGACGGGAGCGCTTTCACGCACGTCGTGATCGAGCAAAATAAGGCGCGCACGCTTTTTCGCGTGTCACTCCATTGCAGTGTGCCTCGACGGATACTCGTGGTGCATGAGGAAGGGCATGATGCGGTAAAAACTGTGCGCGAGGCGTTCGACGAGTTAGAGAGGCAGATCGAGCGCTATAAAGATAAACGCCGCCGAACCCACCTGCGCAAGCGAGTTATCAAACGTAAGGGCGAAGCGCCCGAGGCCGCCGAAGCGCTTTAATTTCTTCACCAGAGGGTAAAGAGCTGTCCGGGACGGATCTTGCCTTCGATATTTCGGCGCCTCACGCAGCCAAAGTGACGGCTGTCTTCGCTGACCATTCGGTTATCCCCGAGCACAAAGTATTCATCCTCGCCTAGTCGCAGGGATTCAAAATTAGGCAGCGTATCGCCCAGCGTGTAGGGTTCCGATAGAAGCTGCTCGTTGATATAAACACGGCCGTTATGAATGCGGACCGTCTCGCCCGGCAGCCCCACGATGCGCTTGACGTACTGGCCTTCCATGTAAACATTTCTTGCCAGAACGACCACATCTGCCCGCTGCGGCGCTGTAAAGTGATACACGTATTTGTTCACCAGAAAAGTATCGCCATCCGTCAGCTGGGGCAGCATGCTCTTGTCTTGCACCAGGCCCAGACAAATCACCGTGTGTTGAAAAACGAAGAAAAGCAGGAGCGACCAAAAAAGAATAAATGCCAGGCGGTAGGAGCGCCGGGACTCGTGGCGGACAAAACGAGAGTCGAAGAGCTTGCGGCTTTTTTTTTGCCCGATGCGTTCGGACATACA